>Ga0308002_1000348_pt1 | contig 18116 bp, 20 predicted proteins | sample Neamet34_FD_203148 | JGI IMG/M metagenome (GOLD analysis project Ga0308002, IMG submission 203148) | Marine microbial communities from water near the shore, Antarctic Ocean - #34 | ecosystem: Environmental > Aquatic > Marine > Unclassified | place: Southern Ocean | collected 2014-06-06
TAAAAATTAAAATTATGAAAATAACAGTAGATGAAATGGTTGACATGCAAAACCGTACAGAACAAGCAATGAAGGATGCATACGAAAGAGGTGTTCAAGATGAAAAAGCAAGAGCTTTGCCTGAGAATTTATTCACTGCCTTATTGGAATATGGGATTGAGTCAGGAACAATTGTTGAATCAAACAGAAGCACTGATAAATCAGATGGTTGCAACTGGGTACAATTAAGATCAACAAGAGAAGGTAGTGAAGGAATTAAGTGTGTTGAGATTTCTTTTGAAGAAAATTTAATGGAAATTAAATACATTAGTGTAAGTATGATTGAAAAAAACAAATTATAATATAAACTATGAGTAAACCAAAAGAAGGATGGGTAGGTCAATATGCTGCCTTTAACGAAGCATTAAAATATATGTATGCTAGGCAAAATGGAGAAGAGAAATCAATCTACACTCCTTGGCCTAAATTCAATGATGCCGCAACTGATGGTTTAGAATGGAATACATTAACTGTAATTGGAGGAAGACCTGGTTCAGGTAAAACTTTAATTAAAGATCAGATTATTAGGGAGTCATTTGCACTCAATCCTAATGATGACTTTAGAGTATTAGAATTTCAATTTGAAATGGTAGGGAGAACTTCAGCCATTAGAGAATTTAGTTCTTTTACTGGAAAAACATACAAAGAATTGTGTAGTGCAGGGAGTGTTTTACAACCTGATATATTAAACACATGTCATCAGTATGCTAAAGAAAGAGTTAAGAATCCTGTAGATATAATCAGTACTCCAATGACAGTAAATCAAATGCGTGAGCAAATTGATGTATACATGGAGATGCATAAGGGTAAAAAAACAATGATTACCTTAGATCATACCATGTTAGTAAAAAGGGCCCCTTATCAGAACAATACATTAGATATGATGTTTGAATTAGGAGAGTTCTTTACACAGTGTAAAAGAGATTACCCTTGTCTGTTTATTGCATTATCACAACTTAATAGAAATATTGATAGTCCTGATAGAGCAGTGGATGGTAAATATGGTAACTATATACTTGAATCAGATATATTTGGTTCAGATGCAATGTTACAACATGCAGATATGTTAATAGGTATCAACAGGCCAGCTAAACAAAAGATTAAGTATTATGGTCCTGATAGATATATCATTGAAAATGATAGAACGTTAGTGTTACATTTCCTGAAGGCCAGGAATGGTGATGCAAGAATGAGTTTCTTTAAAGCAAAATTTGAACAGATGCAGATTGAAGAAATGGCAACACCAGCACAACAAGAAAGAAGATAAAAAATAATGGCAAGCATAACAACAACAGAACGTAAAAGAAAGGTTGCTGAACTAATGGAGGATCACTCTGACTACTTTAGCACACTAAATGATAAAGATATAGTATATATTCCTAAGATGGCTTACAGGCCCTCTGGTAAGGACGAATTACATGTGTCATTTTTTCCAAGTGAATTTGAAAAAGAAAAAGATATTTACACAGAGTTTGTAAGTATAGCATATGATAGTGAAGATATAAAAAGAACACTGTATCTTCTTAAACATAATCCACATTGGAAATCTGAATATGAAGAGATAACATCTAATTCAGGATATGTTAGACATATAGTACCAGTTAGTGAATTAAAAGTAATAAGTGATGCTGCATCTAGAAATGTAAAACTATCAACATCAAATATAGTTACAGAAAACTTAGAGCAAACATTGTTTGACCTAAAAGATCCAGATGTTAGTAGCGGTTATATAACTGAAGAATCATTAATAGTAAACAAACTGGAAGATATTAATCAAACACTAATAACACTAAGTAAAATAATAAATAAGTTAAACAAATAAATATGGCAAATTCAATTCTTGTGATAGCTGATTCCGGTACAGGTAAATCAACATCCATTAGACATTTAAACCCTGATGAAACGTTCATCATTAACATTGCAAATAAACCGTTACCTTTTAAAGGTTGGAAAAAGAATTACACTCCAATTAGTAAAGATAATCCTCAAGGTAACTTAGCTTCTGCATCTTCTGCAGTTGGTATTATTAAAGCAATAAATCATGTAGATCAGAAAAGACCTGCAATAAAAACACTTATAATAGATGACTGGCAGTACATGAGTTCTTTTGAATATTTTGATAGAGCAAATGAAAAAGGTTATGATAAATTTACTCAAATTGCAGCAAACTTAGCTACAGTAGCTAAAATACCTAAAGATTTAAGAGATGATTTAACAGTAATATTTCTAACACATTCAGAAGATTCAACAGATATTAATGGAAATAGAAAAATAAAAGCCAAAACTATTGGTAAAATGATAGATAATACATTAACTTTGGAGGGCTTATTCTCCATAGTGTTATTTGGGAAAGTAAATAAAAATGATGATGGTGAACTTGAATATGGTTTTGAAACTCAGAACTCAGGAGAGAACACATGTAAATCACCACAAGGTATGTTTGAAGATTTCTTCATTCCAAACAACCTACAGTACGTAAAGGACTGTATCAAAAAGTATGAAGAGTAAAATAAATTAATAAATTAATAAAAAACCAAAGATTATGTTAAGTACAAGCGGAATGAGTGCCGGAAGCGGAAAAGAGAAACCAGTTATTGGACCAGGAAATAACAAAGTAAAGATTAATTCAATTACATTTGATAAAACACCATATGATGCAGAAGCATTCAATATAATGTTACACGTTGAGACTGAACCAATGGAAGGAGAATTCCAAGGATTCTTAAAAGATGTAAATCAACCAGAAGGTGGCCGTCATGCAGGTCAAGTAGGAAGAGTAAGATTTGCTCCATACCCATATAAAGATACAACATTGGCAAACGGTGCTGAAATTAGTAGAGATACTGAAGTAATGAAAGCTATGATTGGATTATCAATTCAGTTAAACAAAAGAGCTGAGTTAGATGCTGTTCAAGCAAATACTATTGAAGACTTTATGTTAAAATGTAGCAAAATCTTTTCAGGAGATACATATTTAAATATGTGTTTTGGAACTCGTGAGTGGGAAAACAAAGATGGTTATGTAAATAATGATCTATTCTTACCAAAGATGGCTAAAGGGTCTATCCCAATTGAGGCTATTGATGTTGTAAATTCTAAATTATTAGTATATGATACTGGTAACAAGAATCATTACAGACCAACTATCAAAAAAAATGAACCAACTTTAAATCATTTTGAGCCTTCAAAAATTGTAGGTGATGATTTTGATTTATAGTTTATAATCATGAATTTTAAAGGGGTTGTATTCGACCCCTTTAAAATTTAATTTTAGCCTATGTTTAATACAAAAAATTTAGTACTAAATGAAACAGATATACCAAGCTACTGGGTGTTTCAATATTACCTAAATCTACCTGAACAATTAACAGGACAAGATGTAAAACTTAGATCAATGTTCAACCCAATGGAAAAAACACCAAGTTTTTGCATTTATGTTGATAAAAGAATCAATCAATATAAGTTTAAAGATTTTTCATCAGGAAAGAATGGTAATAAAGTAGATTTAGTGAAGTTATTATTCAACTTAGAATATATACCTGCAGCAATTAAAATTGTTAAAGATTATAATAAGTATATTAAAACTGATGGATTTAAAGAAGTAGATTTTGTTCCTTCAGCAAAGTGGAAGGTGGATTTTGTTAAAACAAGACTCTGGAACACTAGTGATAGCATGTATTGGTTATCATTTAGAATTGGAATGAATATACTATCAGAGTTTAATGTTAAACCTATTGAATATTATAACATCATTAAAGAAGAAGATAGTGGAACCAAATTGATGAAGATTGAAAATGATTCTCTTTATGGTTATTTTGATAAAGAAGGTGACGTATATAAAATATATCAACCAAGAAGTAAAGCTCATAAGTTTCATAAAGTAAAGCAACATCTTCAAGGATATGACCAATTAAAGTTTGATAAACCTTATCTGGTAATATGCTCATCATTAAAAGATGCTCTTTGCCTAAGAAGCATGGGTTATAATATAGAAGTAGTTGCTCCTGATAGTGAAAACGTTTCAATTAAACCACACATCATAGAGCACCTAAAGAAGAAGTACAAGAAAGTAATAACTCTTTTTGATAATGATAGTGCAGGAAAAAAAGCAGTTGCTTTATATAAAGACACCTATAAAATAAATGGTTTTGTATTAGATATATCAAAGGATATATCAGATGCAATGAAAGAACATGGATTTGATAAGGTGCACCAGCATTTAAAACCATTACTAAAAGAGACACTAAATAAATAATATGGCAAAGAAAAAAAACAAGAGATGGTTTATACCACATTCAGTTCCGTCATCTAAGAATGGACGGAGATGGACAGGAAAGTACTTTATAGCAAGTAAAACTGTAATGACATATAGGAAAGCTACTAAAGAGTATTATGAAGAATATGCAGAAGAATTTAAAGCTGAGTTAGCTAAGCATACATTACCAGCAAAGATATCTTTTGAATTTATTAGAGGTACACGTCATAAGTTTGATTATATAAACCCTGCACAAACAGTACAGGATGATATGGTTAAAGCAGGTTGGATAGAAGATGATAACGCAGAGTTTATTCTACCAGTATTTGACCAATATAAATATGATAAAGAAAATCCAGGAGTTTGGATAGAAATATTAAAAGATTAATAAGTTATGAGAACGCCACCAGAAGAGAGAGCATTAGAATTAATAGAAAAGTTTGGAACACCTGAAGTTGCACTACTATGTGTAGATGAATTAATAATGTCATCAGGTGCAAAATACTGGTATACTGTAAAATCAATCATAAATAAAATAATTGAGAAAGGATAGAATATGAATAACATACAAGATTTAGTTGCTAAGACAACTAAAGAATTAATTTTAGACGAGCCCTTTTACGGGCTCTTTTTAATTGGTATCAATAAGCAGTTCACTGACAAAATTCCTACAGCAGGTGTTAGTAAGCAAGGTATTGGTATGCAGTTAACTATAAATCCAGAGTTCTATACAAATTTAACCATACCCCACAGGGTAGGATTAATTAAACATGAACTGTTGCATATTGCATTTGGACATTTAATAATGAGAGATTTGTATTCAGATCACAAGCTATTTAATATAGCAGCAGATTTGGAGATAAATCAATATATAGACAGTGACAAGTTACCAGAAGGTGGTTTATTACTATCAAGCTTTCCTGAATTAAATCTACCTAAAAAGGCAGGAACAAAAGTTTATTATAATCTTTTAGAACAAGCAGAGGAAGACGGAACATGTCCTTCATTAGACAGCCTAATGGATGAAATGAACGGAGAGACAGAATATGACCATTCAACATGGTCAGACTTTGATGATTTATCTGAACCAGATAAAAAGTTAATGCAAAAGCAAGTGGAACATCAATTGAAAGATGCTGCTGAAACAACTATGAAAAAGCAAGGTACTATACCTGGTGAATGTAAAGAGTTGATTGACAGATTATTTCATGTTGAACCTGCTAAATTTGATTGGAAACAGTATCTAAGAAGATTTGTAGGTAATTCTAGTGTAGTATATACTAGAAAGCTAAGACGTAAGTACAATAAACGTTACGCTGAGAATCCAGGGCTTAAGATTAAATTTAAGAATAGAATACTTGTTGGTGTTGATACATCTGCTTCAGTAAATAATGATGAACTTAAAGAATTTTTCAATGAGTTACATCATATGTCTAAAACAGGGCATCATATTACAATAGCACAGTGTGATACAAGATTAGGTAAAGTGGAAGACTTTAATTCAAAAAAAGATTGGGAAATAGTTGGTAGAGGTGGAACATCATTTCAACCAGTAATTGATCATTTCAATGAAAATAAAGGGACATACACGGCACTTATCTATTTAACTGATGGTGAGGCATATGCACCAGAGAATTGCCCTGCAAATACTTTATGGGTATTAAGTAGTATTTCTACTATGAATAATGACTTACCAGGTCAAGTAATTAAACTTAATTAGTTATGGGACGTTATTATGAAGGAGATATTGAAGGCAAGTTTGTCTTTGCATCTCAAAGTAGTACTGCTGCTGATAGGTTTGGTGTAACAGGTCAAGAACCAGGATATATAGATTATTATTATGATGAAACTAATTTACCAGGTCTTGAATCTGAATTATCTATTATTGAAGATGAGTTTGGAGAACATAAGACTGCATTAAAAGCATATTATGATCTGCATGAGGATGAAGATGACAGTAAATTGTCTTTTTCAGAATATATAAAGCTAGGTGGCTTACCCCCTTTAGATGATATTCAACAACCTGAATATAATGATTATAGAATAGGAAGGAAAATACTAAAATGTATTAAAGATAAAGGAGATTGTAGTTTTACTGCAGAATTATAAATAAAAATTAATTAAAAAATAAAAGAAAATGGCACAAGTAAATTTAAACGTAACAGAATTAAAAGGTTTTGTAAACCACATCATTAAGAACAACAGATACTTACAGGAATCAGGTAAAAGCCCTGTATCAGTAGAAGTAGTTGGTGAATCAGGAATTGGTAAAACATCTACAATTGTTGAATTAGCTGAAGAAAATAAGTTAAACTTTGTGAAGTTAAACTTAGCACAAATTGAAGAACTTGGAGATTTAGTAGGTTTCCCAGTTAGACAATTCCAAATGTATAAAGAGACAAAAGTTTCAACAAAAACAAATGACATAAACTATACAGCAGCACAAAGAACAGCTGCCTCATCAAACTTGGCAGCAATGCCAATAACAAAGACCAAAAAAGTTGGTTTATGGGTTGATGAACTTGCAGTACAGGAGTATCTAAAGAACGGATATAAAATGTCAGGTAAGAACAGAATGTCATATTGTCCACCAGAATGGATTGCAGATGCAAAAGATGGAGGAATCTTATTATTAGATGATTGGAATAGAGCTGATACAAGATTTATTCAAGCAGTGATGGAATTAATTGACCGTCAGACTTATATCTCATGGAAATTACCAAAAGATTGGCATATCATTTTAACAGCAAATCCAGATAACGGAGACTATATGGTTAACAGTGTAGATAGTGCACAGAAAACTAGATATGTAACTGCTAATCTTAAGTTTGATGTAAACATCTGGGCAGAATGGGCAGAGTCAGCAGGAATTGATACTAGATGTATTAACTTCTTATTACTTCATCCGGAGCTTGTAACACAGGAAACTAATGCAAGATCAATAACAACGTTCTTTAATTCAATCTCAAGTTTTGATAGTTTTGAAGAGAACTTATCATTAATTCAAATGATTGGTGAAGGATCGGTTGGAGATTCATTTGCTTCTATGTTTACTACATTTATTAATAACAAACTTGATAAGTTAGTTTCACCAAAAGATTTATTAACTCATGAAAGTGAATCATATATTTTAGGTGAGCTTAGAGGTTGCATTGGTAAAGATGATACATACCGTGCTGACATTGCTGCTACTTTAGCAACACGTTTAGCTAATTATTCAGTGGTGTACTCTAAAGAAAACACAGTTAGTCAGAAGATTACTGATAGATTAAAAGCACTTTGTACTAAAGATTACTTCACAAATGATCTTAAATATTTAGTTGTTAGAACAATCTTTAGTGGAAATAAACAAAAGTTTAATAAATTAATGATGGTTCCTGAGATTATCAAAATGACAATGAAATAAAATTTAAAAACTATGGCAAATAAATCAGTATATCAAGATTTTGATACTGATGCATTAACCTATTATGATCTAACAGCAGCTCCAATGTATGGGGTTGTTGTTGGTTCTATAATAGAAGATGTATTATGTACTCAAGATAAAACAACTTATGAAAAAATAGAAAATTCCTTATCAGTTCCAACTGAAACAGGGACTACCTTTATAAATAAAAAGAAAGCTTTCATCCTTCCAAAATGTGAAGTATCACAAGATAGATTAAAAGCAGCTCTAAAAGAGCATGGAATAACAGTAACAAATGACTACACAGTAGCAGACCTTATTATAGGTCATAATGATATAAGTAGAAAATTTGAAAATGGTGAAAACATCATGAGCTCTATAATGTTAAGTAAGCTTTGGAATTATGAAGCAACAACAGGAAGTTCAAGTCAGTCTGTTATGGGTTCTTTAATTGTTAATTCAAAAAATCCAGTATTAATTACATCAAAAGTAACTGATAACATTAGATATTACAATATGGATATTGCTTCATCACTTTATGATGAATGGTTAATTACAGGAATGGCATTAAACTTAGCTTATCTAATTGAAACAACTGATGTATCTGTAGTAGATCCAGAAACTGTATTATGTAGCTCTGCTAATAAAATGGTTATGGATGAAGAGCTTCTAGAAGATCTAACAAGGCAAATAAAGTCTTATGATGATGATAGTGTAGCTATTGCTTCTAAAGTAATTCCTACTATAAACTATACAGCTAATTATCATCTTTTATGGCAATTTGCACAAAACGTTGAAGGATACATGTATACTTTTAGAAGAGATAAAGATATCCAGTATTGGATGAAAGAATCATGCTTTAAGGAATTTTCAAGAAAATCTGCTCAAGATATGATACTTTGGTTAGAAGATAGAGACTTGCTAGATAAAGCATCATTTAGATATTTAGAACCAACAGTTAGAAGAGAAATAACTATAAATAATAGAGATCTTTATGTATTTAAAGTTTCTGTTAAAAAAGAATACCAGAAGTATTTGTTAAAAAAAACATAAAATTATGAAAAAGAGATACACAGTATCATGGGATCAATCTCATGATAATATTGAAATTATAAATGGTAAGTGTAGATTAAAAGGTTCCGCCTTTATTCTTAAAGAGTATGATTATTGGGTAGGATACACAGATAACTATCACCTTACAATGGTAGATAAGATGAGTTTAGGAATAGACTTTAAACCTTCTGATACATTTAACATACAAGATAAAAAAATATACAGGTTTCCAAAGTTAGATTTACCTAGACAAAAGGTGGATTTACTTAAAGAAAAGTATAACGTTAAGGTTATTAGAGATCCTGAAAAAGCAGACATACATGTAGTTTCAAATAAATTGATGGAACATATAGTTGAGTATAACTGGAGTACATCTTCAAGTTTTAAATACTTTTTTGATCTTATTAAATCAATGAAAGATGAAGGTCATTTAACTGAATGTGCAGTGACTGCTATTAAAAATATACTTAGCATTACTGGTCCTGATTCAATGATTAAGATTGAAAATAAATATCATTATCATAATACTCAATCTGGACAATTACATTCTTTCATATCTAAGATGTCTGAAGTATGGGGGAATGAAGAAGTTACATGTACTAAAGACATGTATATTTCAGAGAAAAATGTCAAAGACTTTATAAACCTTAAAAGTATTAAAGCAACTGCAGTTTATGACACTGATATTATATCAATAATTGATGGAGAATTAGCTGTGATTGATAACGTTGAGTATGAAGGTATACGTAAAATGATAACCAATAATGATAGAGATAATAGAACACTTGCTTTAGAAATGCTAGCAAACTGTAATGTTGAAAAATCATTTGATGTAGTATCAGGTATCTTTTACTGGTGTAATAGCTGGATTAGAGATACTAATAACTGGAATAGTGTAAATGTTAAAGCACTAAGAAACAGAATGAAAGATTATGACGGCCATCATCAAACAAATTCAATATGGTCATATAACCATTATATTAATCTATTAATAAAGGATAAAAAATTAACTGAATTTGCATTAAATAGAACAAGAAAGAAATTGTATGATCAGGTTTTATGTGAAATTGTTGGTGATAGCGCTTCAGTATTTAACGTTAAATTAGATGATTTAAAATTAAAAGAAACATTAACTAAAAATTTAATAAATGATTAGAAATATAGAAAAAGAAAATGCATTTTATGCAAAGGAAGGGTTTCACTTTAGTTACTCTTCCTTAAACAAATTATTATTCTCACCGTCCCTATTTTATAAGGACTATATACTGTTTGACCGTGAAGTTAGAACAGATAAACACCTTGTAGAAGGTAAGCTTGTGCATTGCTTATTGTTTGAACCAGAAAAGGTATTGGAGAAATTCAATCTTGTCCCTGGTAGAGCACCAAGTGATAATATCAAAAAAGTAATGAAAGATATGTCCCTTTCTACTGATGCAGAATCATTAGCTGATTGTTCAGAGCAGGCTCTTGAATCATTAAAAACTTTAAATCTTTTTCAATCTCTTAAAACAGATGAGCAAAGATTAAAAAAGGTTATTACTGAGGATAATGAACCATACTGGAGTTTCTTAAGTAATACAAACGTTGATGTTGTAGATCATGATACCATGAATAAATGTTTAGATAAAGTGGAAACACTTAAACAGAACAAAGATGTTATGGACCTGTTTAAAGAACAGGAGACAGACTTTGAGTTGGATCCAATTGAAACACATGCTGAAAGATATTTAAAATCTGAATTAACAGATCATCCTTTTGGTTTACACGGCTATATAGATTTTTATAGAATTGACCATGATAAACTTGAGGTCTCAATTTGCGACCTCAAAACTACCAGCAAGACTATATCAAACTTTAAAGAAACAATAGACTTTTATAACTATTGGTTGCAGGCTGCTATATATTGTAAGTTAGTTTATGACACACTTGGTGAAAAAGCAGATGACTATACAATAAAATTTAAGTTTGTTGTTATTGATACTTATAAACAAGTTTATGTGTTTAACGTTACTAGTGAAACCTTATCAAATTGGGCTAACGGTTTTGAAGGTGTAGTTAAAGTAGCAGGATATCACTATTCTGAAAAAAACTATGAACTACCTTATGAATTTCTTACTGGGTCTGTAGAACTGTAATATGAAGGCGGTTTATACAGATTACTTTCAGAAAAGCAAAGTATTTCTTTATCCACTGTTGAATTTAAAAAAGGGTATAAAATATGTCCCTATACAAACATATGTATGTATAGATGACATTTATGCTTTTGGTGATTACAAACTTATATGTGAATACCATGCAAAGCCTGATGGCTCGTTTAAGATATTCTGTGATAGATATTTAAATAATCACAAGAATTTCCATAAACATGTTTACCTAGGTGAAAACCATCATCTATTTGTATTTGACCTTACTAAGTATAAGTCAGATTACAATAGATTTATAGAAGGTGCATACTCCAAGTTTAGTTTAGATTCTAAGTTAGCCATCTTAGATTTCTTCATCTCTTCAGGGAGTATGTCAGACTTTGTTCATGGATTTCTATCTCCAGAATTTGCACATGAAGACTACGCAAAATTCTTTGCTGTAGATATTGAACTTATAGAAGAAGTTTATGAAGTATGTAGCATACTCAACATTGAAAAAGAAACCTTTAGCAAAAATAATGATGCATTAAATTGCTTATTAGATAATAACTCCATATATTTGGAAAAATAAAATAAATAAATATGTCACAACAAATTGGACAAAACATGATGTTAGTTAATTCTAGCTTCAGAAACGCAAAATCATTTACATTAATACCAGTGAGTTCTGACTCACCATATGTGGAAGCTATGTTTGACCCTTCGTCAAGCATCTTAGCTGTAATTAGTAAAGTAATGAAACAATCATACCACATGGTTGCAAAACTTGATGACGAAGGTCAACCAATGAAATTAAAGAACCCAAACCCTCAAACTGGTAAAACAGTTAAAGAAGAAAGAAGATTAGTAGATACTTTCTCTGAATTCTATTTGAGTGATATGGGAGATATTGAAACGTTTATTCATATGTTTGCAGTAAATGCAGAACATTTTGATTTTAAATCTTTCTTTGTTAACACTAAAGAGGCAAAAGTCTCTAAACTTATAGTACCAGGTTAAACAAAATGACAGTACTCACCGCGCTACCCATTAGAACAGCGTCCCAAGGTGAGTCTTTTATAAAGAAGGGTGCAGTAAAATGCACCTTTTTTTGGCTATACTAAATAAATAAAATATATGAAGCATTGGGTAATGGACTATGAAACATTGTCAAATTTTTTCTGTGGAGTATTTGAACATTACAAGACTCAGGAAACTGAAGTATTTGTTATTCATGATCTACAGAATGATTTACCAGAGTTTATTAGTTTCTTAGAAGGCAACATAAAAAACAAAGAGTGGCATATATCCTACAATGGGTTAGCATTTGATGCACAGGTCACTCATTATATATTAGACAACCACTTTTTATGGAAAGACTTTAGTGGTTGTGAGGTAGCAAGAATAATTTACAAGTATGCTCAAAAATGTATCATGAAATCTAATAATAGAGAGTTTAGTGATTATCCTCAGTGGGAAATGAAGATGGGTCAGATTGATCTATTTAAAATGAATCACTGGGATAACGCAGCTAAACGTTCTAGTTTAAAATGGATACAGTACAGCATGGATTGGCAAAATATTATTGATATGCCTATTCCACATGATAAAGATATCCACACACAAGAAGAGGTTGACCTAATTCTAAAGTATTGCTTTAATGATGTAAAATCAACTAAAGAAATATTTAATAGGTCAAAATCACAGATAAAATTAAGAAAAGAACTTACTAAAGAATACGGGGTTGACCTATATAGTGCTTCAGAACCAAGAATAAGTAAAGAAATATTTGGATACTATTTAACTAAAAAACTTAATATACCAAAGAGAGATCTCAAACAGATGAGAACCTATAGGGATGTTATTAAAGTTAAAGATATAATATTACCATATATTTCATTTACATCTCCTGAGTTTAACGCACTATTAGATAGGTTTAAAGCCATAGAAGTAGATGCAATGAATCTTAAAGGTAGTTTTAAATACAACATTCTATACAAAGGTGTAAATACACATTTTGGTTTAGGTGGAGTACATGGAGCTGCCAGCAAAGGTGTTTATGAACCAGATGAGGGAATGATGATAATGTCTTCAGATGTTACAAGTTTTTACCCAAATTTAGCCATAAAGAATAAGTGGTCTCCGGGTCACTTCCCTGTAGATGAATTCTGCAATCAATATGAATGGTTTTTTGAAGAACGTAAGAAGATACCTAAGAGCAATCCAATGAACTATGTGTATAAGATTATACTTAATTCTACTTTTGGCCTTAGCAATGATGTAAACAGCTTCTTCTATGATCCAGAGTTATGTATGAGGATTACCATTAATGGTCAACTTAGCCTAATGATGCTCTATGAGCAAATTATGGAAAGAATACCTGGTGCAATTCCATTATTACAGAACACAGATGGTGTTGAGACAGTCATCCCTATTGAGTATAAAGATGAGTACATGGAGATATGCAAAGAATGGGAAGACCTAACAAGTTTAAACCTTGAGCATGATGAATATCAGAAAATGATTTTAGCAGATGTCAATAACTATATTGGAATTAATACCTTTGTAGAAGTTGACATTACAAAATGGAGAGAGATTAAACAAGCTAACCCTCATTATTTATTTAAGGTGGATAATAACAAGTTTAGTTTTGCTCCAGTAAAGCTTAAAGGTAGATTTGATTTTCATGATTTACAATTACATAAAAATAAGTCTAAGTTGGTTATACCAAAGGCTCTTTATGAATACTTTGTTAACAATACACTCCCTGAAGAGTACATAGAGACAAATAGAAATATACTTGATTATTGTATTGGAAGTAAATCTAAAGGTTCATGGAAACAAGTTGCGCGCCAAGTTAAGGACGGATCTTATGAACAAGAAGACTTACAAAAGATCAATAGATATTATATATCTAAGTCTGGAGTAAAAATGATTAAAGTTAATAAAGAAGACCAAAGAGAAATTCAACTTGAGGCAGGAAGATGGTTACAGGTAGTCTTTAACGATATGAAGCTAAAGCCCAAATGGGAAGAGTATAATATTGATAAAAAGTACTACCTTGATGCTATTGAAAATGAAATAAATGGAATAATAAATGTATCATCAAATCAATTAACACTTTTTTAGACATGACAGAAAACATAGAGAAAAAAATCCCAAAGGGTGCAGTTAAGTTTACAATAACCTTATCTGAAGAACAAAAGAAAGCTAAATCTGAAATACTATTGCACCCATTCAATTTTGTGATTGGTAAAGCAGGGAGTGGTAAAACACTTCTTGCTGTGCAGATAGCATTAGATATGTTTTTCAAAAGAAAGTTCAACAAGATAATTATTAGTAGGCCAACTGTATCCACAGAAGATAATGGATTCCTACCGGGATCAGAGAAAGAAAAGATGGAGCCATGGCTTGTTCCAATTAGATCTAATATGAGAAAGGTTTATAATAAACCACCTATATTAGAAAGAATGGAAAGCAATGAGGATATTGAATTAGTTTCTTTAGCACATTTCCGTGGAAGAACGTTTGATAACTCTATAGTAATTGTAGATGAATTTCAAAACCTTACTAGATCCCAATTAGCAATGGTTCTAGGTAGACTTGGAAAGAAATCTATAATGATACTATGTGGTGATAATCAACAGATAGATTTAAAGGATAGAAACTATTCAGCAATACATGAAGTTGCAAAGATAGTTGGTTCTAGGTATGTGAATAAAGTGATACTACAAGATAATCACCGTCATGAATCTCTTATTGAGGTGTTAGAACTATTAGCAACAAACTAGAAATGGAAAAATGCACAACAGTAGAGATCTCTAAACAAGATCAAATAAATGAAGACTTTTTTAAAGTAATCAATAATACATTGGATGAACTAAAAGATTTACTTCTTGCAAAGGGTAAAGAGTATGTGAGAAATAATGATGTATATCATAGCTTCAATCAAGGTGCCATAGTGAAAGGTACTACACCTGAGAAAGTCTTAGATGGTTTTCTATTAAAACATGAAGTGTCTATAAATGATATGACTAATGATCTAGATTCTGGTATATTACCCTCTAAATATAAAGTCAATGAAAAGTTCAATGATAATATGATTTACTTGCTTATTAAAAAAGCAATGATATTAAATAGGATTAAAAATGAGTAACAAAATGGATTATTTTGAATTAGAATGTGCCGTTGAAGAATGGGCACATGAAAAAGGGATTATGGCTAAAGCCAGTCCCATGGCACAAGCCTTAAAAACAATGGAAGAATGTACAGAATTATGTACAGCAATCCAAAACAAAGATAGAGTAGAAACTATTGATGCAATAGGAGATATAATGGTAACATTAATAATCCAAGCAAAGATGCAGAATATTTCTCTTGAATCTTGTTTAGAGTCCGCTTATAATGTAATAAGCAAAAGAACAGGTAGGATAATTAACGGAGTATTTGTAAAAGATATAGTCTAAGTACAAGTAAACCATTAAAATTTAGTACCTTTACATATTAAAAGTTTAAACTATGAGCTATAAAAAAGCAACAGACGTAACAAAAGATTATTTAGAAAATACACCTTTACCAGTACACGGTAAAAGTTATACAGTTATATCACATAAAGAAGTGATAGATAACACAAAAAATTTATTGGAGAGTAGTGGATTCACTATTCGTAAAGAAATATATAGAGCAAACATGAATGCCAAGGTAGCCCAAGGCATATATCATATTTATCCTACTCAGTCTCAAAATGATACAATCAATGATGAGAAAGAACTAGGAATGATGTTTGCCTGGACAAACTCTTATGACAAGAGTACAAGATTCCAATGCGCTATTGGAGCATACGTTATGGTATGTGATAATGGAATGATGTGTGGAGACATGATGAATTTCAAAAGAAAACATTCTGGATCTGCAAACCATGACATGACCGTACAACTTAGTAACCAGATTAAAAATGGTGAAAAACATTATACGCGTATATTAAAAGATAGAGATACATTGAGAAATACAACTTTAACTAAACGTCAGCAATCTGAACTTTTAGGAAGGTTATTTGCAGATGATGATCTTATCACATCTACACAAGTATCAATTGTAAAGAAAGAAATGAACAAACCATCATATGATTATAATTGCAATGATGAAAACGCATGGGCATTTTATAACCACGTAACTCATTCATTAAAGGTTTCACCTCCAAGAGATTGGATGCAGGATAGTCAAGACTTTCATGATTTTATGATAGCAGAAAGCACAAGCGCGCTTCCTTCAAGTATAAATGGGGATATTGACTTTTCTAAATTTAAAATAGAATTTGATGATTCATTTGATGTTAATGATATTAAAGATATACTTACTAGAAGTGTACCTACAATTGAAATTGATGAAGATATCACAAATGTTATGAAAGAAAATAATGGAGAAATTGAAATTGATGAGGGTATGTCACGTCTTCAACTAGAATTTGATTCTTACGTAAACTAAAATTGGTTGTAATACTAGAAATAATAGGTCTAATACTTGCTATTTATATTTTGACACTCAATAAGTATAATGAATGAAGGCAACCAACCTGGGTTTAAAAGCCCAGGTCTTCTTTCATTTATTATTAATTGAAAGTATAAGTATTACAGTTAAGGACAAAAAACAAAAAAATGAAAAATATAAAATTTAATGCTGAAGCCAGAGAAGGTTTAAAAAAAGGAGTTGACACATTAGCAGATGCTGTAAAAGTAACATTAGGACCTAAAGGTAGAAATGTAGTTATAGGTAAACTATTTGGTGCTCCTCAAGTAACTAAAGATGGTGTAACAGTTGCAAAAGCAATTGACCTAGAAGATCCCTTAGAGAATATGGGTGCACAAATGGTTAAAGAAGTTGCTAGCAAAACAAATGATTTAGCTGGAGATGGTACAACAACAGCAACAGTACTTGCACAGGCAATTATGAACGAAGGTTTAAAGAATGTTGCTGCAGGTGCAAACCCAATGGATTTAAAAAGAGGAATTGATAAAGCTGTCTCAGTTATTATTGAACAATTGAAAATACAATCTATTGAGGTAGGTGACTCATTAAAAAAAGTCAGACAAGTTGCTTCTATATCAGCAAACAATGATTTTGCCATAGGAGACTTGATTACACATGCCTTTGATAAGGTGGGAAAAGAAGGTGTTATTACTGTAGAAGAGGCTAAAGGAATGGAAACTTATGTTGACATTGCAGAAGGAATGCAATTTGATAGAGGTTACTTATCACCATACTTTGTAACAAACCCAGATAAGATGAGCGCTGACTTAACAAGTGCATACATTTTATTAATTGATAGAAAAATATCTACAATGAAAGACTTACTACCAATCTTGGAGTCAGTTGCTCAAACAGGTAAAGCTTTATTGATTGTTGCAGAAGATGTTGACGGAGAAGCCTTGGCTACATTAGTAGTAAACAAATTAAGAGGAGGATTAAAGATTGCTGCTGTTAAAGCTCCAGGATTTGGAGAAAGAAGAAAAGCAATGCTTGAAGACTTGGCTGTATTAACAGGCGCTACAGTTATATCTGAAGAAAGAGGAACATCTCTTGAAGATATTGATTTAAGTACGTTAGGTAAAGCTGAAACAATCAGTGTTACAAGAGATAATACTACAATAGTTAATGGTTCAAGTGATCCTGATATGCTTAAAGCTAGGATAAATGAAATTAAGGGTCAAATTGAAATCAACGGAAGCCCTTATGAAGTTGAAATATTAAAAGAACGTTTAGCTAAATTAGCTGGAGGTGTTGCTGTACTTTATGTAGGTGCTGCTTCAGAAATTGAAATGAGAGAAAAAAAAGATAGAGTTGATGATGCACTTGCTGCAACAAAAGCTGCTATTGAAGAAGGAGTTGTTTCTGGAGGTGGTGTTGCTTTACTTAGAGCTGGTAAAGCACTTGAAGGATTGGTAAGTCCTACCGTTGATGAAGGTGTTGGTATAGGTATTATTAAAAAAGCTATTGAAGCTCCATTCAAAACTATCTGTGAAAATGCAGGTGTTAGTGCTGATGTAAAACTAGAAGGTGTATTATCTAGACCAACAGGTACAGGTTATGATGCAAAGGATGATTCGTATGTTGAAATGTTTGATGCAGGGATTATTGATCCGTGTAAAGTAACTAGAGTTGCATTAGAAAATGCTGCTTCTGTTGCTGGAATGATTCTTACTACTGAATGTGCTTTAATTAATATAAAGCCAAGCATGGATGA
>Ga0308002_1000355_pt1 | contig 17889 bp, 14 predicted proteins | sample Neamet34_FD_203148 | JGI IMG/M metagenome (GOLD analysis project Ga0308002, IMG submission 203148) | Marine microbial communities from water near the shore, Antarctic Ocean - #34 | ecosystem: Environmental > Aquatic > Marine > Unclassified | place: Southern Ocean | collected 2014-06-06
AGAATTAGTACATACTGTTTATGGTACTGTAGGGGTGCATAGTATCTTAAAGTTTTTAGGAAAACCTGCTATTGTACAAGACTACGAGATTAAAAACCTTCAAATTTTACTCAATCAAAAAGAGGAAAGTAATATAGAGGTTGTTGACCGATATAAAAAAGGAGAGTTAGTGCAGGTAGTAAGTGGTCCATTTGAGGGTTTGATTGCAAACGTTATGCAAACGCCTTCTCGCTATCGATTAGTTGTATCCATTGAAAGCTTGGGGTCAGGTTTTGTTATTGATGTTCCAAAGAGTTATGTTGAGAAAAGAAGTTAGAACGCTACGTTTTTAGAAACAAGAAACACTTCGATAAAAACTCAGTGCACCGCAAGAGAAAAGAGATGCAAGAAGCAAGACACAAGACACGCTTCGATAAAAACTCAGTGCACCGCAAGATAAAAAAAGTACGCTGCGCTAGAATTACGAATTAGGAAAATAGATCGCTTCGCTTTTGGACCGCTACGCTACTAGACCACTTTGCTGATAGATAAAAAAAGATTCAAGACAAAGAAAAAGTACGTTTTGCTTTTAGAAATTAGACTAAGTATTTTGTTTAGTTCTCCTAACAGGTCTGACCAAACACAATACTTGACCTGTTAGGTGTACAGTTAAAAGTGTGTTAAAGTACACCAGTCAGGTTTACGTAAATGTTTTAGATAAACCAAGCCATGAGAAAAAATGAAACACTTCGATAAAAACTCAGCGCACCGCAAGACACAAAAAAGATTAATTTCAGAAGAAATAGCTTAGGAAAATTACGTCTCAATAAATATAGGATTCTATTACGTTCTAAACTAGAAAAAATAATGTACCTTAGCCCTTATTGTAATGGTTTTGTTGTTTTTTAAAATTACGTTTGTTAGTGCAAATACATTTGTGACTGACGCTGGCGAAGCCGTGTGAGAATTAGAATAAAACCAATGGTGACTGAAGTAGAAAAGAACAATACCTATATGAAAGACTCATTGGAGCGTTTCTTGAAAACTTAACGGCAGTACTTGCTATTGTAAATAAGTAAATTAAAATTAATTTGCTATAAAAATAAATTTATGAAAATCGGAATTACTTTTAGTGCGTTTGATTTGCTACATGCTGGACATATCAAAATGTTAGAGGAGGCAAAACGTCAATGCGATTATTTAATCTGTGCCATACAGACTGATCCGACTATAGACAGACCTGAAAAAAATAGACCTGTGCAATCAATTGTAGAACGCTACATTCAGTTAAAAGGCTGTAAATATGTAGATGAGATTTTACCCTATGCTACAGAACAAGATTTAGAGGATGTATTACGTTCTTTTAAAATTGACGTGCGTATTATTGGAGATGAGTACGCCAGTAAGCAATTTACAGGTAGACAATATTGTGAAGAAAAAGGAATTGATTTGTACTTTAATAAAAGAGAACACCGTTTTTCTAGCAGTGGCTTAAGAAAAGAAGTACAAGCGAAAGAAAACTTAAATATCAAAAGTAAATAATTTACATTAATAGAATAGGGTTAATGTTTGGTGTTTTATTCTAAAAAAATAATGTAATTTATTTCTTGTTTTATTTAATATTACTACTTTTGTTGATGTTGATTTTTAATTGCTAGATGTGTGTATCACAATAGGTAGGTAATCAACAGAATAGAAGAATCCTATGAGTAATACTTAAAATAACACAAAAACATAAATGGTATACACTGCTATTAAATACATGGATATAAGCGTGTGTTTAATATTAGGGTGTAGACCGTATTGGTTTTGATTATTTTTTGAATTACATTTTGTTAGTGCAAATAAACTTGTGACTGACGCTGGCGAAGCCGTGTAGAAATGAGAATAAAATCTTATGATGACTGAAGTAGAAAATCATAAGTAAAGGGTCTTTTGCATTATTATCTTGATGCTATTTAGAAAATAGTATCTTTGAACTGAGAAAAAATAAAATATTGTTTAGTAATAGTGACTCCTATTTAGAGCGTGTTCATTTATAAATTTAAATTAAAGTATTAAAAAAATAAAAAAGTGAGAAAATTTTTAACCATAGTAGTTACAGTTTTTAGTTTATTCCAAGGGTATTCACAACCGGAAAAAACTGTAATTTCGGAAGCCAATCGCCTTAATGTCAGTTCTAAACAAGACGCAAAGACTGCACTTTCTAGTAAAGGGATTAGTGAATCACAAGCCAGACAAATGGCTAAGCTGAGAGGGATTGATTACGATACTGCTTTAGCTGAGTATTTGAAATCTAAGGAAGGTGATGTAAAAAAAACAACTTTAAAAAAAGGTGATACTGAAGTCGTTACTGAATTAAAAGTAGCTGATTTGGCAGTTGAAACAGTATTGCCTACTAAATTGAATACTACACATGAAAAAGCAAGTCAATATTTTGGATATAATATTTTTAAAAACAATCCGTTTGGCCAAAAAGAGTATTTACTTGGTAACATTGATGAAGGGTATATTTTAGCACCAGGAGATGAATTAAGAATTACTGTTTTTGGAGATAATAATTTAGAATTTGTTTCTAAAATAGATTTAAATGGTAATATATCATTTCCTAATTTAGGGATGTTTTTTGCTGCGGGGAATTCTTTTGCAACCTTAAAAGGGAGACTAAACATATTTTTAGGTAAATATTATAGTGGGTTATTGTCCACACCATCACGTACATTTTTAGATGTTTCTCTTACTCAAATAAGACCCGTTAAAATCTCTATTTTGGGTAATGTAAATACACCGGGGCCTCATTTAGTAAATGGTATGGCTACTGTTTTGAATGCTTTGTATGCTTCAGGAGGTGTTAATACTTCAGGAACACTAAGGGATGTTAAAGTGTATCGCAATCATAAACTCATAAAAACAATTGATTTATACGATTACATCACGCAAGGTAATATAGACCAAGATATTCGCTTATCAAATAACGATATTATATTTGTAGGTCCTAGATTGTCTTCAATTACCTTAAAAGGAGAAGTAAACAAAGCTTCTATTTATGAATTAAAACCAAAGGAGTCTTTAAAAGATTTAATTCTATTTTCTGGCGGTTTGTCGTCAAAGGCTTCATTAAATAATGTAAACATATCTAGAATTACACCTTTTAAAGACCGTGAACAGGAGCTGGTGTTTAACCGTTTTTTAACCACTATTAATTATGCCAGCTATCAAAATAATTCAAAGCAAAATTTTGAGTTAACAGATGGTGACGAAATCATGATTAATGGCGTACTTGAAAAACAAATCAATCAAGTTTCTATTTCTGGTCATGTAAATGCACCAGGTACTTATGCTCTAGATGTTTTTAAAGATTTAAAAAATTTAATTACTATTGGTGCCAAAGGGCTATTACCTAAAGCCTACTTACAAAGGGTAGAGGTTTCTAGTATTGATGAAACAGGAGCGTCTTCTTTTAAAACCTACAATCTTGAAGGTGTATTGAATGGTGAAATTACTGTTGTTCTTCAAGAAAATGATCAAATTAAAATTTATGCCATACATGAAGTGCAAGGCGCCCAAACTGTAACTATATATGGGTATGTTTCTGAGCCTAAAACCATACGTTGGGTTAAAAACCTTTCTATTTTTGACTTGATATTTCAATCAGTTTCTTATGATGAATTAGAGTTTCAATCCAAAGTGCTTGGGAGTCGTTTGGATTTAAAAAGATTTGATGCAAGTTCTGGTTTATATGATTTAATCCAGTTTAGTCTAAATGATTTAGAACAATTAAAACAGACGTATTTGCTTCCAAAAGATCAAATAGTATTGTATACAAAATCTGTTAGTGAGAATTTAGCACCAACAGTTAAAATGGTTGGAAAGGTCAAAACGACTGGGGTGTTCGCCTTATCAAATAAGATGTACATAGAAGATTTAATATTAGCAGCAGGCGGGTTTTTAGAGACTGCAGAAAAAGGATATGTTTATGTAAACCGTATAGATAGAGACTTAGAAAAAGGAACGTATTCTAAATTAAAACGTAGTGAATTAGATATTGACTATATGTTGGGGCTGAAAAAAACACCTGCTAACCCTTTTATTTTAAAGAATCATGATATTGTTACTGTTATATCCCCAATTAGAGCAACTTTTCAACCAACTGTTTCAGTACAAGGGGAAGTGAATTACCCGAGACCCATTATTATTGAGCATGATCAATTTACATTACAACAGATTATTGAATTGGCAGGCGGTTTTACAAATAATTATAATATGGAAAGCTCATATGTAGAAAGAGACAGTCTTAAATTGTATTTAAAGAGAGATAAAAATAGACTAGACTTTAATGTAAGTCTGAAGGATGGAGATGTTTTAGTTATAGGATCTAAATTGACATCAATTAAAACGACAGGAGCCGTTTTGATGCCCTCAAATTTTAATTGGCAAGAAGGTAAAAGAGCTAAATATTATATTAGAAATTCTGGAGGTAAAACTAAAAAAATTGAATCTATTACGGTTCATAAGTTAAATGGGGTATCATGTAAAGTCGGTTTTTTAAAAAATCCAAAAGTACATCCTGGAGATGTCATCAATTTAATTAAAAAACCAGAGCACATTAAGGACGGGAATGGGACTCAGTTTATGGACGGTTTTACAACTGTTTTCGGGTTGATTACAGGCACTTTAACAACTATTCTTTTAGTTAGTAAACTATAAAAAAACATGGAAGCTTCAAATAATAATAGTCAAGCGGAAGATCAGATAGATATCATTGAGTTGTTGTCTAAAGTATTGAATCGTAAGAAATTCATTCTAAAGTCAATCGTAGTATTTGGGATGATTGGCTTATTGGTTGCGGTATTTACACCTAATCAATACACAGCATCTTCTTTGTTTACCCCTAATTATGGTGGAGAATCATCAGGAGGAAGTGGTTTAAAAGGTTTGGCGTCTTTGGCTGGCATTAATCTAAGTTCTTCCATGGGGTCAACTAAAGAAATTTCACCCCTATTGTATGGGAAAATACTAGAAAGTACAACCTTTAAAAAACAACTGCTAGAAGCACCACTAAAAAATTTAGGAACTGTAACAACGTTGAGGGCGTATTTTGAAAATAACACTTCTTCTTCTGTTTTAAGTAGGATGAAAGCATATACTATTGGACTGCCGGGTAAGATTATCCGTGTATTTAAAGAAGAACCCAAAGTAGTGATTCCGGAGACTATTATTGGCATCACAACAGTGTCTAAAAAAGATATGAAATTTTACAAAATCATAGGTGAAATACTAACCATTTCCATCAATGATCTGGATGGCTTTATAAAACTGACTGCTAAAAGTGAGGATCCGCAAGTGGCGGCTCAAGTGGCTAAACATGGAGAACTTATTTTGCAGCATCAAATTATTGAGATTAAAACAAAATCAAGTTTAGAGCTTTTGTCTTATTTAGAAGAACAGTATGCCGACAAGAAAGCAATTTTAAATAAAGCACAAGATAGGTTATCTAATTTTAAAGACAGGAATTTGAATATCTCTAGAAGTACATTCTCTAATGTGCAAACCCGATTACAAGCGGAGCTTCAGGTCGCCAGTTCTGTTTTTGAGAATGTAGTCACCCAATTGGAACAGGTTAAGCTTCAGGTTACCAAAGACACACCGGTATTTTCTATTGTAAAACCCGTGGTACTACCAAATAAAAAATCAGAACCAAAACGGAGTGTGATTGTTTTTATTTGGTTGTTTTTAGGTGCGGTTTTAAGTATTTGTTTTGTACTTGTTAAAGCGTCTATTCAAAACATTTTGAAAGAACTAAATTCAAAAAGTAACAATTAAACAGTCGTACCTGACGCGCTAATTATGAGGGAAATATTACTATTTTTTATCTTTAGATGAGTTAAGTTTGTTTCGAAAACAGTTATTTTAGGAGTACTACTGACGTTATTTTAATATGTTTGGCAGAAAACAAGATCCGAATGGTACATATGTAGCAATAGTACCAAAATTTGTAAGTCAATTAATGAAAAGAGAGCCGTCTGTGATTAATAGTGATGGTAATTCAAGAGATTTCACCTATATTAATAATGTTATATAAGTGAATTTGTTAAGTTTAGTAACTACTAATGAAAACACAATCAACACTGTATACAATGTTAATTTTTGTGATCGAAATATACTGAATGATTTAATGACATCTTTATAAAGAATTCTTGTCCGAATTTGATTCAGAAGTAAAAAGAGTTAAAATTATTTATGGACCGAACAGAGCGGGAGATATTCCGTATTCACATGCGAGTATTCAAAAGTAAAAGAGTGAACTATAATCCATAATTCTCATTGAAAGTAGAAACTGTTCAATGGTATTGGGAAAACTTATAAAATTTATAAAATGAAAAAAGCTAAAATAGCTATTATTGGCCTTGGGTATGTAGGATTGCCCTTGGCAAGATTGTTTGCAACAAAATTTTCAGTGGTTGGTTTTGATATTAATACCGAAAGAGTATCAGAATTAATGTCTGGTCTAGATTCAACTCTAGAAATTGACAATGAAACTTTAAAATCTGTTTTAGTAGATGATGTGTCAGATGCTAATGGTTTGTATTGCACGAATCAACTAGAGAAAATTAAAGATTGTAATTATTATATTGTCACAGTTCCAACGCCTGTTGATAAAAATAATAGGCCAGTTTTAACACCTTTAGTGAAAGCTAGTGAGACTGTTGGTACTGTTTTGAAAAAAGATGATATTGTTATTTATGAATCTACAGTATACCCCGGAGCCACGGAAGAAGAGTGTATTCCTGTTTTAGAGAAAGTTTCTGGACTAATATTTAATACAGATTTTTATGTAGGGTATTCACCAGAAAGAATAAATCCAGGGGACAAAGAGCATACAGTAGAAAAAATATTGAAGGTAACGTCAGGTTCTACACATCGAGCAGCAAAAATAATAGATGATTTATATAGTAGTGTTATCACTGCTGGGACGTACTCTGCTTCTTCAATTAAAGTGGCTGAAGCTTCTAAAGTTATTGAAAACTCTCAACGTGATATAAATATTGCATTTGTGAATGAGTTGGCAAAAATTTTCAATTTAATGGAAATTGATACACATGAGGTATTAAAAGCTGCAGGAACAAAATGGAATTTTTTACCTTTTCAACCAGGCTTAGTTGGTGGGCATTGTATTGGTGTTGATCCATATTACCTTGCACAAAAAGCAGAAGAATTGGGTTATCATCCTGAAATTATTTTGGCAGGACGCCGAATGAATGATGGAATGGGAGATTATGTTGCAAAAGAGTTTGTTAAATTAATGATCAAGAAGGGCTTAAGTATTAAAGATGCTGAAGTGTTGATTATGGGAATTACTTTTAAAGAAAACTGTCCTGATGTACGTAACACTAAAGTTGTTGATGTTATAAAGTCATTACAGGATTACGGGATAAATATAAGTATTTATGATCCATGGGTGTCGCCGATTGTTGTAATGAACGAATATGGATTAGTAGTGACTACTGAAATACCAAATAAACAATTTGATGGAATTGTGCATGCAGTGGCGCATAATCAATTTGAAAACACAGATTTTTCTGAATTGAAGAAGGCCAACTGTATTTTGTTTGATGTTAAAGGAACATTAAAAGTTAAAGTTGAAGGTAAATTGTAAAAATATTATGAGCGAATACACACAAATTAAGAATAAACGCGTTTTAGTTACAGGAGGAGCAGGGTTTATTGGCTCTAATCTATGTGAAGATTTATTGAAGTTAGATAATAAAGTGATTTGTTTAGATAATTTCTCAACGGGTCATAAATGTAATTTAGATAGGTTTATTAATAATCCAAATTTTACATTAATAGAAGGTGATATTAGAAACTTAGAGGATTGTCAAAAGTCTTGTAAAGATATTGATATTATATTACATGAAGCTGCATTAGGATCTGTGCCGCGCTCAATTAAAGATCCTGTAACTACTAATGAGGTAAATGTTGGTGGTTTTTTGAATATGTTAATAGCTGCAAGAGATAACAAAGTCAAACGATTTGTTTATGCAGCTAGTTCTTCTACGTATGGAGATTCTGAAAAACTTCCGAAAGTGGAGAGTGAAATAGGAATGCCTTTGTCTCCGTATGCTGTTACCAAATATGTGAATGAATTGTATGCTCATGTTTTTGGTTTAAACTATGGTATGGAAGTGATAGGATTGCGATATTTCAATGTTTACGGACGTAAACAATCACCAAATGGTGCATATGCAGCAGTGATTCCAAAATTTGTTGATTTATTTTTAAATCACAAATCTCCTATTATTAATGGGGATGGTTCTTTTTCAAGAGACTTTACTTATATTGATAACGTGATTCAAATGAATCATTTAGCTGCAACAACAACTAATGAAGAAGCTATTGGAGAAGTATTTAACACAGCGGTTGGAGATCGAACAACACTAATTGAATTGACAACGTTAATAAAAAAACATTTAAGTGATTTTGATCCAACTATTTCTGAAATTAAGATTATAAACGGCTCTGAAAGAGCTGGTGATATACCGCATTCATTAGCAAGTATTGATAAAGCAAAAATACTATTGGGTTATGAACCTACCTATAATCTTTCTAAAGGGATAGAGAAAACTATGCATTGGTATTGGAATGAATATAATAAAAATATTAAATAGGAAAGATTATCGAGTTAAATTCGAATTAATTAATAATGGTTTTTTAGTAATTATCAAATAAATGAAATTGAATAATAAAATATGAATGCCAGTTTGAAGAATAAGAGGAACAAAGTATAAATGGAAAGCACTTTTAAAAAGAGTATTGTATCTGGTTTATTTTGGTCTTTTATGGGGAAAAGTGGTTATCTAATTATTGGTTTAATCACTAATGTTGTTTTAACAAGACTACTTTCGCCATTTGATTTTGGTCGAGTGGGAATCGTTATGTTTTTTATAATTATATCGAAAGTTTTGACTGAGTCTGGTCTAGGAGGCGCTCTAATTAGGAAGACGGAAACGACAGAAGAAGATTATTCAACGGTTTTTATTTTTAATTTAGTAATTTCGATAGTTCTAATGTTACTTCTTATTATCTTCTCAGAGCAAATAGCAATTTTTTATAAGGACCCTCAATTGAAGTATATATTAATCGCTTCTTCTAGTGTGCTTTTAATTAATGCATTCCAGATTACACAAAATGTAAAATTGATTAGAGACTTAAAATTCAAAAAAAAAGCGAGATATGAAATTATATCAATTTTTATTGCTTCAACTCTAGGTATTACATTGGCGGTGTATGGTGCTGGTGTTTGGGCTATTGTAGTAATGCAAGTCACAACCGCACTTACATTGACTTTACTATTGTGGGTGTTTGAAGGAACTTTGAAAAAAATCACATTTTCGAGATCATCCTTCAGAAGTCTATATAAATTTGGCTTCAATACTACGCTAGCATCAGTAATTAATTCAGCCTTTGAGAATATCTATCAACTTATTTTAGGAAGGTATTTTGAAATCAGTCAAGCAGGTTTTTTTTATCAAGGTAAAAAACTGCAAGAAATACCAATTGGATTGATTAAATCAACAACATTAGGGGTTGTGTTTACTTCTCTTTCTCAAGTTCAAAATGACCCCAAAGAATTTAACTATTTATATTCTAGAATTATTAGAGTACTTACTGTAATAGTTGGTTTGATTTGTTTGCTAGTATACTTCTATGCCGAAAATATTATTTTATTATTATATGGTGTAAAATGGATAGAATCGATCTTCTACATGAAAATATTAATTATTGCCTCTTTTTTTTATATGCAAGAAATGTTTAATCGTATTATTTTTAAAGTTTATGATAAAACGGAAAAAATTCTATATTTAGAAGTAATAAAAAAAATAATTCAGTCTATTACTGTTGTAATAGGAGTGGTTTATATGGATATTAAAATTATATTGTATGGGTACTTAATAACAAGTGTTATTAGCTTTTTAATAAATTATTTCGTGTCTAGTAAAATCACTAATAACTATTCTTATTCTGAATTATTAATGATTTTTAAAGTAATTGGAATTTCAATCGGTACCGTTATGGTAGGAGAGTTATTCTCATTATTATTAAACTTAGAGAGTTTTGAATTGTTCATTCTTATACCATTTATGGTTATTATTTTTATGATATCAATTCATATCTTTAGAGTGTTAGATGTGAAAAAAGAAGTCTCTACTTTATTGAGGCTAGTGAAATCTAAAAAAGGAGTAGATATTATTGAATAGTTTAAAGTAATTTTTTTATAAAAATGATAAATAAAATATTGAAATTATATAGACGGAAAATGTGGTCAAAAGAAAGGTATGCCCGTTATGTTGGTGTGAAAATTGGTAAAGAATCCAATATTCAAGATGTCAATTTTGGTTCTGAACCGTATTTAATTGAAATTGGTAATCATGTGCAAATAACTAATGGCACAAAATTTTTTACTCATGGAGCAGCATGGGTGTTACGGGAGAAATATCCAGATATTGATTTTTTTGGAAAAATAAAAATAGGGAATAATGTTTACATAGGGAATAATTCTTTGATTTTGTCTGGCGTTTCTGTTGGTTCGAATGTAATCATTGCGGCCGGTTCGGTTGTTACAAAAAGCATAAAAGATGGACGAATTGTTGGAGGAAACCCAGCTGTGATTATTGGGAGGGTGGATGATTTTGATACTAAAGTAATAGGTTTCAATGTTAATTCAAAAGGATTTAGCTATAGAAAGAAGAAAAAATTTCTTCTTTCTTTAGATGATGACAGATTTATTAAAAAATGATAAGGGTTAAGTCATTAAATATTTTGTTAGACGTTATTATATAATGAAAGGAAAGATAAAAAAGGGTAATTTAGAAACATGTGTTATATTTTTATTAACACCTTTTTTGTCCATTCCTCTTATTATAATTCAAATTAAAAGGGGTGACTCTAAGCTAATGGGGTTGCTTATTTCTTGTTTGTTGGGTATAGTTAGTTCTAAATATGTGCCAAGTTTTAGTAATGATAAGGCTCGGTATATTGAAAGGGTTAATGAATTATCGACTTTTAATTATTCTGATTTATTAAACTATCTAAGAAGAGTTTTAAGACCAGATTTCATTTTTGATCATTTCATTTTCATTTTTTCTAAAATAGGAATTAATTTCAATATTTTCTTTTTTCTTTGTACAACATTTACTGTTTATTCATTATTTCTTTTTAATTTGAAAGTAAATAAGTCTCATCTATCATCATTCCAACTTACAGTAAGTTCAGCCTTACTTTTAATATTTTCTTTTTCGTTGCCGAGTTTATTCTCAGGTGTAAGATTTACATTAGCTGCGAGTGTATTTATTTGGGTAATCTATTATTTTTTTATTAAACGAAATATAGTCAAAGGAATCTTTTTAGTAGTTTTAACCATTTTTACTCATTTTAGTTTTGCCTTTTTCATTCCTGTAATATTACTCGTATTTTTTCTACCAAAAAAAATAAATCCTAAATATTTATTGCTAGCCAGTTTTGTTTTTGTTATTTTACCTAAAGAATTTGTGAGAAATGTATTTAGTTTTTTAAATTTACCTGAAAATTATTCATATAAGATTAACCATTATCTTTCTTTATATCATAAACTTAGTGATAATGCGGAAATCTTGTCTTTTTTGAATCTTTTATGGCTATATTTTGTTTCATTTTATTTATTGATGTTAAGTAAAGAAATAAAAAACAAGTTTTATTTATTTATTATACTTTCTATGGCTTTTGTAAATGTTACTTTTTCAATGTCTGACGTTTTTAATCGGTATTCACTATTTTTAAAATTTATAATTACTGTTTATTTCATTGTTCTTTTTACCAATGATAGAATAAAATCTAAATATTTTTATATGTTTTTCATATTTTCATTTATTTCATTTTTTATTGGTATTTATGTATCTCGTGATAACTTTGTTGCATCATATATTAATTCAAGTTTATTAACTTTATGGACTATATTTTCTAATGAAATTTCACAATTGAATTTTTTATAGTTGATTATTATACATATTTTAAACTAAAACTCATTGAATAATAGAGATAAAAATAAAAAAATTAAGTGCGTTTTTTTCGTGACAGGGCTAGATAATGGAGGAATCGAGAATTATTTGTTACGATTTTTAAATCATGAGAGAGCTATATTAGAAAAAACTTTTGTTTACTGTAAAGCGGGTAAGTTTGGTCAGTTGGAAGATTCTTTTAGATTAATTCCTAATGTTACCTTAATCAAACAGAGAATAGGGTATATAAATATTATTGATCATATAAGATTGTATTTTTTTTTTAGAAAGGTTAAACCTACTTCAATTTGCGATTTTACAGGAGATTTTTCGGGTTTAATACTTTTTATTGGAATGCTTTCTAGGATACCTAATAGAATATCATTTTACAGAAATAGTTCTATTAGATATAAATCTAATAAACTTAAACGTTATTACAATAATTTATTAAATCGATTAACACTTAAATATTCTACACAGCTACTTTCAAATTCTTATGCTGCAATAGATTATTTTTTTCGAAACAATTCCTATGCAAAATTAAAGTTTGGAGTTATTTATAATGGTATTGATTCAAAAAAATTTCTCTTAGAAAAAAAAAGTATTAACGAAGATTTAAATATTCCTAAAAATAGTTTTATTGTTGGTCATGTTGGCCGTTATAATTCTGCTAAAAATCACAATACTTTAATTGATGTAGCGATTAATTTGTGTAAATCGAATTTTGATATATATTTTATTCTATGCGGGAATGATGTTAAAAATAATTTACAAGAAAGGGTAGACAATGAAAATCTTCATTCACGTATTTTATTATTTAATAATTATAAGAATATAGTTGAGGTTTTTAATTCAATTCATTGTTTTTATTTCCCATCAATTACTGAAGGACAGCCTAATGCTTTGATTGAAGCTATGATCTCAGGGATTCCTATTGTGGCATCAAATATCCCATCAATTTTGGAGACTGTCCCAAAGAATCATCACTCTTCGTTAATTGATCCTTATGATATAATTTCAGCTCAAGATAAAATAATGAACATTAAAGAAAATAATTTTGAACTAATTAACCCGGTTACAATTCAAAAAATGTATAATGCAGATGAACAATTTGAAAAATTCACAAAACACTTAATAAAGAATGACTAAATTACTTATTGTAACTGATCATAGATTTTATTCCTTTGAAAATAAAATCTATGATAACTATGTTTTTGATTACTCTTTTTTTGAAGATTATCTTAGTGTTTTTGAGCAGGTTACTGTTATGGCTAGAGTTGTTGAATTAGAGAATTTAAATTTAGAGTTAAATCTTAGTTCTGGATTAAATGTGAAGTTTATTAAGATTCCTGATGTGAGAGGAGTAAAATGGTTGTTAAATTCAAAGAAAATTATTAATTCAATGCGTAGTACTATTCTACAACATGATGCCTATTGTTTTAGAATTCCTTCAATAGCTAGCTATCATGTTTCCCGTCTCGTGAAAGAGTCACCTTCAATTTTTGAGTTAATTGGTGATCCTGAAGAGTCATTGATAAATATTAATGATTCTTTTTTTAAGAAAGTTAGTAAAAGTCTATTAGGTAAAATATTCAAATATCAAACGAGTTACATTGTGGGTGGCTGTGTTTCTGGTAGTTATGTTAGTTTTGAGCATTTGCAAAATAAATTTCCTATTCGTAATAATTTCAAATCTTTTACAATATCATCTATTAGGTTATTAGAGAATCAAATACTTCCTTATATAATTGATTTTGACTCTTTTCAAAAAAAACTAAAAATAGTTCATGTCGGTAGTTTTGTAGCAGTAAAGAATCAAGAATTACTAATTGAAATTGTCGATATATTAGTATTAAAAGGGTTTGATGTTAAACTCCAATTGATCGGTGATGGTGGCCTAAAAGCTTTATGTGAAAAACTCGTTCAGATAAAAAAGTTAGAGAATCATATTGAATTTAAGGGACATGTTACTGGTATTGAGAATATACTTTCCCTTTTAGATGAGAGTAATATTTTTATATTGCCTTCGAGTAGTGAAGGAATGCCGAGATCTTTATTGGAGGCAATGGCAAGAGGCCTGATTTGTTTTGGTTCTAATCGTGGGGGAATACCTGAGTTATTAGATGCTAAATTTACCTTTGAACTTGAGAGTCCAAATTTAATTGTTGAAAAAATAATTAGTACAATAAAAGATACTGAATTAGTTAATAAATATAGAAAAAAAAATCTTGTTATGGCTCGATCATTTGAGCAATCGCGTCTAAATAAAAAGAGAAAAGAATTACTTAATGAATTAAAAAATAATATAAAATGAAAAATATATATTTACAAATACGTTATAATTTACCCTTACATTTTATAATAATTTTATTAAACTGGTTGCCTGAAAATAGAATATCTCTCAAGGTTAGGGGGATGTGCGCTAAGCCCTTTATTAAAAATTGTGGTAAAAATTTGCATCTTGGAGGTAATTTAACGCTGTTAAACCCCTATAATCTTACAATTGGAAACAATGTGTATATTGCTAAAAATACTTGGATAAATGCAATGGGATTTGTCGAAATTGAAGACGAAGTGGTCATCTCACCAAATGTCGTTATTAGTTCATTACAACATGTTTTTAAAGATAAGTCGGTTCGTTTCGGAGGTAGTATTGCAAAAAAAGTTGTTATTGGGTATGGAAGTTGGATTGCTGCAAATTCAACTATAAAATGTGGAGTAATAGTTGGTAAAGGTAATGTTTTAGCATCAAATTCAAGTTTAATTAAAAGTACTCCTGACTTTATGTTGTCAGGAGGAGTTCCCGCAAAAATCATTCAAGAAGTGACTGATGGGGAGGCTGAATTTTTTAGTCGAAAGGAACAAGTGAAATGAAAATTCTATTAGCAGTTACGAACTCTTTCTGTGCAAACTTTATTAAAGGACAAGCCTCTTTTTTAAAGGAGCAAGGACATGAAGTTATCATTATTTCTTCTAATGGAGAAGAAATACGAAACTTAATTGAGTTAGAAAAAGCAACTTATTATGATATAAATTTTAGTAAAGATATAAGTTTAATAAATGATTTAAAGTCTCTATTTCGTGTAATGAGAGTTATTCTTTCTGAAAAGCCTGATGTTATTAATGCAGGAAATCCAAAGCCTGGATTTATTTTTAGTATTGTAAAAATTTTTTTTTATAAAACACCCTTTATTTTCACATTAAGAGGTCTACGTTCAGATACTTTAAAAGGATTAAAAAGAAGAGTTGTAAGATTTACAGAATGGTTTTCATGTAAAATGGCAAACAAAGTGATTGTAATTAGCCCATCTTTATGTGAACATGCAGTTTTAAATAAAATTCTTAATTTTAAAAAGGGGATAGTTATCGGTAAGGGTAGTAGTAACGGTATTGATATTGATTTCTATTCAAAAAAAGATAAGCATATTATTGCAGGAGATTTAATTAAAGATGAATTAAATATTGATAATCAATTTATATTCTTATTTGTTGGTCGTATGACAAAGGACAAAGGGATTGAAGAATTAGTTAATGTTTTCGATAATAAATTTTCCAATCTAAATGCCAAATTATTACTTGCTGGACCCATTGAGCCTGAAGATCCTTTGTCTTCTCAAGTTTTACTTAAAATAAAGAACAATCCAGACATCCACTATGTAGGTAAAGTTATTGATCCTAGGCCTTTATACTCTATAGCGTCTTGCTTAACCTTATTGTCTCACAGAGAAGGTTTTGGGAATGTTGTTGTTGAGGCCGCAAGTATGGGGGTTCCATCTATTGTCTCTAATATCCCAGGTTTAAAAGATACAGTTGTTGATGGACAAACTGGTCTTTTGGTTGAACTTAGAAATACACAGGATATATATGATAAAATGAGATGTTATTTCCAAGATAATCATTTAAGATGTAAGCATAGCACTGAAGGATTATCTAGAATTCACGCCTACTTTCGGTCTGATTTTATATGGAGGGGTCAATTAGCACTATATAATCAGATTTGTAAAAAGAATTAATAGTAAATCCTGTATACCCATATATAGTAAAATTATTGAACTCTAATTGCATTATAAACGCAACTTAACTTTAAAAATTTCGTTTACTACTAAACCTAATATACTTTTATAACCTTATATGTTAACATTACCTATTACTATTTACGCTTTAGCTGTATTGCTGAGCTCTTGTTTATTGTCTATTTACTTTGTGCCCAAAGTAAAGCGTATTGTGTATATTAAACATTTAATGGATGAGCCAAACCATAGGAGCTCACATATACAATCAACCCCAAGTTTAGGAGGGATCGCCTTTTATATTATTTTTGTTTTTGGATTATACTTTAACGATAAATTTGATGAATTTAATGTGTCTATGTCCATTTTACCTGGGATTACCTTGATGTTTTTTTTAGGGTTAAAAGATGATTTAGTTGGGTTGAGTGCACGCGTTAAACTTATGGGTCAAATTTTATCCTGCGGATTCGTCTTGTTTCACTATAAATTTGAAATAGATAGTTTTCATGGGTTTTTCGGGATTTTTGATATGCCAATATGGATTAGTGTACCCTTGGCTTTGTTAATTATGCTAACTATTATTAATGCGTATAACCTTGTAGATGGTATTGATGGTTTAGCTGCCTCCATTGGGACGGTTACTTTAGCCTCATTTGCGTTTTTGTTTTTTTGGATAGGAAATGATTTTTTAGCCTTAACGGCAGTCACTATGATTGGTGCTTTATTGGGCTTTTTATATTTTAATTTATCAGTCAATAAAAAAATATTTATGGGTGACACCGGTTCACTGGTGCTTGGTTTTTTGATTGCCGCCTTGAGTATACGACTTTTAGCATTGAATACCGGTTTAGAAAAATTACCCTTTAATCCTAAATATATTCCTGTCTTAATGGGTATTATTATTCTGGTTCCTCTTTTTGATGTGATCCGTGTTTTTACCATCAGAATTATTCAAGGAAAAAGTCCTTTGACAGCTGATCGTATTCACATTCACCACATTATTATTGACAGGTTTAAATGGTCTCACCGTAGAACTGCTTTTGTGATTTCACTTTTAAGTTTTAAAATTACACTGTGTTCTTTGGTTTTAATTTGGGTTGGGTTTGAATTCAGTATCTTGGTACTTTTTCTAATTATGGTTGTTTTTGCTATGACTGTTTTATTGCATATTTGGCGTAAAAGTAATGAGGAACTAAGTAGAGTATTGGTAGCAAAGAAGTAAATCGTTACTTTTTGAAAGTAGATATAGTCTAATTTTTAATAAATAAGTGTTTCAGCTGTGTTGGGACACTTATTTTTTGGACAATATTTTAGAGCGATATGCTGTTAGTACGCTGTGTTTTTGGATCGCTTTGCAGCTAGATTGCTTCGCTGTTAGAAACTAGACTAAGTATTTTGTTTAAAAATGATAAACACTGAGTGCACCGCAAGACAAAATTCGTTAGTCGTGTATTCGTGGCAAAATTACTAGTTTCCACGAATACTGTGCTGATTGAAGTAAGTGTTTACTTAAACAGGTTTAATTGGTCAGTCTTGTGTCTTCTTGTTTTTGTGTTGCGATTGAATCACTTACTTCGATAAAAACTCAGCACACCGCTCTTTCTTCCTTAACACTTCGATAAAAACTCAGTGCGAGAACGGAGAGGCCGTGACTTTGTTGTTGCGTTGTTGAGCTTGTCGAAATGTTGTTTAAAACAAAATTCGTCAGTCTTGTGTCTAGTTTTTAGAAGCGCAGCAGTCTTGTGTCTGTTTTTTCTTTTAAAAAATTGCAGGCACAAAAAAAAGGAAGACTTTCATCTTCCTTTTTTTATTTAATTTTTTATCGTAATCTAAATAAGACTCAAAATATATTGAGTAACTTAAAT
>Ga0308002_1000360_pt1 | contig 17762 bp, 17 predicted proteins | sample Neamet34_FD_203148 | JGI IMG/M metagenome (GOLD analysis project Ga0308002, IMG submission 203148) | Marine microbial communities from water near the shore, Antarctic Ocean - #34 | ecosystem: Environmental > Aquatic > Marine > Unclassified | place: Southern Ocean | collected 2014-06-06
TTATTGAATTTGTTATATGCTCTATCTGTAAAGAAATCTTTCTTTTGTTCATCTGAACCATTTGATAATCCATTACGAACTTCAGTACCACTTACAGAATTACCTGCCATTGGTGCTACATAAACGTATCCTCTATCTCTATATCCTTCAGTTGATTCACCTTTATATGGTTGGAAATATTTTCCACCTAAACGTGCCCTATCCTTCTCACCAACTACTGTAATGAATGCAGTTGATTTTTCATCAAACTTTTTAAGTATTTCTGTTGGTTTGTAGTTGTTCTTAACTTGATGTATTTTGGATTTTGGAATTCCAAACATCGTTGTCATAATTTTTACCTTCTCATTGAATTTGAACGGTGATTTTAATTTATCAGTTTTATTAGAACTTCCTATAAATACATTATCCTTACCGAACTTTTTTACAAGATGCTGATACGTTCCATAATGTCCTTTGTGGAATGGTTGAAACCTACCCACATAGATAACTACGGTTTTTTTAATCGGATTATCATCCTCAAGTAGTATTTGTTCTACTAAATAATTTGAAAGTTTGCTCATATGTAATACACCTATCAATATATAAATATGAAAGAGTTAGGAATTAGTGATTTTTATAGATAAATGGGTCTCTCTTACGAAGCTCCTCTAATTTCTTTTTATAAAGTTTATTTTTCTTACGATTTTTAAAGTAAGTTAAAATTTTCTTGATTGGGTTCATTTGATAATAATTTGTTTAAGTTCTTTATATAAATATGTGATACGTTATTTTCTTTAGAATCTCTAAATGACATTAAATGGTTTCTATTATGTATTAATATCTCTTTTAGTTTTTTATTAAGTAAATCCCATTCTTCTGTTGATTTATTAACTAAAGTTTTAATAACTTCTAAACACTTAATCATTCTTTTTGAATCTTCTTTAATATCATCATAACTTTCATCCCAAAAATCTCCGAATGTTTTAAATCCAAGTTTTCTTAAATATTTAAGTATACCTGGTCTTCCTATGAGAATAAATGGATGTAAGTGAGCCATAGGTTTCCATGTTTTTTCTGATATATAGTTTCCTGCTTCGTAAAATAAAGTTTCTGTTGTTATTGAAAAATAACTTTCTTCATATAGTTTAGATGATTCAAATCCAAATCCCCATACTCCATCAATATCATCATAATCAAGTATATTACGTTTCTTTTTAATAAGATGGTGATATCCTTTTAATATATTACTTTTAAATTGCTTTTCACTTTCAGTATCTTCTTTTAAATAAAGTTTATTATCAAATCCCCCACCATGTTGTAAATCCCAACCTGCAGAAGTTACATCAGGAGTATATACCATTTTTGTATCAAACGAAGTATGTGTTTGATCGAATAATCCTTGTTCAATTAAGTAACTTATTACAATTAAACGATGTGGTGCTAATCTTCTATTTAAACATAAGCTTTTTTTACTTCTATTTGTAAGAGTATCAAATTTATCAATATTAGTTAAACTATTAATATTTTTATTTCCATTAAATTCTACTGTTGAATTTTGATATAATATTTGATTTGTATCGTTTGCCTTAGCAAGTAAAGACCATGGATAAAACGCAGTATATAATAAATCTTTAGGAGATTCTTCAGTTGTATTATTAATATCGTACCCTAGATGTGTTGAAGTTTTATTATCTAATAAAAATTGTTTATAGATATCGTATGTATTCATTGCCGAGGTAATTACTAATACCTTAGATGGATTTATACCATTCCTATCACAAGCCATATGAAGTGATTCAAATAATGAAGTATCAATACATCCTTCTGAACTATAATCATATATAAAATAAAAGTTTTTAGCCTGTGAGTATTCTATTGCTTTTTTAGAAATAAAATCAAAACTATGTTCATGTTGATGATAAGATATATCAAGTCCTGTTGATATGTTTATATTACCATAAGGGTGTATTGTATAATAAAAATTTTCATCAGGATTGTTTCCTATAATATTTAATCTTGAATCATAGTGAATCCAACTTATATGGGTATCTTTTAGATATTCCATTGGAAGATTTAAATTACAATCATATACAGATGCTTGTGTGTATGTACCATTAAACTTATTTATAAAGTCATGAGTGATATGAAAATTGTAATCCCATAGAATATCAGTATTTTTCCAATTTATTCCATTTGGTACATATCCCTTTGGGCCTAAGATATCAAATATTCTTCTAATTAACATAATAAAGCTCAGGATATTCAACCAATACAGTTGGGCCTCCTCTTTGTAGAGCTTCCTTATATGCTGGTAGTATTTTTTCAGCAGTATCCAACTTTATTACTGGTGTATGTTTTAGTATAGATGAAAATTCGTCTGTATAATCTGCTTTGTGTTGATGACCAGGATCCAATGGGGTATCACTACCCTTACCAACTCGTATTAATATAGTTGGATTCCATTCTCCATCAGACATTACATTAACTTTATCAATATGATTAACTAATTGATTTGCAGCACATATGACAAAATCCCATCTTGGATAAAAAGATACAACTGATTTACCAGCCATACCCATACCTAATGACATTCCCATTTGAACTTCTTCCATTACTGGAGTTTCAATCATTCTTTCTTTTGGTAAGCCCTCAATCGTCTTACTCATTGGATTACCATAGTAAACTATCTGTTGTCCAATGAATATCATATTTGGGTCATCCATACAAAGTTTCATCGATTCCGTTAAGGCATCTAAATATGGTGTATATTCTACTTCTGCCATTATGGTCTTGAATCTGGATTAAATTGGTCTTTGTTTGCTTTATACCATTTAAGTGCATCTCTTAAACCACTATCTAAATCATACTTAGGTTTCCACCCAAGTGCAACAAGTTTATCATTACCAAGAAGTCTTACAGGTATCATTGGTGCTTTATTATTTACAAATTCTACTGGATTTGTATTTCCTTCAATTTCTTTAATTTTATCAAGAACGTGCATTACAGTATATCCCGAACCATATGATACATTATAAATGTCATATGTATCAACTTTTTCTGCAACTGTTATAAATCCACTTACCATATCATCAACATGAATAACATCTCTTACTTCAGTTCCATCTCCCCAAACAGGAATAGGATTTAAGTTATCTGCTACTTTTCTGATGTTTGCTGGTGTAACATGACATTTTTCAAAATCATATTTATCATTCGGTCCAAATGCATTTGAAGGTCTGATAATAATACATTGCATTGGGTCATGAATTTGATTTGAAAAGAAATCACAAAGTGTTTCACAATATCGTTTCATGTTACCAACTGCTTTATAAACAGGTACAATATCAGGTGTCTGTACTTCCATATCTTCAGTACATGGAATATCTCCCATATCTGGATAAGTTGTATTAGATGATATAAAGATAAATTTACGAACTTTGTTTCTCCAACATTGTTCCATTAAATTTACATTCATTTCAATGTTTGGAGTTACATGAAGTAACGGATTAAATTTTGTATCTAATGCATTTGAAGTGTTTGCAGCTGCATGGAATATTACATTGCAATCTTTTGAAACTTCTTCACAAAAATCTGCATCTTGTAAATTTCCCTTTACGAAATCTATGTTTTCACATCCTTCGAAATCGTTTCTCAAATCTCTACTCCAAGATGTTGCACGAATATCAGTAAATCCTGTTTCGTATAACATTTTGATTAATCGTGAACCTATAAATCCACTTGCTCCGGTAACTAATATTTTATCTGTTTTGTTCATAACTTTTTATTTTGTAAATTCATTTAAATAATAATCGATTGTTTCTTTTAATCCTTCTCTTAAAGATACTTGTTGGAAAATACCAACTGATTCAGCACGTTCTGTACTCATTAATCTTTTTGCATCTCCATTTGGTTTTGTACTATCCCATTCGATACCAACTTTCTTTCCGTACATTTCTTCGTAGATATCTACAAGAGTTTCAGCAAGTTGTCTGATAGTAACACCAGTTCCACTTCCTAAGTTAATAGGTTGTGTTAATTTTTGTTCGTATGCTTTTATGATTCCATCAGCAACATCTCCTGCATAAATAAAATCTCGTATTGGTGAACCATCTCCCCAACAAATTAGTGGATGTTCCTTTTCACCAAATAATCTTTTTATAAGTGATGCAATTACTGTTGATTCTGATGTGAAGTTATCATGTCTACCATAGATGTTTGCTGGTCTTACAATTGATGCTTTATTCCAATCGAATGATACAGAATAAACTTCAGCTTGTAATTCTCCTAATCTCTTAGCCCATCCAGCGTACTTATCTTTTTCTGATGGGAATGTTTTCCATACATCATCTTCATAAAATACTTCTGCTGGTTGATATACTCCAACAGTTGATGTGTACACATACCATTCTACATCAGCCAATCTTGCAGCTTCCATCATGTTAGTATTAAATTGTAACATAGGTACAAAGTAATCAGCAGGTTGTTCGGCTGCTCTCTTAGGAGAACCCTTAACACCTGCAATGTGAAATATAATATCTTGTCCTTCAACAACTCTTTTACAAGTTTTGAATTCTCTTAAATCTGCATTGATGAATTGATAATTTTCACTTTTGTATTTTTCAATTTGATTATCTGGTTGTCTGATATCAACCGCGGTTACGAATGCACCTTTATCGATACACTTCTGAACCATGTAGTTTCCAACGAGTCCGTTGGCTCCTGTAATTAGGACTTTTTTACCTTCCATTTTCTATAACTTTAAATATTTCTTTTAACGAGTTTTTATTTTTCATAGAGTAAAATACCTCGTTGTTATATATACATATATCTTTTATATTTTTATATAAATTATTTAACTCTTTTATTGACTTATTATTTAGTTCAAGAATAATTTGTCTTACTTTTAAATAACGATTTTTTGGGTCTTTTATTTCATCATAACTTTCATCCCAAAACTCTCCGAATGTTTTAAATCCAAGTTGTTTTAATTCTTCTAGTATTCCACAAGGCCCAATCATTATAAATGGTTGAAAATTTAAAATTGGTTTTAAAGTTTTTTCAGATATGAATAACTCATTAATATGAAAAGAAGTTTCGGATACAATATGTATAACAGAATCTAAAAATAATTCTTTTTGGAAAGTGTTATCAGTTTTAAATCCATTTATATTTCCATTTGTATCTAATTCAATAGGAAGATTTTTATTATATTCTTCATATGATAAAAATTCACTACTATCTTGATATGGATCAGCATATTCTATGGTTTGTAAAAAACTAAAGTAAGAATCTGAGAAATCATTTTTTAAATAATCATGTAATAATGATAATCTATGTTGTTTATCATTATTTCTTTGGAATGATAAAAACTTTTTATTTCTAAATTCATTAAGTTCTGATTTATCTATTTTTTTACTAATATATCCTAAATCATTTACTTGACCAAAGAAGTTTTCTTTTGAATTAACAGCTTCTTCTAAAAAGTAATGAAACGCAAAAACATTATTTTCATTTTCTAAATTTTTATTTGTATCTACAAAAAATATTTTGTCAAGAATCTCTAATTCTTTAAGTTTATTAGATACACTTTTAAACTCATCTTCTGTACATGGGTCTGCTACTGAACAAGTCAGAATAAGAATATCGTTTGATTTTATAAACTCAATAATACCTTCGGATTCTTTAATAAATCTTAGTAATGATTTATACCCATCCATAACTTCTATCAAAATAATATTCTTGTAATCTTCTTTTAACTGAAAACCAGAGTTGGAAGAAAAATCTTGTATAGAATAGGAGTAATTACTAAACACCTCGTTAGTAACAGGTGCTGTTTGAATATGATTACTTTCCTTTGGAATTATAAAATTTAAAATACTACCCATTTTCCAGTCCCATAATGGGGATATTTAGAGTTATATTTGTAATATACTACATCTTCGGGTATCTCTCTTTGGATTTCGTTCCAAGTATGAGCCGTTGGTGTGTTAGTAGAAACTTCATTATCTTCTACCACAAAATTAATTGGTAAATCAAAGTTTCTAGCATATTTGTGAACTTCATAAAAAACTCCTGTTTCAAATGTCATATCACCAATAAAACACCAAACTTGATTTGGACTGTTTTGTTCTTTTAATGTTTTCGCCACTCCAAGTGCTATTGGTAGTATTCCAGTAACAATTGCAGATGAATAGAATTTAGATTCTTTATCTATTATTGTTATTGATTTTCCATCAAGTATTTTTTGTTTAAGAACTTGTGGTTCTACTCCATGTAAAAGTGCATGATAGTGAGACCTCCATGTTGAGAATACCCAATCTTCTACTCCTATCTTTTTAAATACATTTATTAATTGCTCTTCGTTACCATGTGATAAGTGAATAGGTCCTGTTATTTCTCCATTTTCCCAATGTGAAATTATATCATCTTCAAAAGCTATTAAATCTTCTTTTGACAAGTTACCATCTAACCACCTATCTTCGTGATAATCTAAATTAAGAATTTTTTCCATTTTTGTCTCTTTTAGAAATTATTGGAGTAATACAAGGCCATTCTATATTGAACTTTTTACTATTCCATTTTATTGTTTGTTGTTTATCTACATCATTAAATTCACCAATATATGCCATCTTGTAATTAAAGATACTATTATCCTCCATTACATAATGTCCATTTGCAAACATAGGTGGAATTAATACTTGTGTTCCTGTTTCGGGTGAAAGTATAAAAGATTCCGATTTACCATATTGTGGATTTTTATTTAAACTACCTCCTCTTAAATCCAATACTACCAAATAAATTTTTCCATGAAGACAACTAACAAGTTTCCAAGTTTTATCATCATAGTGTAATCCTCTAAGAACACCTTCTTTTGATTTAGAGTATCTATCGTGTTTAAAGTTTAATCCTTTGTTTCTATCTTCAGCTGGTAGAATTCTATCATAATAGTCTGAATGATATGTTGTGGAGATAGAACCTCTTGCCTCATGATATATCGATGGTTGTACTATCTTAACTTGATTAAGTATAGTTCCATGATAAAAATGAAAATCATTCCAATCTCTTTCTTTATAAAATATACTACGTCCTTGTGCCATAACCTAATGGGAAATCGTTTCTATACTTTGAACTTAAATCTTGTATAAGTATCGTATAAGTTGTTATTAATTCTTCTATTCCATCATCCAATGAGTACTCGGGATACCATCCAGCATCTTCTATTTTTTGATTAGATACGATGTAATCTCTTTTATCAGGGTCTTCAAAGTAATCAGAGTATGTAACTGCAAAATCAGAAATATATTCTTGTATCTTTTCTACCAATTGTTGTTTTGATAAATTAGCAGTTGATAATCCTACATTGAAAACTTCTCCACTATGTGTTTGATAATCTTCAATCATAAATAAGAATACATTTGCTACATCTCGTATATGTATATAATTTCTTACAAAATTCTTTTCAAATATTGTGATGTATTTATCTGTTAATGCTTTGTAAACAAATTCGTTTACTAACAAATCCATTCTCATTCTTGGGGAAGTTCCAAATACAGTTGCCAATCTTACTGAGATTCCACCTATTCTTAAAACTTCTTTTTCTGCCTTTACTTTAGTTACACCATAATGTGATAATGGATTTAATGGACTTTCTTCTGTACATTGTCCATCGGCTCCTATTCCATATCCACTATTTGTATTTGGATAAACTACTTTTACATTTGAACCTTCTACTAACTCACATATATATCTTACATGCTCATAGTTTATTGCTGTTGCTAATTCTTTATCTCTATCACAAGCAGGAAATCCTACGATTGCCGCTAGTGGAATAATAATATCAAAATCTAATACCAAGTTTTCAAGTAATTCTTTGTTTCGAACATCCCCATATATAAACTCAAAATTCTTATCGTGAGAAAATATTATAGATGATGTTTGATTATACATTAGATTATCTAATATAGTAACTTCATAATTATTTTTTAATAATTTTTCTGTTATAACCGAACCGAGGTATCCTGAACCTCCTGTAATTAATACTCTTTTCATATCAATGGTGTTTCTGTTGTTAATTCTTTTACTAGTTTTTTTTCATATTCCTTACTTGTAAATAATTGTCTAAGTAAAGATTTATTATAAGTTAATATATTTTTCATCTCAAGAATCATAGTATTCATTTCTTTTGGAGATTTGTTACAAACAAGTTTAACTTGCTCTATAATCATATCAGTTCTCTTTTTGAAATTAGTTTCTGAATCATATGATTCATCCCACCATTTATCAAATGTTTTAAAACCTATTAATTTTAAGTGGTTTAATATTCCTGGATTACCATTTATAAAAAATGGATGAAGATTCATTATAGGTTTTAAAGTTTTTTCTGTTACAAATAAATATTTACTATCTGCAGAAGTTTCTGATACAATAGAAAAATATGTTTTTTCATATTCATCTTTTCTACTTAAGAAATTATGATACCACGCAACTTCTTCTTCATTATCATTATCAATTACAAGTGGATACCAATTATCAATAGTTTCTTCCCATTCTAAATAATCCTCTTCTCCTATCCCAAGAGTATCGGTATGATTTTTATTTTTTAGTATGTTATCAAAATCAGGTGTTTTAAATAAAGATACAATTCCTTTATCTAGTATATTGTTTTTAAATAATTTATTTATAAAGTAAGGTCTATGTAATCTTGCAGAGTTTCTATTATACATTAAATAATACTTTTCCTTATCTTCAAAATTTAATTTAGTTTGTAATGAATAAGAATATCCGTTTTCAACAATTTCATTTTCTCTTTCTTCTGTTTCTACTATAAATTGTCCTGATTTATAAACATAAAAATCATTGTTGTAAACTTTAATTTGTTGTTTAGGATATGATTTAAATGATTTTAATTTATTTATATGTTCGTTACAAGTAGATATAATAAATTTATTTTTATGTTCAATTCCTACCTCTTCTAAAAAATCTTGTATTTTACTAAGAAGTCTTTCCTTGTGATTATATGAACCTTCACGATTATCCATCATTAAAATCTTTATATTTTTATATTTTTTCAAGTACTTAAGTAAACGAGGTGAAAATAAATCTTTAAATTTCAATGTAGGGTCTAAGTAATAATCAAAAAAACTAGATGCATTTGTAGATTCAAGAACAACCAAAAATAAATTATCTTCTTCGTTATAAGATTTTTTTTCCATTATACCTTCAACTTCATTTACAGTTGTTTTTGTCCAATTCTCATTGTGGTTTATAAATTCATCTGCAAACATTCCTGTATTTAATGTATAGACAGCTGGTTGAGATGGTGAAGACATTAGTACTCCATTTTCATTTAGATTGTTATCAACTTGATTTAATACATTTATAGGAAGTTCATATTTAGTATATCCAAACTGAAGTGGTCCAGCTGGCAATAAAAAATCATATAAAAAATATACCTTTTTTTTCATTATTAAAAGTTTTTAGCCATCCATTTATTATCAAATAGAACCATGTGATTTCCATTGTTTGAAATATCATAAACCTTATATGGTGTCATTTCGCTATCATTAAATGTATATACGGCAGCTGTTTTTTTAGATACAGTCTCTACATCAAATATCTTTTGGTTTTTCATCGAGAATAAATCTGATGTTTGTGATGATGTTAGAGCCTCATCAAATATAGATATGTAAGATATATCTCCATATAAAAATCCTCTATGTTTTTCTTCACAACTATCTAGTGAATTGTTTGCACCTATCCATATCCAAGAATCTCTATAATCTATAATTTCTCCTTCATAAGTTTTATGTTGAGTTTTTCCATCTACATCTATGGTTATGGTTTTTTCTTCTGAATCATGAATCATCGCTACCTCCATGTACTCTTTATTTCCGTTTACATCAAACCATATATCTCCATATAAAAATTCTTCAGTATCAGTACTTGTCCAATACTGTACTTTTATATATGTTCTACCATCTGCATATTTAAATGAATTGATTCCACAATGTCTTCCATTTTTTGCAACAATACCTCCTTCTTGAGAAGGTTTTCCGGCTACCATACTATCCCAATCTACTTTAACTCTAACAAGAATTGTAAAATCATGTTCAGTTAAATCAAAGGTTTCATTCGTAGATAATCCATATCTATTTTTTGGAGGAATAAAAAATGCATTGTTTCCTTTTAATTCTATCATAATTTAATTTCTAAACATTTGTGGTAAAAATCAGCTAATTCTGGAAATGTTTTACAAAAATCAGTTCCTCTTCTTGCATCGTGTGCTTTAAAATAATATCCAAAGTTTCTTTTTTGAGTTAGTAAAGCCCTTTCATCAATTGGTGATAACATCCAATCATATGTTCTTTTAATTTTCTGAACTTCTACATCAGAATATCCTATATATTCTTTTTCAAATAAAGGTACTCCTAAAAAATCTATTAATTGAGCATCTCTAAATATTTTATCAGACCATTTTTTTTCTTCTTGTAACACTTGTACTGTTTGATGTTTTGGATGTCTTAAATAAGAAGTATCTAAAAATGTTGCAGAATTCCAATACCTATCTTCTGAACCATATTCTCTTTTTAAATCATATACTCCTTGTATAAGTTTATGATAATTTGGAATAGATAAAGCATTATAAGTAACCATAAAAGTTAAAATAGCTTTTGGACATTTTTCTAAAACCTTATGACAGTTATCCCAAAATTTATTAAAGTCCAATCCATTTCTAATATACTCTGCCTGGTTACCCCAAGTATCTACTGAAGTGAATATTACAAATTCATTAACTCTATCTTCTTCAGTAATTCTATTTATCTTTTCAATAAATTTGTCAATTAATTTATCAGGTACTCCTAAATTAGAATTAATTGCTAAATTCAAGTTTTTATTTGGATTTGGATGGTCTATAATAAAATCTAAAACTTTCCAAGTATCTTTACTCATCATAGGCTCACCACCTGTAATTCTAAATGTATGTAAATCTCTATACAAATCTGGCCACCACTTCCAAAAAGCATCTACATATGGATTGTCATCTTTTGCTTTGTATGGAACTTTATCTTCAAAAACCATATGTTTTGGGTCATTAAAAGAATCTGTTGTAGGATATGCTCCATACTTATCAATTTCTTGTACCCATGCTGAAGAAAAAGCCGGTCCACAATATGAACATTTGAAGTTACAAGCATTTGAGAAAGCAACTTCTACATATTTTGGATTATAATCTTCTCTCCAATTTAATTTCTTGATTTCTTCCATATATGGTTTCGACCAAGATTCACCTGATTTGAATGTTCTATCAGAAAATCTATCTGAATTATCTTCTACATTCCAACAGTAATCACATTCAGATGGTCTTTCTCCATCTAACATTTCTTTTCTTCTTCTCTTCTTAAAACTTGTATTATGAAGAGCAGTAGGATTTCTTTTTAATTCTTTTAATCCAATTTTATGAGTACCTGGATGGTGACATGAATGTGTATGTCCAAGCTGTAAATGCATTGTAACTTGTGTCCATTTTGCAAGACAAAAACCATGACCAACACTATTTAAATCATCTCGTACTTTTACATATACTGGACTATCAGCATCAATGGCTATCGTTTTCTTTTTTTCTACTTCTTCTGTCATAATATCGTATATTGATATATATTAAAGTTTTATATTTATCATTTTTGCTTTTGGTGTTATTTCTTCAATTCCAACCAATTCATATTCTAATTGTTTAATACCATCTGCTTTATAATCCCAAGTACCTTGTTGCATTTGAAGTACATATCTTTTTTCATTTCTTGCAGTAGTTTCTCCTTTTGCCCATTTATCTTGTCCTTTATCATCTTTTATCATTCCTTCATCTTTATGTGGTAAACAATTCATAGTACCAGATATTCGATGTGGTATGATTGTGTGTGGTATTTTAATTTCTGATTTATCATAAGTACCTTTATGAATATTACCATCGTTATGATTCCCACTTAAATCTATTGCTACATAATCAGATGTTTTTTGTAACTTGTTGTTAAAATCATAATGTAACAATAAGTTCTTATTAGGCTGTTCTTTATGTAAGTTAGTTATTTCATCCTGAGTTAAACATCTGTTCCACATCATTACTTTAGATACATCTCCCTTAAACCATCGGTTAACTTCTGATTTAGCAGTAGAAGTTGTTGTTCCTATATAATAATCTCCAAGGCCGTATGATTTTAATCTATTATCATAGTTAAGAGGAGATTGTGTACCATGGCCATGTCTTGCATCTGATTCTTTACCATTTAAATAAAAGTGTATATTTTGTTTAGATGTATCAACACTCATTGTTACCCAAGTCCATTGGTTTTCATATCTTTTTATCCATTGATATAAGTGATTTCTTTCACTATCCCATAATTGAGTTGTATAAGCTCGTGAGTTATTATAACTCAATCCCCAATCATATCCTGGTCTTCTTAGAATTGGATATTCACAAAATCTTCTATCTTCATCACCAACCAACCAAATTGGAACTTTTTCTTTTTGTTGGTTTGCTCTTACTAAAACAGATACAGTATGTGAACGAGATGTTAGCGATTTGAGTAATTTAGGTTTTGGTATTTTTATGTATGTAGATTTACCATTAAATTTTAAATATCTCTGTTCTTCTTTTATGTAATCTACATAGGTATCATTTGCATATCCCTCTAAAACACATCTCCAAAACAAATCATCATCTTCCATTCCCCAATCCCAATAATCATTAGAATAACCATTAGTTTTTTCTACTTGTTCTTTAGAAAATAAAACTGCACCACCAAAATATTCTTCATATTTTAATTTATAATCCATTTGAGATATTGATGTTGCAATATGAATCGGTGTTTTTTCAGGAAAAGAATAATCTGCTCCACCATCTTTTTCTGGTATCATATCAATATCATGCCAAACTATATAGTCACATCCATCTTCAAATGCGTGTTTTGCTGCAATATTTTTTGTAGCTCCTCTATTGAATAGTTTATCATCAACTTGATGACATACATAAATGTGATAATCAATTCCTTGAGAATCTAAATATGCTCCAACTTTTGGTACAAACTCTTTTAAGTGAGCTTCACGATTTCGATAAGGTACACAAACTCCTAATTTCATATTGTATCTGCTATTAACTTTTTAAACTTAGTTGTACTCCAACCATGGTCTCTGTTTAAATAATGAACTGGTATATCCAATTCGAAACCTGTATATGTTTTACCACGATAATCATCTCCTAAAAATCTGATATCTGGTCCTAATCTGTATATTAAATCTACTAACTCTTTTTCATAAGTATAATATGCAATCCCATCTATGAATTTTATTGATGTTAAAATCTCAGTTCTTTCTTCTTGTGTAAGAATTGGTTTTAGTTTTTCTGGTCTTTCTATTGATGGGTCTATATGTAAAAGAACTATAAGTTGGTTACAATATGATTTGCATTCTTTAAACATTTTTATATAACCTGGATGTATTACATCAAAGTTACCAGCAATAATTCCCATATTATATTTTTTTATTTCCATAAATCTACTGATAAAAAATGGTAATCCGTCATTTCGGTATCTGATAATAGATCATATCTAACATTATCTATACCATCTCTTTTATAATCTGATTTACCTGTTAGTACTTTATTGTAAAAGTGTATTTGGTTTTTTCGAGTATCAGTCCAAGTCCATTTATTTTCATAAAACCCATTTTCTTTATGGTATAATAATTCAAATGTTGATTCTCTTCTCCATGGAATAGGTATTTCTATTTCTTCAACTGATTGTTCTATTGGAACTCTACTACAGTCTTTAACTTCTGCATTTCTTTTCTTACCACTCAAATCAAATACACTAGAATATGTAGATGTTTTCATATCAAAACAAACAGAAAGTGTATGTGGTGCAATATAATCTCCAAAAGATTCAGTAAGTCCCATTGATTTATTTTTACATATTTCTTTTACTTGAGATTCTTCTAGTGAATGATTAAACATTGCAAAATAATCAATTGTACCTTTAAATGGCCTTCTTTTATTATTTACAAGAGATGGGGAATCACCCAAGTACATTTCTTTTTGACTTGCATGATTTATCAATCTACCTTCAAATTCAGTTTCATCTACAAGTTCTCCATCTTGGTAGAATTTAATAATATTATCAACTTGGTTTATTACTGCACATAATGTTGTTTGTTTTGGTGGAGTTATATTTGATTTTAAACTAAGACATTCTTTTTCAGTTGTCCATGTTTCAAACTTATATCTTTTATATGAATTATATGAGAAAGATGTATCAAATCCAGGAATACAAAAAACATTATATTCATCTGCATCAAATCCTTCGTTACATTCTATTTCATCAGGTTTAAATGATAAAAATATTGTATAGTTTTTTAATTTATATGGTTTTGGTATTGTTACTTGACTTGTATGACCATTAAATTTTAACGCAGCTGAACTATATGCTTTGGTTGGGAGATTCTTTTTGTTAGATTCAGGAAAGTTTTCTTTACATCTCCACAATAAATCATCATCTTCGTAACCCCATCCCCAATATTTGTTAGAGTATCCATTTATATGATAATAATCATTAATTGTAAATAAAGTTACACCACCAAAGTATTCATCAAAAATAATTCTTTTTTGTTCTTTGTAATGATTTGATAAAAAATTGGTTGCAAGATGAGTCGGTCTATCAACGATAGAATAATCTACATCTTTAGTTGGTAACATATCAACATCATGTAGAGCCACATAAGTACACTTTAATTCTTTTGCTTTTCTTACACCAATATTTAATAAAGCTCCACGATTAAATGGATTTTCATCTGATTGCTCTACTATAATGATTTCAAAATTTATTTTAGATTTTTTGAAATGATTTGTAATAGATGTAATAAAGTGATTTAAGTGTGTTCTACGATTTCGATATGGTACTACTATACCAATTTTATTTATCAAAACTTATTACTTGATATTTTTAATAGTTTTTTCATACCATTCAGATAAATACCACTCTATTCTTGGTCCCCATTGTTCTTTATCAATCTCTTCTACCCATAAGGTAAGTGCATCTAAAGAGTTACCAATTTTTTCAAGAGCTTTCACTTTTCTTTCTTCTAATAATTGTGAAGTTTCGTCTAATTTTGCCATAACTTAATTTAATTAATTGTTTTTATTTTATTGTTTTTGTATTCGTATATAAATATACTAAAATCATTAAATGATAATAATTTTATTTGTTAATCTATTCCATTTTGAATAATCGAAATGAAACTTATTTTGTGTTTTTTCTATCATAAATTCTGGATTGTTGATATCTATTTTCCAATCATTAATCTGAATTGCTTTATACATCTTTCTATACTCTTTCCAAAAGGAATAATCTTCGAGTGTTTCGGATACCTCCTTTAAACGCTCTAAAACAGTTGAGTCCCATTTAAAGTGATGAACTTGTATAAATCCTTCACCTCTACCAATTGGGTATCTGAGAGGGTGTTTAAATCCTTTCTTACCCCATACATGAGATTCGTTTATGATTGCATAATGTTGACCTGGTGTAACATCTACCGAGCCTTTCATTACACAAACTTTATTTGGACAAGCCCCACTCATTGGATATCTAAAAAATCCAGCGAGTGGAAACTCACTCCATATATTAGTTTCATTTGTTACCAAAGGAAACTCTCCGTTCTCTCCTATCCTATCGAGAAAACCTCCTGTGATGAATTCCCAGTCATTTTCCTCACACTCAGAGATCATATCTCTAAGGTCTTTTGGATAAACATGAAATTCATCATCATCCGAAACCACCCACCATTCGTTAGGTTTGGTTCGTTTAATTTCGTTATATAATTGAGTTACTCTTTCCCAATTAAATTTTTCTTCTGTTACTACTTTATGTGGGGTTATTCCGAGGGATTTTATTTCATCTAAAATCCCATCGTTTTCATGTTGTCTATAAACAACAACATAAATTTCATCAACAATGTTTTTGTAGTGTTCCAACATATGTGGAAGCATTGTGATGTTATGACCAACAACTGTTACAAGATTTATCCTTTGCATTTCTGAATAAATGTTAATCCAGTTGATGATGGTTTGGTTTTAAATATACCATTATTAAAAAAACTAAAAGTTTCCCATTCTTTATTATAGTACTTTAGTTCTTTTATTTCTTTTACAAGTTTAGCTGGGCCATTAACATAATCTTGATAATTCTCATCTAATACATCATCTGTAACTATATGTTCTTTCTGATACGATTCATCAGTATCATGAATAGATATAATTCCATGTGGTGAAAGTATTTTAGAATATAATTCAAAATCTTGTTTAACATCTTCATACGAATGTCCTGCATCAATGTGTAAATAATCTATCTTTATATCTTCTTTAACAAAATAGTTATAGTAAGCATTCTTTGTTGTATCTAATATTATCCTACAAGGAAAACTTGTTCTTAAAAAGGAAGCTTCATCAGTCCAATCTACCTCACCACCAATTCCATTACAAGCATCTACCAAAATAGTTGTTCCAGTATCACCCCATTCCATTGCCTTTTGGCCTACAAAAATTTCTTGGTCATGTAAGTCAATTCTAGCTTGAGACATAATTCTTGGAACAAATCCACCACCACTTCCTAAACATACACAAGTTTTAGCTCTCATATATTGTATTGTGGTATAGATTAACATACCATCACCCAAGTGTTTATCTGATGCACCATGTGTCCATCTGTATTTAACAGGTGTTAGTTCGTCAAAGGGATTGCCATTCACATCAACAACTTGTTTTTTGTTGTTGGTGAAAAAATCTTTTATTAAATTGTAGTTGATGATACTCATTGTATATAGTTGATGATACTCATTGTATATAAGTATATATAAATATATTAAACAATAAATTAATTATGAAAAATATTGTAAAACTTTATGACTCCATTGTTTTCTATTATCAAATTTCATCATATATGTTTTTAGTTTAGCAAACTCAGTATATCTTTCTTCAAAAGAATCTCCTTTAATTTTATTTACACATTTATCAAATTCATTCTTAGTTGATGCTCTATATTTGTAATCAACATCTTTGGCCCAATCAGTATGTATTATTGGTAATTTACCATAATCAATTGCTTGAAATATTGAGTATCCAAATGGTTCTTTAAAATATGCTCCATGGAAGATACCAAAATCTTTTGTCATAAAAGAATTCAATATAGATTTATCCCATTGAAAAAATTTAATATTTGGAAATGTATATTGAGTAGTATCTTTTAAATTAATAAAATCTCGTTTTGATGATAAAATATATCCTACATGACCGTGCATCCAATGCATACATTTTCTAGTTTCTGCTCTTGATGCAAAACCAATCTTTTCGTTATTTAAATTATCTGTATATGGTATGTTATGTATGAATTCATAAAAGTTAGGAATAGAATATGTGTAGTTTGGAAAATCATCAATTAATTTACTTGGGTTATTTCCAATCCATATTCTCTTATCAAATGTTTGTAAAAATTCACTATAAAAACGAGAATCTACTTTAGTGTTAAATTGTAATCTTTTTAATTCTGGAGTATAATTTAAAACTTCTTCCATTTCACTTGGATAAGCATGAACAAATATTAATTTAAATTTGTTTTCATACTTCCAAATGTGTTCTCTCTTATGATAATGTGAATGTAAGTAATATATCTCACTACACTCCTCTAATAAATCATTTGTTATATCACTATCATCACCATGGAAATGCCATTCTAAATCCGCTG
>Ga0308002_1000368_pt1 | contig 17673 bp, 16 predicted proteins | sample Neamet34_FD_203148 | JGI IMG/M metagenome (GOLD analysis project Ga0308002, IMG submission 203148) | Marine microbial communities from water near the shore, Antarctic Ocean - #34 | ecosystem: Environmental > Aquatic > Marine > Unclassified | place: Southern Ocean | collected 2014-06-06
TGATGATTCTGGTCCACACATTCTACACATCATGTTACATTTATTACCTGCTCTGAAGTCCATTCTTGCTATGTAATTTAGACCAGATGATTCATAATCTACCTCTTTAAACTTATCATAATACTTTCTTCTGGAGTGTCCGCCAATTTTCTCATTGTGGGTACATTCTATACAGTTCACATCTTCAGGTCCATCTCTGTACATTTTCTGTTTAAAATCTTTTAAATAATCAGATTCAACGTATTCTGTATATGTTCCCCAAAATGTTTTGCCTTTCCACTCACAACATGGCTTACATCCTTTTGTGCCTTCATATGCTAATCCTAACCATGGTGCATTACAGTAAGGCATATCACGCATCTAATATCTCCTTAAATCTATAATCTAATTCGATTATGCTTTCATTTCTCCATGAATCTAATGAGGTGACTTCAGATTTGAATAATTGTTGTTTTTCTTTGCTATATGGATTACTTCGGAGTATGTTGATTGCTTCTTTTACTTCTCTTTTCTGTCTCCAATGTCTAGGTTTTTCTAACAGCCAATTGTCTAACCATATTACTTGTGCTTCTTTAAACTTATCTGGGATTGCTCCTAAATTGTACTCTACTGGATGGATAACAGGAGAAGAATGTATAGGTATATTTAACTCCATAAGTTCGTCCCACCACACATCTAACGTAGTAAAATTTATTGCGGATGCTGTAAGTTGAATAGACAACTTAGAACTCCCCTCATAGAATTCATCTCTATACTTTATTATATTATCTTTAACTGAACTCCACACACTTCCTTTTCTTTGAAAGTCATTGACTTCTCCAGCGGCATCAATTGATAACCAAATCTCGGGTTCATTCTTTAACTTCTTTAATGTCTGAAACCATTTATTAGAGGTGTTCGTTGCATTAGTTGTTACACATACATCTATGTCATAGTCTTTAACATGGTCAATCCACTTTCGTACTTCTAAGTCAATTGACGGTTCGCCACCTAATATAGATAGTTCTTTGCATTTAGTCAAGTCGATATCATATGCATCACTCATGTCTTCTACTCTGAATATTGACTGTATATTTCCACGTGCAATTTCTTCCTCTTCACGCATAGATGATGCTTCTGGATGACACATTCTACATGATAGATTGCATTTGTTTCCTGCTCTAAAATCAAAACGTGCTATGTAATTCTCGCCATGTTCGTTGAATTTAAAGCGTGACATATCTTGTCTTCTTGACTGGCTATTCGGTGCCTCTTCTGCATTAATACATACTTGACATCCTGTACTCATTTCATCTTCATACATTAACTTTTTAAAATCTTTTAACCAGTCAGATTTTATATAGTCTGTATATCGACCTTGGAAAGCACTGCCTTTTGAGGAGAGTATATCTTTATCTGGTGCTTGCCATTCACAACACGGCTTACATCCGACTGAACTTTCATATGTCAGTCCGACCCATGGCGCATTGCAATACGGCGTATCACGCATCAAATAAGTCCTTGTACTCGGGTACAATGTCTAGTATATTCTGGTCTCTCGCTTCATCAAGTGCTTTTGTTATCTTAACAAATTCACCTAACCATTCTTCAGAGTAATCTTCACTCATCATAAATCTAACAGTTGAATCTAAAACAGTACAGAAGTGCTTCTTGGTTTTCTCTGCGTGGTCTGAACCATTTACCCAGTCTTTGTATGTTTGATACAATGCGACTACTTCGTCTTTGTTCTTCTGTGGTAATACTTTAATGTTATAGTATTTCGGTGAGTGACATAGATGCTGTGTTATAGTTGGGCGAGGACAATCAAGTGAGTTAAACTTATCTAGTCCAGATTCTTCTAACTTCCATTTCATAAACACTGGCATATGATACACGTTCATCGGAGTGATAGTATACGCAAACCATGCCTTTAAGTTTATCTTCTTGTTATCTTGTAGAGTCTTCATATGTTTGTACACTGCTGGAAACTTCGCAGGAGTACGCTGGTAGTTGAATACATCATCAATGCCATCAATACTAACACCTATGCGTATTTGCTTGAACTGTTCCCATAGATAAACTAATCTATCTGGAACCATAGTAAGATTCGTATTGTACTCTAGTTGTATCTCACTAGCATTACCACTCGCTACTAATCTCTCAAGACTTTCTTGGTGTTCGGCAATGATTAGTGGTTCGCCACCCACGATGTACAATTTCTTAGCAGTCGTGGCATACTTCTCAAAGTTGTGCCAGTATCCATCATTCCCTTGGAACCAATCATACTGGTCAGTGTGCCACTTGCCTTTCTTGTTCTTGACTAACTGTATTGTTTCGTGAGTATCTTTGTATGATGTTTTACCATGTACCTTTACGAAGTCATCATACCACATATGAGAGTCAGTTGGTCCACACATTCTACACTTCAAGTTACAGAAGTTACCATAACGAATATCAAAGAAATCAATGTTTTGCTTCTCTACGTCAAGCGTTCCGTCTTCTTCAGTGACCGCCAATATGTCTGCTTTCTTCAGTCCCCAATCATCCGATTCATACTCGCGTCTTGACCTGATGCCGTTGATTTCTTCTTGTCTACAACGTTCACACTCTGAGTGCCATTCACCCTTCATCATCGTTGCTCTAACATCTTTCAATAATGTTGCGTTTCGTGCCACATTGAAATCATCACGACCAGCGTTGTACGGTGTGCCATCTTCTTTCTTCATTATGCCACGTTGGGGAGAATAAGAATTAGTATTACAACATATTCTCAAGTCACCATTGTTTCTAAGGTTAATTGAATTCCATGGCATTGGGCAAAATGTATTCTTGCCGGTCTCTGTCTTTTTATCTTCGCTCATACTTGTAATCCATTTATAATTATTAGGTGACTTCTATGTCAAAGCCCCATTCACGTTCTTTACACCACCAACATTCGCCACAGTGTTCTAATTGTGGATCTTTAATGTCATCAAAATAGTCACAAGTAGGATCATATTCGCAACTTCTTGTCACTAGAAGTAAACTATCCATTAGTTTCTCATCTCGGTACATCTCTGCAATACCAGTCTTATTAGTATTTGCCCACGGCATATAGAATTTGCCATCGCTATGAAACATTACATTATCACCAGTATCTCGTCTTGTGTAATCAAAGTCAAACTCTGGTACGAATTTACTAGCAATATCATATGGTGGATTCATTGTTGTTCCATCATACACTACACTCACTAGTCCACTTTTTATTGCTAACGCTGGAGCATCTGTCATTGAACTATCAGTTGCTATTTCGTTATACGATATATGATGGACTACATTTATGTTACCCGTTAATTCTATACACTTCTCTACTACTCGTGGCGCAATTATGGCATTTCTTCTATACTTCAAGTTACTCCCTTGAGAGTAAATATGAATTTTGCCGGTAGTATGCTTCATTAGATAGTACAACAATATGGCACTATCAGCACCACCACTGACCATGATACCTACATTGCCATCGTAGATATCTAGATTTGTTCCAGCACAATCAGTAGACTTACTAACTGCCATCATCTAGTTCATTTTGATTAACATGAAAGCCATTGTCTTCCAATTCTTTCAACAATCTATCATCAAACTCGCCGTCCCAATCTTCTCCGTCATCTGGAGTCCAATCTAATAATGATGCCATCTCGGGAAATACATCTCTAAAGTTTGTATCTCTAATCCCATCCATCTTTTCTATATACTCAATGAATTCTGGCATACGTTCTCTAGACCAATCACCACTCTCTGAGAATGATAACATGCCTCGTAGACGTTTAACACCATATGATGCTTCTCGCCATTGCTCGTAGTCAACTGAGTCATCATTCTTTGTACATAGTTTCCAGTTCTCTTCAAGCCAAGCAATAAATGTATCAAACTTCGCATGAGTCATTTGCTTGAACCACGTTGGTAATACCTTTACATTGAGGTGAGGTGGGTGATATACGAAATGATAGTTAATCATACCAGCACCAAGTGGCCATAAGTTGATCTTCTTAAAGTTCTGCTCAAGTTTCCACTTGATAAAGTCTGGTAGATAGTAGATGTTAAGAGCCTGTACAGCACACGCAACAGTTACTTCTACATTTGGTCCAGTTTCGTCAAGTAAGTGGAACATCTTTACTGTATGGTCCCACTCTGATGGGAAACGAATGTAATCATTCATTGCGCCAATTGAGTCTACTGAATAATGGAATCGTACCCGCTTAAATTCGTCCCATATCTTGAACAATCTTTCTGGCATCTCTACGCCATTTGAGTTGTATCGTAATTCTATACCAGGAGCATAGCCCTGTTTGATTACTTCCTCTAAGAAGGTGTAATGTTCTTCAATAATGGTCGCTTCACCACCAGCAAAATACAATTGCTTCATATGTGGAATCTGTTCATACAACTGTTCCCAGAACTTATCATTCTTCTTGTGCCAGTTGTATGAAGCGCCGTTCTCTTTGCCTTTGTTGCCCCATTGCATTGTCTCTTTAAGACTTTCGTTCTCTATCGTGTCGTGTAACTTTATCCAATCTGGCACCCATAATGAACTGTCATGTGGCGAACACATGATACATTTCAGGTTACACTTTGAGCCTAGACGTAAGTCAATGTATCTAATCTTTGGTGGAATCTCACCCTCTACTGATGTCTCGTCAATGATTTCTTGTAAGTCAACTCGTCTTGCCCAGTATTCTGTTTCCCAGAAACGCTTACTCATATGACCAGCATCTTCTTCAGCATAACATTTCGTACAACTCGCTGGCTTCTCGCCTGCTAACATTTGCTTACGGACGTTCTTCATGTAGTCGTTATTCCAACTACTCATCAGGTCTGTTACATTTAAGTTCGCTGGCTTACCGTCTGCTTGTTTCAGTACTCCAACTTCACCGCCATGTTCTTTGTCGTTAGTTGCTCCAACTGAACTAGCATTAGCAGTACAGCACACTCGCATATGTCCGTTTGGTCTAGTACTTAAATGTACCCACGGCAGTAAACAGAATGTATCTGATGGTGCTTTAGTTCTCTTTCGCCATTCTTCAATATTTTTATTAGCCATAGTACTCTCTTTAGTTATATATGTATTTATTCATTACTAGAACTGTGCCGCGAACGCATCAAACTCTTCGCCACACTTCTGGGCGCACACTACTGGCTTGCCTAAGTGAGTGTTAGACTTATTCCATGCTTCTACTAATCTACCAGTAAAGTATTCATTGCTTAATACTAGTTTGACTCCATGCTTCTTTGCATCAAACCTATCTTTGCCACCTGATTGCTGTAGTAATTCCCATACTTGATTTTCACCTGGCTTCTGCCAGAACTTATACATACTACCAGCAACCCAACAACACGGAAGAATTAATCCCTCAGCACTAAGATACATACTTTTTTCTTCTGCTACCTTACACTTAATCTTTACGTTATCAAAGTATTGTTCTAATGAGCCATGTTTTTCTTCTAATTTTATAATCTGAGTAGTGGCAGTATTTTGATACTTTTGTTCTTTTGGCTTCTGAAGTAACTGTTTCTTCTCGCCTTTCTTATTCATCGCTTGGTGTTCATCTTTGCCGGTCTTCGTCATAGTAGAGAAGAATCGTCCCGTCTTCTTGGGTATGAACTTATCAAATCCAGTTTCTTTTGATATCGTTTCCGCTTCTTCTACTTGATGTTCATTGTGAGCAAATATAAGATAATCCCAATGTGCGTGGCCTCCTGCTCCTATGAACGCCATCGCGTTCTTCCATGCTATGTCCCAGTTAACACCTTGACGATACAAGTGATTCGTATCAGCAAGACCATCAAATGAGAACTTTACATGTCCCTTATCACCTAAGACTTTAGCAAGTTCTATCCACCAATCAGTCTTCTTAGCACCAGCGTTAGTATTCATACTAAGTTCCAAATCTTTGTTCTGTTCTCTAAGATACTTAAACACTTCTAAGGTATCAGCCGCTACAATTGGGTCACCAAAGTTACCACATAAGTACACTTTAGTCAACTGCTTAACGAATTCGGGTGGTAATATCTTTTGAATATCAGACACGGTTAGTTCATGTAATCCTAAATTAGGATTATCTGCGCCACCATTCTGATTTCTATCGCACATCGGACAAGTTGCCTGACACTTCTCTGTTAGTTCGAGATGGACAACTCTTATATCTTCGTAGTTATAAAGATTCATTATTTTATCCGCTCATATAAATCTGACATATGGTTCTTTATCACTTTCATGTTATTGTCGTGATATTCTCTAAATTCTTTCATAATTTGTGTTGTATTTCTCTCAAAATATTCTTTGTTATCAAAGAAGTCGTACATTTTCATTACTTCGTTTTCATCATTCTCTAAAAATATCTTTCTGTAACTGACTGTGTTATCACCAATATAAATATTGATACTGGAGATATCAATTAAAGTGAATCCCGTTTTTATTTCATTCAATTTAGAAATTATATCATATACCTCTATATCATTTACGTCCATCACTAATCTTCTAAAATCAATTGGCAATTGTATTCTAGGAGAAATAACATCACACGGGTCATTGTGTGTTATTATAAAAGAATCATATTCATTTTGTTCGCATACTTTAAAATAATATTCTCTACATTTCGCAAAGTAATCTTCTGCCATTGTTACCAAATGATTAAATTCACTTAGATCTGTGGCGGTTAGTACAATATGTACATCAGGTTTATCTTGCCTAAACTCAAAGAATTCATGAGTATATATTGACCAGTCTTCTTTCCACAATTCACTAACATTATTAATGATATCAGTTCTATGTGAGTGAGGTTTACTTATAATACTTATAAAACTATCTAACTTCTTTAATATTGGTAATATTCTTTTAGATTGTGACAACAGGTACTCGTCATCACATACGTGGTCTAACTGTGTTCTGTTCCTGTCAATTCGTTGTCTATAGGTAGAGACTTCATTAGTTCTAACGCTCGTGAATTCCAAGTATTTTTCAGGAACATCTGGATTACGAATTCTAGAAGGAGTTGATTCTGCCCACAAGCACATACTTGCTAAGAAATTACTGGCTCCTCCTCCAGTCACATAAAACTCTCTGAAACTTGCCATGTTATTTTATACCTATTACCATATAACGATTGTATTTATCGAGTGCTAGTGTGCCTTCATACAATGTTTCTGATACATTCAATCTCTTAGTAAATTCTTCTAAACTTGAAACTGTGTTGTCTGCATGGTCGTGACCTTCTTCGTCATCAAAATCATTATTCTGCATCACTACTAACATACCAGATGGGATACTATTCCACCAACTATCAAAGTCTTCGATGTGTTCACAACTGGTATTGATTACACACGATGGCGCTCCGTCTGTTATCATTTCTTTGTCACCATTATACTTTAATGTTTCATACATAAACTCACCAGTGTATATTAAATCTTTGACATCCATTGTACTGGCTTTGAATTGCCAATCATTTTGTGCATAACTTCTATTCAATGTCTCTGCTGGTAAGGCACAACTTGCATCAATATCAAAACTTCTGATTGTATCTACTTTGTTTCTTTCAAATAATATTGCTGGTAATACTCCATACCACCCAGCACAAACATAAATCATATCTCCTAAATCTATATCTAGGTCATTAACTGTATCACTTACCCATATCTTACTTCTTAATTGTCCTCTACTTAATGAATCTGTTAGCACTTCACCCTCAAAACTCTTAATCATATTTTTAAGATTCAATGGAATGGTGTATTTTTCTTCTGTTAACTTATGTGCTAATTTTAGTATGTTAGTTTTATACAGCGTCACACTCTTTAGTGTTCCAATCGATTCATTCTTAGTGTCGATTGCTTGTAATATCTTGAATAATAAAAACAGATTTGGTTCTTCTGATGAGGTTATTAAGTTTTTTATAGCGTTCAATATCTCTTCGTCTTTATTGTCTAAGTTGATAATCAATTTAAACAACAATTCAGTTTGCATCTTTACGAAGTGCGAAGAATCACATACATTTTGTAATGCATTCAACGCCGGCTTGTTTCCGTTTATAGCATTGATAACTCTGAATAACACTGGTATATTGACTTCAGCAGAACTACATAGATGACGTAATGCATGTAATGCCTCAGTGTCATCTTTTATTGCGTTGATGACCGTGAACAACACGAATACATTATCTTCTTGTTGGCGTTCGTACACTAAATTCTTTAGGGCGCTTACTGTTTCTCTATGTTTTTTGCCAAGAAGATAAGACGATAAAACAAATATACTACTTAATTCTTCAGTAGTTACTATCCGTTCAAGACTATTAACAATAGGATGTTTGTTTCCATATAGTATGGTTAATCTATCTACTATCTCATGTGGTTGCATTATTTTAGTCCTATTTTCATAAAGAATTGCTTCTTATCATCGGCTGTTATTACGCCAGTGTATTGCTCAAATGACATCGGAAATGATTGATTGAACTGCTTCGAACTTGCGTATGGACGAACAACATCTCCTGTTTCTCCCACTATTATCATTCTTCTTCCATCTGGAATCATTCTATACCAATCACTTATGTTCTCCATGTGACTAATATTAGTATTGATAACTACTCCCGGCACTTCACTGAACTCCGCCGAGAGTGAACCGTCGTGTAGGTCTGTTGAAAATTTGTTCATGATATAATCTGCCTTGAACATATCTTGAGTAGATGCTTTGAAATGCCAATCGTCCAGTAGTTCATTTGCCATCATTTCATCTGCTAAAAACTTACATGTTCCATTGATGTCTAAACTCCTAACGTTCTCTAGTCGTAAGTTAGTATCAAGTAGCATTGCAGGTAATACACCAATGCCGCCACCTAATACATATATTGTTCCTAAGTATTTCTCTCCATACACTCGGACTATGTTCTGAATAATCCACGAGTATAAAATTGCATGATGTTTATTGACAAACGAACTCATATCCACGTTAGGATAACTATAAATCAAATCTTTTAGTCTATCTACTATCTTATCATTGTTATCATTCTTTGATAATGTGATATGAGCAAGAAACTCCATAGCCTGTCTATAATTCCCCAACTGCTGTGCTACATTTTTCTTAGAATATGTTTTAGCCATTGTTTCGTAGTCGTATACGCTTCCAACTAATGGACGAAGTCTTTTCTTTTTCACATACTTTGTTTTTATTTCGTCTGTTTGTTCTGCTTCTGGTCCGTCTATTTTATCAATACACAGTGAACTATACAATTCATCATTAGACGTTATCGGTCTTGTTGATTTTCTTGCTTTTCTTTTATCTCTTATAGAACTTTTTATACTTTTATTTGTCATCAGATTTTTCTTCCTCGTCTTCATCTTCATCAAACTTTTGTAACAATTTAAGAATTTCCCATAACTTCCAGTCTATTGCGCCCAACGTATCCATAAATTCTTCCACCAGTGTATCATCTTCTACATCTACATCAATCGTGTGTATATCATTTAATACATCAGCGATCTCTTTCATTGGATTATTTGCCATTCGTATTCTCCATGAATTTCTCGTGCAACCACTCGAAATCGTTAATCTTTCCTAATGCTTCATCATCATCCGCATGTGTTCTTCCGTATTCTCTTCCTGCATTTGCACCTGCTATTGCATATTCGCCATACTTGGCATTGTTATTTATAGTACACCAGATCTCTAGCCTTTCGTCTGTCTCGTCTTGCTTAGACCGGTGAATAACACTCGCTGATAGTTTGGTACATTCTCTGAATGCGGACTTCCACGTATCATATGGATTAGTATTGAATGCTGTGTAGTTTGCTGTCGCTGGCATTGGCTTAAACTTTTCAGAGATTGAAGTAGTAAAGTCAATTCTCCATTCTTTCGCATCACGTAACAACTGTGTTGGAAATAGTTTCAATCCACCAAAACCATACACTAATCCATTTATTGGATTCCTAGATTGCCATACGTGAACTGTATCTTCGTCCCATACGGTTGGGAAGTACTCAAACTTAAAGTCGTCAAGTAAGATGGCATCGGCATCAATCACATAAAACATTTTGGTGTCTGCTATTTCAGATGCTCGTTGGTGTGCATTAAAGATACCCTTGACTCCGTGAACTCTCTTAGCATTAGGAACTCTTTCTAGTAACTTGGCATAGTTCGCATCTGCTTCTTTCTCTTGATAACTTAGCATCACTACATCATAAGGTATGTCACGTGTCTTTACTGTCTCTGATTGTATTGGCTTCTTATTCTTAAATGACATCTTGCGTAGTTTGTCAGAACTAGGTTCCAAATGTAGAAGTGCTTCTGCTGGTATTAGTTTCAGTCCACCGTATTGATGTACGAATCCTGTGTATGGATTCTCTTTAGGCCATACATGGAAATACGACTTATGGTGTCTGTCTACATACAAAGTTCTATCAAAGTCGGTGAGTACTTCTACATCATTATCAATAGCCCAGAAATATCCCGTTCCAGTTAGTTTTGCGGCTTTCAAATATGTTTCTTCTATCGGACCAGTTAACACTTCAACTGTCTTATCATTCTTATACTTCTCAGTGTTCTCTGAATACATGCCCTCATCAAAATAGAACACGGGATGACCGACTACTCTCGATACAACTTCATCAACTCTAATGATATTCTTAAATCTATCAAAAGAGAAATCTTCTTCTGATGGATTAAAACTAGCAAGGTGCGGGCGATGAACTAAGTACACACCTGAACCTGCTTCACCCTCTGACTTAAATGCAAATACATTCTCTATTGAGAAGATATCGGGATAGAAATCAAAGTCAAACGTATCTAATAATTCTACTACTGTATCAACTACCCAGTAATACACTTCCTTCTTTGCTCTCGTGTACGCACTATAAGGATCACGAGTGTAATACTTCTTAATGTCGTGTTTGTCTGGGACACGAGATGCATACTCGTCATGGAATATAATATTCTCTGGATGATAATCTACATTACTAAACGCAATGCCACCATAACCCAAGTCTTTCTTTCCATTTCTTGTACTCTGCTTCCACAAGTGAGTGGGTCCAGTTTCATACAAGTCTGGATAGAATTCTTTGACATTCTTAGTTGTCTGTGTTAGGTCTGGATTAATCATCCAGAAGTTATGACCAGTTGCGAGAGGAATCGCTTCTTCAATTGTTCTTGCTGTTATTTCTTGAACAGCATCGATAGTACCAACAACCACATCAATGTCTTTCTGTTTATCAATCGTAGGGTTGATAGTAGGTACAAGACGAACACCATTTCGTATCACTTTGCCACTCTTCAGTTTGATGTTGAAGTTATGAATGTAATCTCTGTCGTAACTGAATGGGTAGAAGTCTGTGCTGAAATCTTTCACATCATCATGTACTAACCAATACATATCACTATCAACTTTATGGTCAAATGAATGTAAATCTGTAGCACGAATAACTTCAAATTCTAAGTCACTAGACGCAGGTTCTTTTTCATACAATGCTTTTCTTTTGAAGTTGAATATGTTGTAAGCCTTTTCAGTAAACAATTCTCCTTCTCTAGGGAATAGTCCAACCCCATTGAACTCTCGTGAATGATTTGTTACTGGGTTCTGTTTAGGCCAAACTACAATTCCTTGCTTCTCTTTGCCTTTACCGAATGAGAATGAATAGTCAAACTTGAATGAATCATATATCTTTGTATTGGGCATTACTAGGTAGTAGAATTTAGTCGTAGAGTTTTCTCTACACCATTTGTGAATATCTAAACTATTGTCGCCAGTTACCAACTTTACATCGTATTTCGCTTTCAACTTCTCTAGTTCATTATATCCATATCCCTTGTCCCAAAAGAATATATTATACAACTCAGTTGTTGGAACATTACCCATCACTTCATCAACATCTTTCTGCTTATCAATAGAAGAATTAATAGTGGGAACTAAACGAACACCGTTGCGAACTACTTTGCCATTGCCCAACTTGACATTAAAGTTATGAATGTTAGCCCTATCGTAACTGAAGGGATAGAACACTGGATTGAAATCCTCTACATCTTCGTGGACCAGCCAATACATGTCGCTATCTACTTTATGATCTAACGAATCTAAGTCAGTAGTTCTCACTACTTCAAATTTTAAGTCACTTGATATTGGATCTTTCTCATAGACTGCTTTCCTCTTGAAGTTGAATATGTTGTATTCTTTTTCAGAGAAGAGAGTGCCGGTGGTTGGAAATAATCCTACACCATGATACTCGCGTGATAGATTAGTCTCTGGGTTTTCTTTTTGCCAGACTACAACCTTCTGTTTCTCTTTGTCTAGTCCGAACGCGAATGAATAGTCAAACTTAAATGAATCATATACTTTAGTATTAGGCATGACTAAGTAATAGAAATCAGTCCTTGATTGTTCTCTACATTTGTTATGTACATCTATACTTGATTCACCATCAACGATGTTAATAGTGTAATTCTCTTTTAATCTGGCTAGTTCATTGTATCCGTAACCCTTATCCCAAAAGAATATATCATATGACTCTGTAGTTGGAGTGTATGTCACTTGAACCGACTCGTGTTCTTTGTATTCGCCAGTTAGATAATACGCATCAGTGATATGAACTAGTTTCTTTTTCTTAACATCTACAGTCTTGAATAGTTTAACACCCACCACACTTCTGAACACGTTGCGTTCTTCACAGTTCCAGACGTGCGTCAAATCGTTATCATGTACAGATGTTTCAAATCCAAAATCAAAGTCATCATCGACTTTCACATCGGGGTCTACTATCCAAAAGTGTTTTGTATTTGTGATAGTAGCAATCTTTGTAATCGCTTTCTCTATCTTAGGATCGGACCAGTCTTCTAGATTAATTTTGACCATACGGAAACTAGGATACTTCTGTTGTATCCTATCAAATCGTTCGTTTGTTTCTTTGTCCGCTTTGTAAGTTAAGTAAAAGCCATCATATGCCATTAAATCTTTTCCGCCTGTTATACAGTAATTCTATCTATCTATTATAACACTTTTTTATACAGAAGTAAAGACTTTTACATCATAATGTTTAGAAAAATCAACAGCATCTTGTACATCATTTACCATTGGCTTACCTTTGATGTTGAGTGAAGTGTTCACTAACATTGGGCATCCTGTCTCTGCTTTAAACGAGGCTAGCAACTCATATAGGTCAGGATGTTGTATCTTATTAACAGTTTGTACTCTACTTGTGCCATCAACGTGTACTATCGCAGGGAATTCTTTTGGAAACTTACACTTTGCTACAAATTGCATATAAGGTGACTGTTGGACGTTCACTGGCATATCAAAGAATTCATGGACATCTTCTTCCATTATCATTGGGGCAAATGGTCTGAACTTTTGTCTGTTCTTTATCTCATTCATCTTATCTTTAACACCTGGACCTCTTGGGTCTGATGTTAACGTTCTGTTACCCAATGCCCGTGGTCCGAACTCTGCTCTGCCACTTGCTATACCACAAATATCACCTGCTAATACTGATTCTAATACTTGCTCAACTGGATATTCACCGTCAATGTTATAACCAAGATATGGTGTCTGCCAATTTAGTATCTCGTCACTATACTTTTGTGCCACACCGATACAACTTCCTGCATCACCAGGATTAGGCATTATCCATACATCTTTATACTTGTCTGTTATTCTACTATTCGCACTGCAATTCAATGCGCAACCACCCATTAGTACTAGATTCTTACTAGATACTAACTGCTTAGATAGTTTAAGTATTCTTCCTAACATGATTTCATACACTAGTTGAGTTGCTGCCGCTAAGTCAAACATGTCTTGCTCAGTTGTTAAGTCTGGAAATAACCAGTTACAACCTCTGTGCAAGTTCTCTTTGAATGAAATGACATCGTGGTTCCATTCTTTCGCATACATATGAATGCCCAGTCTGTCCATGATTTGCATATACAATGGCAATCTTCTGTAATTTCGTTCAGGATTACCATAGGCTGCCATGCCCATGAGAATGTATTCATCTTCTTGTGCTTTTAGTCCAAGTCGTTGCGTCATAGCACTGTAGAATAGTCCAAGACTATGAGGATATCCCTGTGTATATACTTGAGTTAGATTAGGACCTGACCCTTCCCATATTGTCAGTGTTTCGTATTCACCAATACTATCAATGACGACAACTGCCGCGTCATCAAACCCACTAGTGAAGTATCCGCTGGCTGCATGAGAATAATGGTGTGTTGCATACTCAACAGGAATACCCTTCAGTTCTGGGAACTGTTTCAAGTATCGTTTGGGCAATTCATCCATATTAAGTACTTCGCTGTACTGTCCTGCTGATAGTTGTCTACGTTTCTTTTTCCATGGGTCCTCGTACCAAGCAATTACATCTGGAGTGCCATATTGTAACGCATCTTGAATCAATGCTTTGTTTAGTTTGGGGTCGTTTTTAATCTTAGAGTAACGTTCGGCATGACCAGCGAATTTGATATCACCGCCTGTGATTAAACTAATGGCTGCATCGTGATTTAATGCGCCGCCAATTCCTAGAACAGTTGTATTCATTATTAGTAGTTTCTATTTGTAGATGAATGGGTCGCGTTTCTTTAATTCCGCAATACGCTTCTTAATTTCTTGTTCTCTTTTATACCATGTATAAGGATAGATTATAAAGTTCCATACCTTTCTTAATACTTTTTTCATATCATTGGTTTCCTTTTATTTTATTCATCATGCAGTTCGCAAATTCTTTATGCAAAAATTTATTAGGATGCGAATTATCTCTTGCTATATCATGGTATTTATATGGTGAATTGAATAGTTCTATAGCGCCATGTTCGATGAAAGTAGCATCCAATAACGTTGCAGTGGAGTTGATGTTAGCAAATACTAATTTCTTTCTATATTCAAAGAAACTATCTCCCATGTTAACTAATTTACTGTAAGCATGATCCTTTTCGCTCATTGTATTATCGCGAGTGGGAATCTGTTGACTTATTCTTCCATCATCATAAATCATATTCATTCTGGTAATTTCTGGTGTTGCAGAAATTATAAATGCGGGATTGAATTTACCAAAGTATGGCAAGAAATGTAAATACCAATCTAGTCCGCCTCCCGGAACACCCAAGTTTATATAATTATAAGTAGTGTCGTGTTCTCTTTGTAACATAGTATGCACTTTTACAGTCCAGATGTGTTCTTCGGGTACACCCATGCCAAAACTATGACTACAACCCAGGTATATAATTGATTTCTTCGAAAAGTCCATTGTATCAAAATCATCACATCTAAATCCATTGGCATTTACTTGGTAGTAAAATTCATCTTTTTTGTAAGTATGCTTTATACCGTTAGCGATGTCTTTGTCATATCTCTCTTCGGAATCACCTGGCAACCATTGAGAACTATACTTGCGATTAATTCGTTTTGGAGACTTAGTACTGTTTCTGACTCCCAAAGTTAGTTCGTCAGGAATTATTATTGAGGGATATACATCATCAAAGTCTAGTTCCTTGAATATGGTTGGCTGTTCTGGATGACGATCGATATACACTTTCATCGTTAGTTTATTTTTTCATACCTCTAGTGTTTTCAATATCTGCAAATAATATATCTGCCCAATCACCATGTGCCTCTTCGTTCGGATGCATGTATCGTTCATCACCTTCTGTTGGGAAGTACATTGACTTGTCGTACATGTAAGTAAAGAATGTTTGGTCTTCGTAGATACAGTCCATGTCTAATTGGCTGCCCACTAAACCCATGTCTGATTGTTCAATCAATTCCATGAACTTTGTTGGTTCAACTAAATTAGGTGTCAAGTTAAGACTGTTGAATATTACATACTCTAGTCCATTCGCAACACAAAAGTTCTGTAATGTTATTACTTGTACTAGATAATTATGAAAATCATATACTGGAGACCAAAAGTGTTTCATATACAATGTATTAAACAAATCTAAATCAGTATTTGTTTGTTCATTGAGTCTAATGTTACCATGATATTCGTATGAAGGTATATTGTGAATTAATACATTGTCTTTTTCAATGAAAAGTTCTCTACGATTTGGTGCAGTTAATCCAATTGCTACGAATGGCTTCTTACCATCCGCAATCAATTCAGATACAGTAGTAATAGTTTGACGAACGATGTATTGATTACTAACTCCACGTTCTGCGTCCGATACTGTTTCGTTTCTATCTATTCCTAATCTCTCTGCCAATTCAAATGGCCATGCTTTGTCTTTGTGTGCTAGTCCCGTGCCGTATGTAAAACTACATCCATTTGCGTATAACATTTTATATCCTTTGTTGTTTACCAGAATTTTAGTTTCTTTGCTGTATTTTTCAATGTGTTAGCGGCTGCATCTGCTTGACGTTTAGTTTCAGCGGCAATGGCATTAGCCTCATCTTTCGCGGCACGTGCCAAATCTGCTGCCTCTTGTGCAGTTGCGTATGCTTGACGTTGTACTTCAGCGGCTGCTCTATCAGCCTCTTTCTCTGCGGCTGCGGCTGCTTTATCTGCCTGTTGTTGTGCTAGTTTTTCTTGCTTTAACAACTCGTTAGCGGCTTTTGCTGTTTGATCTGCGGCAATCATTGCTTGTTCGTGTGCGACCTTAGCCGCCCTATGGGCTGCTTCGTCAACTGCTTTCTGTTCTGCTGATACGTCAATAGTAACACTTGCGTCAACATCAATGCCAGCAATTAATTCTACTTTGCCATCAACACCTAGTGTAAGTTTGCCATCATCAATAGTGGCATCACCACCAACTGATGCTCCTGCTTGAAGACCAACAGATACTCCTGCTCCTGCCGTTGCACTTGCGTCATCATTGCCTACTGTCGCTTCAGTTTTAACACCAACTGATGTTCCTACTTCAGCACCTGCTTCCGCGGCTACTCCATCACTTCCTATTTGTGCGTCTGCTGATGCGCCAGCGTGTGCTTCTGCATATACGCCAGCAGTTGCTTCCATATCAACCCCATCAACTGAGCCACTAACTGTGGTATCTGCTGATACACTTACACTAGCATCTACTTCAGCGCCTGCTTTAACATTTGAACCATCTACTGATGCTCCAGCACTACCGCCTGCTTTTGCTGTCGCGTCTACTTCTGCTTTACCAGTTACACCGCCAACTGTTGTACTTGCTGATGCTGATGCACCTGCTTCAACGCCCGCTTCTGCTGATACACTGGTGTCTGTTACTTCCGTTGATGCTTCTGCTGATGTATCTGCTTTTGCTGATACTTTGCCTAATTTAGTTGATACTTTAGTTCCTGACTCTACTTTTGCTGTTACTTTCTTCTTCGCCATACTAACTTACTTCCTTTATTGTTTCGCTATTGTAAATGATTCGCCACATCCACACATGGCGTCTACTTGAGGATTATTGAATTTAAATCCTGCGTTGAGTCCTTCCGTACCAAAATCTACTTCGGTACCATCCATTAAATTTAATGTCTTTGGGTCTGTTACTAGGGTGATATCTTTCGTTTCGTATGATATATCATCATCGTTCAATACATCTACGAATTCAATTTGGTATGCGTAGCCAGAACATCCAGTAGTAATAATCTTAACACGAATACCAATACCTTTACCTCTGCCTGTCAAATAATGTTGGACCCGTTCGGCGGCTACATCTGTAATTGTTATCATTGAATCTATGCGCCTCTTTTGCTTTTAATGTCGTTGACTGCTGCCTTGATGGCG
>Ga0308002_1000374_pt1 | contig 17599 bp, 15 predicted proteins | sample Neamet34_FD_203148 | JGI IMG/M metagenome (GOLD analysis project Ga0308002, IMG submission 203148) | Marine microbial communities from water near the shore, Antarctic Ocean - #34 | ecosystem: Environmental > Aquatic > Marine > Unclassified | place: Southern Ocean | collected 2014-06-06
AAAAACAAAAGCACTCAACGCCATCCATTTCCAAAAAGAAAGGTATTTAAATACTACTTTTCGTATATTAACCTGTTCTTCAAACTCTTCTGTGTAATTCTGATTTTCGTTCACTTTTTGATTTTTTTATGTACCGTTTTGTCACTTAATTAAATAAGTACCCAACAAAACAAAGGTATTAATATAGTTTTATTATTAAACTAATTTCGGTCTTAATGTTTAATTTTTTAGTATTCAAAGAAAACACAAGACTGACGAATTAAACTTATTTAAGTAAGTATTTACTTCAATTAGCACAGTATTCGTGTAGTCGTGGCAACTATTAAATTCGCCACGAATGCACGAATAAAATATTTTATCTGCATTGCACTGAGTTTTTATCAAAGTGTTTCTTTTTTTTATCTAACAGTGCAACGGTCTAATGTCTAAAAGCGAAGCGGTCTAACAGCAAAGCGTTCTAAGACGTCCCTTTACGCCAAATATGCAATAAAACTGTCATAGCAACAACAACCATAATTAGAAAAAGTACCAAGACACTGAATTCAAACCCAGCCCAAATTAAAACCAAAGAACATAGTGTAATTTTAAAACTTAAAAGTGAAATCACAAAAGCAGTTCTACGGTGAGACCATTTAAACCTGTCAATAATAATGTGGTGAATGTGAATACGGTCTGCTGTCATAGGACTTTTTCCTTGAATAATTCTAATGGTAAAAACACGGATCACATCAAAAAGAGGAACCAGAATAATAATACCCATTAAGACAGGAATATATTTAGGATTAAAGGGTAATTTTTCTAAACCGGTATTCAATGCTAAAAGTCTTATACTCAAGGCGGCAATCAAAAAACCAAGTACCAGTGAACCGGTGTCACCCATAAATATTTTTTTATTGACCGATAAATTAAAATATAAAAAACCCAATAAAGCACCAATCATAGTAACTGCCGTTAAGGCTAAAAAATCATGCCCTATCCAAAAAAACAAAAACGCAAATGAGGCTAAAGTAACCGTCCCAATTGAAGCTGCTAAACCATCAATACCATCTACAAGGTTATACGCATTAATAATAGTTAGCATAATTAACAAAGCCAAGGGAACACTAATCCATATAGGTATTTCAAAAATCCCGAAAAACCCATGAAAACTATCTATTTCAAATTTATAGTGAAACAAAACGAACCCGCAGGATAAAATTTGACCCATAAGTTTAACGCGTGCACTCAACCCAACTAAATCATCTTTTAACCCTAAAAAAAACATCAAGGTCATCCCAGGTAAAATGGACATAGACACATTAAATTCATCAAATTTATCGTTAAAGTATAATCCAAAAACAAAAATCATATAAAACGCGATTCCTCCTAAACTTGGGGTTGACTGTATATGTGAGCTCCTATGGTTTGGTTCATCCATTAAATGTTTGATGTACACAATACGCTTTACCTTAGGTACAAAGTAAATAGACAATAAAAAAGCACCTAGCAATACGGCTATGGTGTAAAAAGTAAAAGATAGTGTTAACATATAAGGTTATAAAAGTATACTAGTATAATAGCAAACGTGATTTTTAAATTTAAGTTGCTTTTTGTTTCAATTTTCATTGAAATTTGGACGAGTACCAGCAATTAATGTGTGTTTTTTTAATTCTAATTATTTTTAATACATTCATTTATGGTAAATAGCATATCAGCTGCAATTTTTTTTCTATCAAATGCATTTGCTAATGTATGACAACCATTTTGGTAATTTGAGTAATTCTCAGAATCTATAATATCAATAGACGATTTAATAAATGCTGCTTTATTTTCTGGTTCAAAACAAACACCAGCTTTAAACTTATTTATAATACCCTCTGTTTCACCTTGTAAACCTAACAAAATAGGTTTATGCATAGCTGCTGCTTCAAATATTTTTGATGGTATAACAGTTTTAAACGTATCACTTTTTTTTAAATTCACCAAAGCCACATCCATTACTGATAAATATCGAGCAACATCTGCTTTAGGAACGGAAGACACGAATGTAGTATTAGTTAATTGTAACTTTTTATTTAAAGCCAATAGTTTTTTTCGTTCTGCACCATCACCAATAAATAAAAAATGAAAATCTGGACGACTTTCTTGAAATTCAACTATGCTATTTAAAACAAAATCTAAACAGTGTGCCATACCATGTGTACCAATGTAAGCAAATACTTTTTTACCTTTAAGGTTAAGACTAAGTTCTAATTCGGCGTCTTTTGGGATTGGTTGATACACTTCAAGGTTAGCCCCATTTTTGTGAACGGCTATTTTATTTACATCAATACCTCTTGCTCCAATTTTTTCTTTAAAGGTATCTGTCACAACTACAATTCGATCTGCATTTTTATACAGCCTTTTTTCTAACCATTCAAATACTTGAATGGCTTTATTTCGCTTCATTGCACCAACTGCAATTATAGATTCAGGCCACAAATCTCTCACTTCAAATAGCCATGGTTTTCTTTTAAAAAAACTCAACCACCTCCCTGAAATAGCAGTAAAAAACTGTGGAGAAGTCGCAATTACAATATCAGTTTTAATAAATAAACCTGCCAAAAATGAAGTAATTGAAAAACTGATATAATCTAAAATTCGCTTAACAAAACCTTCATTCGCCGTTATATATGACCAAACTCGAATAACACGAATACCATCCATCATTTCTTCTTGCTTCCATTTATTTTGATAGCCACTGTAAATTTTTCCTTTCGGAAAATTTGGTACACAAGTTATTACAGTAACTTCTGCACCAGTCTTTACCCATTCTTTACAATGTTCATAGGTTCTATTGGCAGGTGCATTAACTTCTGGTGGGAAATTGTCAGTTATAAATAAAATTTTCATACGTTAAGCGTAAATTGTAAATATTGCAGTTTGATCAAATTTGTAAATTACTTTGGTGGAAGAAATACGATTATTAAACCCTAAACAGTATTCATATGTCGTTTCTTTTATAGAACAATTAGAGTTAAATTGGATAAATAATTCTTCATCAACTAGAATAGTATCTTTTTCTATAACAACTTTTCTATCTGGATGAAAATGTAAATGGCCTTCTAATTGATTAGTTTGCTTAACACCTGATGAACCATCTGTTATTCTAATATTATTTTTCACTTTTTCCAATTTTCTATTAACGTTTACCTTTTGTTTGCGATACCCATTGTGTTCAGCTTTAATACTAAATGTATTGTCATTTATTATTTTTGTAGTAGCCCTTCTACCAACTCTAAATCCACTCCACACTTCAGATGAATTTTGATTATTTAATGTCACTGTGTTATGAGAGGAAGTTGAACGTTCAAGTTGTCTGCGCTCATTTTTCTCATAAGTTGAAATTCCTGTATCAACAAGAATTGGTAGTTTATTCTTATGAACGATAATCTGTAAATTATCTGCATGTGAGTGACCAGGTTGATAAGATGGTGCAATTTGACCAATATCAAACAAAATCTCTAACGAGTCAATATTCCATTTTCTATAACCAGATTCGTTCAGTGAAGAAGACTTAAAATTTAAATTTAACACTTCCGCGTATTTAAAAAGAGTGTCAGAAGTAGGAGATACGAAACTTGTCGTATCATTTACTTGTGGAACTAAGCTTCCATTAAAAGACATAGCTTCCAGCCAACCTAACATTCGTTCAGCAGCCTCCTTTAATTCTTTAGCTAACTCATTTTGTTTCCATCCATTTTTTGATACAAGTTGATAACTATCAAGTACACGGTGTAATAGAATTTTATGATACATTGGTGCCAATTCAAAATGCGCACCATCTGCAAGAATTTGCTCCTTTAGTTCTGTTTTAATGATTTTTTTAGCTAATTGATATAGTTTCTCATCTTTAAAATAATAGGCTCCAAACAAAAGTCCAAATCCATTCTCAAACAAGTGGTTGGCCAAAATATGATATTCTAAATGAGATTTTAATCTACATAAATCATTATACAATTGCAAATCAACCTGTTGGTTTTTAACATTGTTTATACTTAAAAACTTTACCCAATTAATAACTCTAAGAGAAATGGGGTAAGGTTCATATCCATCTTTCAGTAATTTGTTTTGAGTACAAAAATTTAGTATAAGTTCTAACCCTATTGATTTATCAATAGACTGCTGTTGTAAGAAATCAAAATAATTTAAATTATAAGTCCAAAGCTTACCATGTTTAGAAAAGTTCCAATCTATTTTTTTGAATTTATGTTCAATATTTAGAAAATTAAACGTATTGGGTGTAAGAAATTTTTTATTTTCCTGACAAAAATTACTAAAATCTAAACTGTTACGCTTTGGACAAGTTTTTTTATCTGAAAAATTATAAAACGTATTCTTTATACGATAAAAAACCTGAAAGTAAATTTGAATACACTTTACATGACGTAACGTAACAAATATAAGTTTTATTTTATGGCTACCCATTGTCCAGTTTTCAGTGATTCAATAGCTGCAAAAGAAGCTCTTGTACTATTTATTATATCATCAATAGGTACAATTGGCTGACCTCCATTTTTAATAGTTTCAACCAACAGTTTGAATTGTTCAGCATGGCCTTTATTTTGACCTGTTTTAGCAGATTTAAATCCTTTAAACCCATACCCACTTAATTTACGCCAATTATCCATGATCAATGTTCTTTCTTGATGGAATACTTCAATACGCTCTTTGGAATATCCTTTTGATCCATTTGAGAAATAATTAATTACAGCATTAGATCCATTGGCGTATTTCAAAATAATAGATGCATTATCTGTATTTTCTTTAGGTTTAACACCCATAGCATTCATACAGACTTCAACAACTTTCGACCCCGTTAAATAATTACATAAATCAATGAAATGACAAGCTTCCCCGATAATTCTACCTCCTCCTACTTCCATATCATGCACCCACACTTCTGGCGGTATAAATCCGGCATTCATTGTTGCAGTAATATTCATTGGCGTATCACTTACGCCAAGTACTTTTTTCATTTTAGTTGCTAATGGTGCAAATCGTCTATTAAATCCAACTGTAATCGTTTTATCCGATTTTTTATATACCTCCAACACCTCATTAAGCTCTTTTGTATTAAGAGCCAAAGGTTTTTCAACAAAAACATGCTTATCAGCTAAAAGGACTTCCTTTACCATAGCTGCATGCGCATTATGACGGGTTGTTACCATTACTAAATCAACCTCTGCATCTGAAAGTATTGATTTGTAATCCGTTGTTGAATTAGTAATACCATATTTCTTTGCCATTGTAGTTCCTGACAATCCACCAGAACTGGCAATATGTTTTACAGACGCACCACATTTTTTAAGTGAAGGCAATATCATAGCACTTGTAAAATTACCAGCACCTATAATTCCAATAACACCCTTTTTACCAACATATGAATTATCACCAAACGAAACGATTCGAGAAGGCTCCTCTGATTTTGTTGGATATTCTAAAATTGAAGCAATTGAATTTGTCCCCGACATATCATTATAAATTTTGCCATATTCTGCTAAGGGAGTTCTTTCAGTAATTAACGCTTCTACCTTTATATTTTTAGATGAAATGGCTTCTAAAACCGCTTCAAAATTTCTTTTTTCTGTCCAACGAACAAAACCAATCGGATAATCCTCTCCTTTTTGCTCATAGTGTTCGTCATATCTTCCTGGACCATATGAACATGATACTTGAAATGACAATTCTTTAGCAAAAAAGTCTGCACGGCTAATATCTAACCCAATAACCCCCACTAAAACAATACGTCCGCGTTTACGAGACATATGAGCCGATTGAGAAATAATTTCATTACTTTTATTTGATGCTGTTATAATTACGCCATCTGCACCAATATCATTAGTAACAGAGTTTACGTATTTAACTTGATCGACTCCAGTACCCGGATTAACAGCATCAATCCCTAAGGAAACTGCTAAATCAACTTTATTTTGATCAAAATCAAATCCGATTACGCGACAACCATTCGCCTTAAGTAACTGTGCAGTGATTAAACCAATTAACCCCAATCCAACAACAACAACTGTCTCACCAAATGTAGGATTAATCAAACGAATACCCTGTAAACCAATTGCTCCTATAACAGTAAAAGCAGCCTCCTCATCTGTAACATTATCAGGGATTTTAGCCACTAAATTTTTAGGAACAGAAACATACTCCGCATGATTACCATTAGATGCAACGCGATCACCAACGGTAAACTCTTCAACTCCTTTACCTACAGCAATCACTTTACCTACATTACAATAACCAAGTGGTAAAGGCTGCCCCAATTTATTAAACACAGCATTAACCGTTGGTTTTAATCCATCCGTTTTAATTTTAGTTAATACCTCTTTTACTTTGTCTGGCTGTTGTTTCGCTTTTTGTAAGAAATTAGCCTTACCAAATTCAACTAACATACGTTCAGTCCCTAATGAAACAAGAGAGCGTGTAGTTTCAATTAAAACCTGTCCAGCTTTCACTTGTGGTGCAGGAACCTCTTCTAATATTGTATCTCCTTTGCGAAGATCTTGAATTATTTGTTTCATATCGTTTTAAATAATTTTGATTTTTCTTCTCGGTTAGGATAATTGATTAAAACTGCGCGGTACTTCCCTTTAAAAACAAAAAGACTCCCAGCAGCTGCTCCAATTACTTTATATTTATGAATTAAACGCTCAATATCATTTAAATTTCCGGCACCTCCAAGAACAGTTAATGGTGAATCAGTATAATCACGAACAAAAGCTATCAGTTCTTCATCATAACCTTCCATTTTTCCATCATTATCAATTGAATTGATGACAACTTCTCCAATACCTATAGAATTCAATTCACCTAAAAAATCTATCAATTTCAATTTACACTTCTTCTTCCCGTTATGCGTATATATATCATATCCTTTAAGTATCTTTTTCTTCTTCACATCAATAACAACAACAACACTCTGAAGACCTATAACAGAACCTATTTCTTTCAACATTGAAGGGTTTTCAATTGCAAGTGAAGAAAAAGCAACTTTTTCAGCGCCTAGATTAATAATCCTAACCGCATCTTCCACTGTCCTAATACCACCACCATAACATAAAGGCATTCGGCATTCAACTGCTACATTTTTAATCATCTTGAAATCTGGTCCACGATTTTCAACAGTTGCATCAATATCAATTATCATTAACTCATCAACTTCTTTTTCATTGAATATTTTAACTGCGTTTATTGGATCCCCAACATATTTCCCTTCTTTAAAATTAACAGTTTTCACCAATCCTTTTCGGTGTACTAATAAGCAAGGAATAATTCGCGCTCTTAACATAACTCTTTAGTTGCAAAATTAAGTAATAAGTTCATACCATTCGAATGACTCTTCTCAGGATGAAACTGAACACCAAAAACATTTCCTTTGTGAATTGCACATGTAAAATCTTTCCCGTAGCTAGCTTTAGCTAAAATAGTAGAGGCATCAGCTTCCTTAAAGTAAAAACTATGAATAAAATAAAACCCAGTCTTTAAATCAACTTTATTAAATAATACCCCTTCCTTTACGTTATGAATTGAATTCCAACCCATATGAGGCAGGTAGGGCTTTTCTTTAATTGTCATAGGGTCAAACTTACAAACCTCTCCTGAAATCCACCCCAAGCCAGGTTTACTACCTTCTTCACTAGAGTCTGCCATAATTTGCATACCTACGCAAATACCCAATATTGGAGTTTTAGATTCAGTGACTAGTGTATTCAAAGGCCCAATTAGACCCGATTTTTCTAATTGATCCATTGTACTATCAAATGAACCAACACCAGGTAAAATTAATCGATTAACGAGTTCAAGTTCCTCAGGTTTAGTAATCACCATGTATTCAATGTTATGCTCCTTGTAAATATTGGCAATAGCCTGTATATTACCTGAACCATAATTAATAATTCCAATCATCTCTTTCCTCCTTTTTCTATTCCCAACATTCGCATAACCTTTGCCCCAATATTATAAATCCCTTCTTGTGATTTATAATCATTATGGGTTTTGTTAGGCGCATTAAAATAGGACCTCAACTCTTCAACAGAAATACCAAGTTTGGTAGCTATGTATTCAAAATCATTGTCAATTGTTACAGGATCATAAGCTGGTGATTTCAACTTTTCTAATGCTTCTTCTCTCGTCATTTGATTCGTTAAAATTAAACTAGAGTATTGAACTTTTCTAGTGTCAAAACCAAACTTTTCTGGTAGCCAATAGCTCTCATAAAAACGTGTAAATCGTGATTCAAAATGCTTTTGAGGGTATTTTTGATACCCAAATTTATCCACTAACTCTTGCATAGCGGCATCTTTATCGTATGGAAAATAATCTAATGGTCTTATTAGTTTAATCCCCTTAACATAAGGCAAATAAACTTTATGCCATAAAATATTTGTTACTGGATAATCCTTCAATGGTATTGTGCCGTGTTTTTTATGAATATCCCTTAATTGTATTGAATCTGATTGATAATACATCCATTCAAGAGGGTTTCTAACACATTCTGTTGAATAATTACCACCCGTTAAAATTGTTTTTATTTTATGCTTTGATGCAAACTTATACATTGTTGCAAAAAAGGAATGATCTTGTGGCGTATCTACATGAGATACCCCTGATTTAAAGAAGGCTAATTGTAAATCTTTAATTTCCTCCCAGTTAATCACTTCTGTGTATAAATCTAGACCTAAGCCATCTACTAAACGCTCAATATTGTTTACTGCAATTTGAGAATTCCATCCTGCATCTACATGAAAGACAAGTGGTCTTAGACCATAATCTGTGACCATTTTATAGAGTAAATAAGAACTATCAATTCCACCACTCATACCCATTAAACAATCGAACTCTTTGCCTTGGCCATCCTTTTTAATTTTCTCAACAATAGACTTTAATTCATTATGTCCTTTTTCATCTGTATGCCAGAAAGGCTCTATATCTGTATAAAATGTATTGCAATGATCACACACTCCTTTTTCATCAAATGTGATTCTTGAATCCGTGGTATCCATAACACAGTTTGTACAAGTTTTTATTTCTTTACTCATCTTATTCTCTTTGTTTAATTAGTTTGGCAGGAACACCACCAAATATAGCATTTTCAGGAACATCCTTAGTTACTACACTTCCTCCAGCAATTACTGCTCCTTTACCAATTTTTACACCTGCTGTAATAATACAATTTGCACCTATCCAAACATCTTCTCCTATAATTATTTTCTCATGTTTATCTCCAGAAATAGGGAATGGTACACCTAATGCAGGTATTGTATGATTTGAAGAAATTATTTGTGTTCGATAACCTATTAATGTTCTATCACCTATTACCACTCCACCACTCGTTGTAATAAGGACATCTTTAGCTAAGTCCACATGATTACCCAGTATCAAATTTCTACCTGGTGCAATCCAAACACCAGGGTAAATGACAACACCTTTCCCTATTTTTGCGCCCATAATTCTCAATAACATAATCTTGAAAAAGATAAATAATCTATATCTAGGTAGCTTAAACAATAAATTCATCACAGCCTCATAGGATATAACAACAAAAGACTTAATGTGCTTCATATATTTTCTTTATATAGTTTAATTCTTGATTTGTTTTTTCATCAATAGAAGGGTATGTAGCAAGTTCCTGTATTCCACCTTCTACTAAAACTTTACAATCTTCTTTATTCTTTACCAACTCTTCAATAGCATCAACAATTAATTTAACATCATTTCTATCAACATATTTCGCGGCTTCTTTACAAATAGACTTTGACCATTCTTCATTAGCTACTATTAAAGGACGTTTAAAGAACCAGGTTTCAATAATATTATTACTAAAACTTTCCAATTTACTTAAGAGGAAAACAAAATCTACTTGACCATATAATGAAGCAATTTCACCCTTCTTGACTTGGCCAATAATAGAAGTCATGTCTTTTACATCAAATATTTCTAAATTATTTTTAAACTCAATATGCTCATCTGAATTATCAATTGGCGCTGTAATTATAAAATGAAAATCAATTTTTCTATTCTTTAACTCTTTAGCCAGAAAAGGAATCAACTCATAATTTTTATTTTTCTGCCATCCACAAAAAAACAACCCTTTTTTTGTGGATTTAGGTGCTTTAAGACTCAGTACATCCTTATCAAATCGATTGTCAATTGAAGCTTTAATATAAGTCGTATGCTCCAGTTTAAATAATTTCTTTGAGCGCATCATCATTGATTCGTTTTCAAAAATTACTGCGTCCGCTCTTTTAAGAGCTTTCACTCTGTATTTATCAATAATTTTTTTTTTTAATCTTGACAAACCTTTGTAATGTACCCAAAAATCAACTTCTGGAAAAAAGATATTTGAATCAGCCGAACCAGACAATTGTTTAATTCGTTTTGGGTATAATCCAATACCAAATATTGTATAGATAACATCTATTTTCTGTTGACGAAGTAAAGACCCACCTTTGAAACACTCAAAAAGGATTCTACGAAAAGGATTCTGAGAGACAACAGTATAATTGGTGATAATACTTGCTTCCAAAAAAAATTCAATTTCACCCCCTTTAGCAACTACAAAATAGTAATTAGCCAAATTGTGATTATTACCCAATAATGATTTGAGAAAATTTAGACCAACATTTTGTCCGCCTCCCTTTTTTAGGGTTGCAAGATTTACCAATACATTCATAGTTTCTAATAATTAACTTTTTTAAACTGCATCAAAAAGAAATACAATAGTATATCTTTACCATTCGAATTTATCCCTGTCAACTTAGGTAAGTAACATACAACACTCCTTATTCTATTATTAATTTCATAATATTCGTTTTTCATAATCAACTCATCAATACCTTAGTAATTATTTCATATCATTTAAACAACATACCTCATAATTTTTTTTACAAAAATCTATTCTTTGTTCGTTAATGTTAAAGACTGTACAAGAAACCACGATAATGTAATTATTGAATCTTTCTAGTTTATTTAATTGGTAAACAAAATAACATATATCAATTTAATAATGACTTGAAAAATTCTATTTTTATTTTATCCTTAAATTCAACAGAATACTTGTACAAATTAGTATCAATACGTTTATTATAATTACACCAAATAAAATTTCTAATATTTTCAATATATTCTTCAATATTATTTATTTCATTAGGTAGTTGTAAGTGAAAACCATCATCATTCTTGCTTAAATCGGTATCTAAATAACCTACAATTAAATACATTCTATGTTCTAAATATTGACGAACCTTTAAAGGTGATGCTTCATTCATTTTCTTTTCATACAAAGATAAAGTACCTATTCCTATATCCATTTTACACATTAACTCATCTAATTCAAACTTAGTTAATCTTTCATAAATAAATAAGTTATTTAATTTAGGTAGATTTAATTGTCCTTTTTCAAAGCCTACACAATGAAAGTCAAATTCACCAAGCTTTTTTGCCATATAAAATACTTTTTCTACACCTTGCCACTTCTGAGAAAGTGACCCCATAAAAATCAATTGAGGTCTGTCGTTATTTATTCTCTCATTCGAATAATTCTTTATATACTCGTTATAATTAATACCATTAGAATTAACAATAATATTATCATTATGTTCTCTTACCGATTTTTCTATTTCAGAAGATACAGTTACTAATCCTTTGGCTTTTTTTAATATCCAATTTCTACCTAATAAATACCAAAGCCTTTTATATATTTTATAATATTTTAATTCATTTTTATCAAGCGAATTAATCTCAACTACACAATTATATTTCCTAAACATTTTAAAATAAAATGGAGTCCATATACTTTGTCGTAAGTAAATAATATCAGGTTTTTCTTTTTTAAGCACCTTAAACAATTGACGACTACTAAGAAGCTTGTTTAAAAATTGATAATTAGTATTAAAAAAAGGATAAATAAATTGACAATTCTTAATAATACTATTTTTATTTGTTACAGTTGTATTGAAACCAATCGGTAAAATATTATTAAAATTACCCATACTATCCAATTGCTGCTGAATTTTAGATATTACACCTGTCTGAACAAACACATTCTCCTCAATTAGATAAACTATTTTCATAATAAATATTTTTATAAAACACTACAATAATCATCAAATTGAATATTAAGAATTGATTAGGTAATTCTAAAGATGTCATACAAGAAATAAAAGCATAGACCCCAAGAAACAAAACAAACTTCTTGTCTTTATGAAAAGATATTTTATAAAAAATAGAGATTAACAATATTACAAATAAAAAAAGCCCTATAATCCCATTCTCTCCTAATAACTCTAGAATAAGATTATGAGGATAAGCCCTGTTAAAATATGAAACAGAAGAATGCAATTTAGAAAAGCTACCTGTACCTTCTCCAAAAAACGGACTATTTTGAAACATTTCAAAAGAATCTGAAATCATTCTCAATCTTCCACCACCTTCTAATGAATATAGTCTAGTACCTTTAAATAATATTTCTATCTCATTAATATAAAATAAGAATAAATAAGATAAAAAGCCAATCAACATTACCTTCATTATTGTAAATCTAGATCTGTTTACTAGAAAAAAATGATACAATAACAACAATAAGATTACAAATAAGATCGTTCTAGTTGCAATCGTTATTAATACAATAAACATAAGAGGTATCAAATACTTTCTTATTTTCTTAAAATGAAACAAAACTATAATAATTGAAAAACCAACTAATCTAGAATAGACAATTGGTTCACCATAGGTATTTCTTTGAATATCACTTGCTAAAATGAAATCTTCATTATTTATGTCTGGTAAAAAATAATTAAATATGAGTCGAATTATTACGTTTAACACAATAATCCCTAATAACAATCTTAAATTGGAAAAGTCATATATAACAGGAATCATACCAGTAAATATTAACAAATTGAATGCTAATAGTTCAAATTTATACACACTATATTCATTTAAAAAATCAGTCCCAAAAAAATAATGTAATGTGAAAATAAGAAATAAGAAAATTGATAATGAATTTAGTCTATATAATTGGAAATATTTTTTTGAATTAAAAAGAAAACATAAAATATTAACTGAAATCACTGCTATTAATTGAAATGAATGAGTTGAAACACTAAGTGATTTTACAAACAGACCCATTACACCACCATCATATAGAATGATAGATGCCACTAAATTCAGTAAAAATAGTTTAGTTATTAATTTCAAGATTTAAAATTATTCTAAGTAAAACAATAATATTTAGGAAGTAGTAAATCCCTAGTCCTAATGATAACAATTCAATTGATTCTAAAAAATTCAATCTAAAAAAGAATATTGATGTCCATAATAAAACATTCCAAATAAGAAAAATATTCTGTAAAATTAGTTCCAACTTATGCTTTCGTAAAGAAAGCAGAATAAAAGATAATGGATTTGAAATAAATCTTAAAGCCAATAAAGGAACCATCAATTTAACAACAGTACCTGAAATCATCCATCTTTCTCCAAAAAACCATGGAAAGAACATTTCTGAATATATATATACTGGAACAAATATAAGAATAGACCCTAATAAAAGTAACTTTAAATTCTTAATAAATAATATTTTTATTTGTTTAATATTTTTATTTTCTTTAGAAATTTCTTCAAAGAAGACATTAGCTATGGAGTTGCCTATTATTAGAAGTGGTGCATTTATATATTTTAACGCGAATGAATAATAACCCACATGACTTTTTAGGAATAAATGATTTAAAAAAAAAATTATGGAATTTCGTGACATTGAATTTAATAACGCAGACCAAAATGAAAACAATGGAAAATGCTTATATAATACGATCACTCTTTTCATTTCATCAACGTCAATTCTTGATGAAGATCTTACATCAGTTAAATACTTTTTAATTAGCCTAATATCATATATAATTCCAGAAAATAAATATGCCAATATTAAACCAAACTGAACTCCACCTACATACCCGAAAAATAATTGAAATGAACCTTGACTTGTACTTCGAGAAATATTAGCAATTGCAATCCTATTATATTCTTCATTTTTTAAATTAAAATAATTAAGCGAAATCCCAAACCCTAATATTAATGCACTAAATGGTGCAATAAAAATAATATAATTACTTATTGCTGGTAAAAAATCAAAAAATTTCAATCCACTAAGTACTATAAAAGCTATTAAACAAAAAATAATGGTAAAGGTGAAACAAACTTTAGTAACAACAAGAGCTTCTCTATAACTTGTAGTAATTGGAATAGCCATCTCCATTCTTAAAGTTGAGACCCCCCCAATTAATTCTGTCAAAGCCATCAATATAGCCAATGTTCCAAACATTTCCGGACCATATATTCTAGAAATCAAGGGAGCAATTAGAAATGGGATTATTTGTGCAACGGTTTGACTTGAAAAAAGTACAAGGATTTTCTTATATGACATTTTTTTCTCAATAGGTTTATTTAATCTAAAAAACGTTAGTTTGTTTCTGTATACATCAATATTGTTATTTAATTCACGAATAAAATCAGTTATTTACCTAATTATCTCTTCGTTTTCTCATAACATGTAATAACATTAGTTAAGTAATCTACTCCCAGGCACATTCTATTACCTCTCTAATAGACTACCTATCCTCAAATTTAAGTAGTATTTATTACGTAATAACAAGTAATAAACCTTAACAACTTTATTGAATAAATTCTCTTTTACTAGACATACTATTTTTTTACCCCACAAAAATCCAATACTACCTTATCAGTAGTAAAATTCAATTCTTTAAACTCATTATGAGCTACTAACATTACAATTATATCAGCCTTTTCAGCCGCTAGTTTATAATCCGTTAGTTTAAAAACATTATGTTCTTTAATATTTGGTTCTACAATAAAGTACTCACCATTATTGTCATTCTGCAACACTTTATTAACAATATACTTTGCTGGGGACTCACGTAAATCGTCAATATTTGGTTTAAAAGCTAAACCCATTAAGGCGACACTTGGTTTACGTCCATGTTTTAATTCAAACGCTAACTTTGTCGATTGCACTTTTTCTGCACACCAAAACGATTTATAATTATTTACTTCTCTTGCAGTACCAATAATTTTAGATTCCATTGGATAATCTGACACAATAAAATAAGGATCTACCGCAATACAATGACCTCCAACGCCACAGCCTGGCTGTAATATATTTACTCTGGGGTGTTTATTTGCTAAAGCAATTAATTCCCATACATTAATATCTGCTTTATCACAAATTAAAGACAATTCATTAGCAAAAGCGATTTGTACATCTCGTGAAGAATTCTCTACCAACTTACACATTTCTGCAGTTCTTGCATTTGTAGCATGTAATTCTCCTTTAACAAATTGATTGTAGAATGCTGTAGCTTTCTTTGTAGACTTTTCATCAACGCCACCAATTACTCTGTCATTATAAACTAATTCGTACATTACGTTTCCTGGCAAGACTCTTTCTGGACAATAAGCAATATTTAACTTACCTTTTAACTCTGGCCTTTCTCCATAAATAAAATCCATCATTTTTTCTGTAGTCCCTACTGGTGAAGTAGACTCTATGATATATAAATCTTCTTCTTTTAAAAATGGGATAATGCTTTTTGTAGCGGCCTCTACATAAGAAATATCTGGTTCGTGATTACCTTTAAAAGGAGTTGGCACAACAATTAAGTAAGCATCTGCTTTAACTGGGGTAGTCGCTGCTTTTAAAAAGCCGCTTTTCACAGCTTCTTCTACAGCAATATCTAAGCTTGGTTCTATAATATGTATCTTTCCTGCATTAATGATATCTACAACTTTTTGATTAATATCAACACCATGAACAGAAATTCCATTTTGTGCTATTAATGCAGAAGTTGGTAAGCCAATATATCCTAAACCTATAGTAACTACTTTTACTTTATTCATTTTTTATAAATTTGAAATAAATTCAATGATTCTTTCACAAGCTTTTCCATCTCCATAAGGATTATGCAAAGCACTCATTGAATTATATTTTTTTGGATTATCTAATAACTCTTGTGTTTCTTTTATAATTTTATTGGTATCCGTTCCAACTAAAATAACAGTCCCTGCTTCTACAGCTTCTGGTCTTTCAGTAGTTTCTCTCATCACTAAAACAGGCTTACCTAAACTTGGTGCTTCTTCTTGCACACCGCCGCTATCCGTAATAATCAAATACGACTGATTCATTAACCATACAAAGGATGGATATGATAATGGTTTTACTAAATGAATATTAAGGATATTACTTAACAATTCATTTACAGGTTTTAAAACATTTGGATTTAAATGAACGGGATAGACTATTTCTACATCCGGATTATTAATCGCTATTTCTTTTAAAGCGGCACAAATATTAATAAAACCTTGCCCGTGATTTTCTCTTCTATGACCGGTAACTAATAATATTCGTTTTTTAAAGTCTACTTTATTTTTAAGTTCAATAATATCTTCATTATCTAAATTCTCTACTCTATTTGAACTTTCTAATAAAGCATCAATAACAGTATTTCCAGTAACTAAAATATTCTCTTTCGCTACATTCTCTTTCAATAAATTTTCTTGAGATTTTGTAGTTGGTGCAAAATGATATGTTGCAATTCTACCCGTAACTTGTCTATTCATTTCTTCAGGAAAAGGTGACAACAAATTATTCGTTCTTAAGCCCGCCTCTATGTGACAAACTTTTGCTCCTGAATAAAAACCTGAAATACTAGCAGCCATAGTAGTTGTAGTATCACCATGTACAAATACAAAATCAGGTTTAAAAGATTCTAGTATTGGCTTTAAACCATTTATTACTTCACCTGTAAGGTTATATAAATTTTGATTTGGTTTCATTAAACTCAGGTCATAATCTGGTGTAATATCAAAAAAATCTAATACCTGATCTAACATTTCTCTATGTTGACCTGTGACACAAACTTTAGTGTCAAATCTATTATCTTTTAAAAACTGATTTACCAAAGGTGCCATTTTTATAGCCTCAGGTCTAGTTCCGAAAATTATTAAATTTTTCTTTTTCATTTTACTTAAAATAATTACATTATGTACTCTGTTTTATCAAAATTAAAATCAATCCTATTGCTGATTTATCTCTTCTAACATTATAATACGTCCAGTATCTAACGCTCTAAAAGTAATTTTAATTACTTATTCGCAATTCAAAATTCTTCCGTTAAGTTTTTAAGAGTTCTTTTCTACCAATCATCATTGGTTTTATTTTAATTTTTATACGGCTTCGCCAGCGTCAGTCACAAAATTTATTTGTACTAACAAAGCGTAATTCTAAAAAATAATCAAACTCTGTATAGTTTACACTACAAAAAAACACGGGTACCCCATGTGTTCAATAACAGTGTATGCTATTTATGTTTTCAAACTATTTTAAGTATTACTCATAGGGTTAATTATTCGATTGATTACCTGCCTTTTGTTATAGACACATCTAACAATAAAAATCAACCTCAACAAAAGTAGTAAATTTATCACAGTAAGGACTAAGTTACATCATTTTTTCTAGTTTAGAACACAACCATATTCTATATTAACTGAAGATGGTTTG
>Ga0308002_1000376_pt1 | contig 17591 bp, 33 predicted proteins | sample Neamet34_FD_203148 | JGI IMG/M metagenome (GOLD analysis project Ga0308002, IMG submission 203148) | Marine microbial communities from water near the shore, Antarctic Ocean - #34 | ecosystem: Environmental > Aquatic > Marine > Unclassified | place: Southern Ocean | collected 2014-06-06
ATATACCATCAAGGATACTATATCGACACGAAGGGAACGGTAAAGGATAGGGATAACACCTCACTGATACATGAAAGTACCTATGAGGAACTATGGAATAGGGTAAAGAAAGAGAACTAACCCCTCTTAGAGAACCATCTTCGAATCGTGTATACTCTCGTATATGCAACACACGTCATTAACGCAGTAATGGATGTACCTATATGAAATGGGTTCGTCCAATCCAACACCTGCATGAACAAATAGAGGAGTGTAAGGTTTAACGGGTAGTTAATCAACAACCCAGTACCTACCGTAGTAGCGACTTCTCGGTGTAACTTTCTAGATTCTTTAGACATACAACAAGTATACCACCTCGGAGACCCTTTGTATAGAGGGTTTTGAATATAATCTCAGAGGGTATCATGGTGAGCGTATTATAATGTGTGAAGGAGTGTGGGGAAGTGTGTAATTATAATGGAAATCGAAGGGAATGGAGAGATGTGGAATAAAGTGGGATTAGGTGGTGTTGTTCGGGGATGCAAACACGAGTTTTAGTTGGGAGTCAAGCGGAGCAATCTCGGAAATGTTTCTGTGGCGCCATGGTATTGGCGGTGGTGACTTCTCCCTCTTAGTTTCTCAGGGGGATGTTAAGCGTTATATCTCTAATGGTGGGTCTGAAACGTAGTGTACAAAGGCGTCTCAGAGGGTTGACAATGACCCTCACTTTTTGGTATACTATGTATATAATGAGAAAGATAATTAAAAAACACGACCTACTTTGCCCTGACTTTCTGATGGGGATGGGTCTGATGTTACTTCCCTTGGTGATGAAGATGATATAGTATTGTAACGGTTATGACACACGGCCGTAAGTGCAAGTAGACCCAATTTAAAACGAGACCCCACTTTGATGTGGGTTGTTGGTATGTACGGTGTTCGTCGCCCTGCTGAAACCCTTATAGATAAGGCGTCTCAGAGGTACTTGACAATGGGCCGCATAAAATGGTATAATAGCTATATAATGGAGAAGTATGTGCAGAAAAACCCCGACCGCCGCCATGGCAATTCGGAGACGCAATGGGCAGCCGCCTATACATGGGTGGATTACATGAAGGAAATAACACCTAGTGTATCGCTTGACAATGACCCTGAGAATATGGTATACTATGTACATAATGAAGAAACAGGAGATTAAATGGTAACGATTACAACCCCAAACAAGAATACGTTTGACAGGTATGCATTATCGGATGAGAACACCCTCGAAGGGATTCATCTTGCAACCTCGTATCCGTTCCTATGTCGATTGACCCGACAGGAAGCAATACTGGCACAAGGGAGTACTAATGAAGATTGGTCTGCCATGTGTAAACTGATTGCATCCCGAACAGGTCATGTCATAGAAGGACAGATACAGATAGACTACTTAACTATTAACGGGAACAGACGAGTTTTCCACTAGACACAAGAGTCCGTCTATGATATAATAGATGTACAGGTGACACATGAATACCTACGAAAGTCATGTGGGGTTACGGCCGAACGTAATTAATGTTCTGATAGGGCAAGGTGGTGAGGTACTACGAGTGGAGGTTCAATCCAAAGTGAGTGCCGACCCCCCTTTACTATTCAGAAAGGATATGATATAATGAATAGAGACCAAGCACAAACGTGGAAGACTGTAGATGTATACAGTATTAATAAACGTGAGACTCGTGTAGCAGGGACATCCATGTTAGAGATGCGTACTGAGACACCTGTAAGTCTATCTGAGGGACTATCTCTCTGTAGGAGACTAGAGGATGAGGGTCATGTCGTAGAACTGCGTAGAGTAACGTAGGTAAAGCGCTTTAAAACAGTGCCGTGGGACTCCTAGACAGCTTGGCGAACGACCTAGACCCCCACCCCATTTGTTTACGAAGATTTATTAATGCGTATCCAAATTTTTTTTTGAGGAAATATTATGACTAAAACCAAAACACAACAGAAGAACACTAGAGCTATCAGCCTGTTCTTTACAAAATTAGCAGATAAGACTGGGAGACCTTGGAGTTCGAAATCGAGATTCTATGTTGCATTCCATCTTACACTCTTTATGATACTATGGACATTACTCCTAGTGTCAGTGAACAATCGTGAGTTAGATGAAAGATTTTACATCGACCCTTACACCCCCTCTGAAATACTTCCGATGGTGGGTTGAGATATGGGTATGTTCTATGGTTCTATGACTCATTCTTACAATGGTAGGAAGCGTAAGACTTCTGCATATAAGACTGCACCCCGTAAGCGTGTTGTGTTTGTACCGATGGAGATTGCACCTAGTAGTCGTCAGCAGGACATTCGTGACCACTATGATAAGTATCCGTCTTACACTGGAACGGTCTCTAACGGGACGTGTGGTGTGTCTACGGAGTCTTATAAGATAGAGGAGTCAAAGAAGTTTACTATTGCACCTGCATATAACAAAGGTGCGTATCAAGTTATTAACAAAGAGAATATTAAGGACATAGGAAGATGAGAATCGACTACCGAGTTATCAAACACGCATTGGGTTCATTTGGTGAACAAGATGGGTATGATAAAAGACGTGAAGACGATATTGCGATGGTTCGTATGTTTGTAGTGGGGACTAACCTTCTATGTGGGTGGATTATCATCCTGAATATTGTAATTGGGTGGTTTTAATGGAAAACAGTGACCAGTGGCAAGAAAATAGTGACGGTTGGGTTAAAACTATGAATGAATCTAAAGAAATGAAAGAAAAGTACGACATCTACATGAAAGAACAACTCCAAGAGAGAAATGGTGAAGTATTATCCTATAGAAAATGGTTAAGGAGAGAAAAGAATGGCTCATAGTGCAATGTTTGAAAATATTAAACGAGAAAAAGTAGCTTGGTATCTTAAATGGTGTGCAAGTGTATCTCTAGTGTTAGGAATGAGTGTTCGTGCATCGGGCATACCTGAACTCGCAATATTCGACTTAGGATTTTCCTTCGTGGGTATATGTGGTTGGTTGATGGTGAGTCTGATTTGGAATGACCGTGCATTGATATTATTAAATGCAGTTGGATTCCTTATTTTATTGACGGGTTTAATTAAACACTTTTTCATGGGAGTCTAAATAATACCATGATAGATTTTATTTCAAATATTTTAACATTCCCTTGGTGGGTCTTTTTCAACTTCTTTGTTTATGCGTTTGGTGTACTCGTGTATTACCTCATTTACAAAGCGTTAGAAATGTATGTACCGTGGGACGAATTAAAGAATTGGATTACAAGGAGTAAATAGTCATGTCAGATACATTGATATTAATACACATAGGGTATGTGGTAGCACTCGTAGTGTTCGTGTGGAGAAGTGGATTCAAAGCAGGACGTAAGGGATTGGTCGAAGAGTTGTTAGAAGCAAGTCTCGTTAACGAACAAGCACTTATCAAACACTACTCACCTAAACCCGAACAAAAATAAACAACAGGAAAATTATGAACAAAGCGAATCATATAGAAAATACTATTCTGGCGATAAATATTTCTCATGACACTTCGATTGCAATCATCAAGAATGGTGAAGTCGTAGATGTCTTTGAAGAGGAACGTAGTCGCAGAAGTAAGTACTATGCACCCGATGGCAGTCAAGATACTTACTTGCAAGTCATTCAGTCAAAAATAAATCCCGATGATATAGACGAAGTGGTTTTCACTTCTTTTGACAGAAGGATGTATGACCTTAACATCGCAGAAGAACTCCCACAAGACCGTTTAAGGTCTAGACAGTTCATTGCATCAGTTCAAGAAGAACAACTCTCTAGGGAACGCTTAGACACCTTGGTGGACGAATATACAGAACTTACTACAGTTAAACACTACGGTGACCAAGACAAAGCAATCGCAGACGACATAGTTACCAATCAATTAAATTTACCCAAGGGTGAATATCTTTACAACATTGCACATCACGAACATCATGCCTATTGTGGGTTTGGTATGAGTGACATGGACGATGCAGTAATTATTGCCATGGACGGTGGTGGTTGTCGTAAAAGATGGGAGACCCATCCGACTCACCAAGAAATAGAATCCATCTATTACGGTAATAAAGAACAACACGATATAGAATGTCTATTTCAGAAATTAAGTAATCATCGCTTTTGTGGTGACCTCAGTAATAACTTCCCTAACGAACTATACGGTTGCATGATGGCGACTAACGACAGTTACGAAACAGAAGACGGAATCGACTATTGTTTTACTTCTATGCCAAGTGCAGGAATGAACTTCTCAAATGTTTCTAGTGCATTAGGTACGGACAAGTTGGGTCGTGCTGCTGGTAAGGTTATGGGTATGGCATCTTACGGTTCACATCAACCCCTCGTGAATAACAAATATAATATTGCACATGAACTTGAATTGAGTTCGTTTGAATATACTTGTGATTTAATTCAACGTGCGATTGATTATAAACCCGACTGTAAGAATATAATATTAACAGGTGGATTTGCATTGAACTGTACTAACAATTATAAGTACCTTTCAAGATTCCCCGACTATCAAATATTTGTAGACCCTATTCCCCATGATGGTGGAACGGCTGCAGGTGCAGGATTACAGATGTACCAGTTTATGTTAGAGGGAGAGGTAGACAAGGATGAACCTTATTGCAAACCAAGTGTGTGGGTTGACACTACACCTACTGAATGGATTAGGAGTATTGACCCATCATGATTACAAACATAGTAAGAGACCAAGAAGAGATATTAGATTTAATTATTGACGATAAACAAATCGTTGCAATCTTCCAAGGGGAAGGAGAATGGGGCCCAAGAGCATTGGGTAACCGAAGTATTTTATTTGACCCGACTCATGTCGAAGCCAAACAAATAGTTAATCATGTAAAGAAGAGAGAAGTGTATCGTCCGTTTGCAGGTAGTGTAATGGCAGAACACGCTCATGAGTATTTCCATATGTTACAGTTAAAAGAATCCCCGTGGATGTCCTTTGCTATTCAAGCAAAAGATATCGCATACGAGAAGGTTCCAACACTGGTTCATGCAGATGGTACTTGTAGAATTCAAACAGTTACAGAAGAACAGAATAAAAATTATTATAATCTCATTAAAGGATTCTATGAAAGAACTGGAGTCCCAATGATTTTTAATACATCATTTAATCTAGGTGGAGAAGCACTGGTCGATACAATCGAAGATGCAATCGACACTTGTAACCGTTCAGAGATTAATCACCTGTATGTTCCTGAAGACCAAGACATAGACATTCCCGAACATCTATTAAGATTTAAAAGATTAGAGGACGTTAATGTTAACGATAACGCCGAGGGCTGAAAACTATATTCAGACTACAGGGATTCCTATTATTAGATTTGGAGCAAGACCTAATAAAGGTTGTGCAGGATTTGAATATATTTGGGAGAAGGGAACTTTTATTCCCCGACAAGATTATCGTATTAATGTAAATGATAAGTTCATGTTAGTTGTATCATACACGATGAAAAAATATATTGACTGTTGTGAGATAGATTTAAAATCTCAAGATGATGGTCTCCTATCCAAGATTGAATTCCGAAACGAAAAGACTGAAGTGGTTTGTGGTTGTGGTGAGTCATTAAACTTTGCAGACGACATAGACGATTGTCCCGACCAAGGTTGGTCTTTAGAATTTCCATTCACCATAAGAACCTTTGGGCCAGGAAATGACCCTTGGAAAAATGCACTCCCAAATGAGAATGGTGAAGTAAAGATTTCACCAAGTGGAAGTAGAGATAATAAGATAGAACACCCTATGGTAAAAAAATATAATAATGACACGGTGAGAGAAGTGTCTCCAAACACACTTAGTAATAAATATAAGAGGTGGACAAAAGAATGAAAACTTCTAGTGCGAAAGCAAAGGGAAGGAAACTCCAACAGTGGTTTACTCAGAAATTAATTGAGGGTCTTAATCTGAATGAAGAAGATTTAGAATCACGACCAATGGGTTCGCAAGGCGAAGATATTATAATGGGAAGAGAATCGAGAAAGAAGTTCCCGTATAGCATCGAGTGTAAGAACCAAGAAGCAGTTAATGTGTGGAAAGCTTATGAACAAGCAGAGAGTAATTGTAATGGGTACGAACCTCTTGTTGTGATTAAACGTAACCGAAGTAAACCTTTGGTTCTTGTGGATGCAGAACATTATATCTCATTACACAAACAAGAATTGACTCCATTACAACAACAGTCAATAGCAGTAGGAAACGAAAAGGTATTATGAAACACATCACAAAAACTTTATTTAACAAACACCTTGTTGAAAGTGGAATGGATTATTTTCAACACTTGTTACACACATGGAAAATGATTGGGATTCTAATCGTCCATGGTTTCTTCCCATGGATATGGGAAACAAAGGTAAGTGGAATAATTAATGGATGTGAGAAATGATAAGAAGTTTTGGCGAATTAACAGAAGCAAGAAAAAAACAGGAACCTATAAGGTTGCTGATTGTGTCTGCAAAGAATGATAGTAAGTTACCATTTATTACTGCAGGAAGATTAAAAGCAGAGTGTAAGAAGAAAGGTATTGACTCTTACATCGTCCACATTGAAGAAGCAGTAATTGATAAACAAAAAGATGTGACTACCATTTCAAATAACTCTTCCGATATAAATTGGGTCTTAGATGAAAATGTAATTGCAATTATCCGTGGTTCAGCTGCAAGTAAAGATTCCTACATGGATTTAGTTTCTCAGTTAGAGAAGATGAATATCCCATGTGTCAACAATCGTGAAACTGTTAGTATGTGTGCAGACAAATACTGGAGTTCAATTAAACTTAGAGAAGTCGGAGTGACCCAACCTAGAAGTGCGCTGGTACGTTCTAAGGAGACGTTACAGGAGTCTATTGAAAGTATTGACCTAGAGTATCCCTTTATACTAAAAACCCTCAGAGGGTCTAAGGGTGTGGGTGTAATGTTCATTGAATCGGAAAGGTCTCTAAAGGCTTTGGTTGCAATGTTATATAAGTTAGATGAAGACGTTGAGTTTATTGTTCAACAGTTTATTAAATCAGATGGCGACATCCGTGTTCAAGTTCTTGGTAATAAAATTATCGGTGCAATGAAACGTATGCAAATCAAAGGTGACTTCCGTTCTAATATATCACAAGGTGCAGAAGGTAAACCATACAAATTAAACGAAGAAGAAATCAAACTCAGTATGGATGCCCATAAAGCAGTCAACGGTGATTGGACTGCAGTAGACTTTATTCTAGATGAAGACGGAACTCCGTATTGTTTAGAAGTAAACAGTTCGCCTGGCACGGATGGATTTGAAGAAGCAACAGGTATCAATGTTGCAAAGACAGTTATAGAATATTATGAAGACCGTGCAAACTGGAGAAGGACTCCAACACAAATTGGCAAGTTCGAACAGATATACATTAAAGGTGTAGGAAGGATTGTTGCAAACTTTGATACAGGTAATAGTGCCAAGTGTTCTTTACACGCAGAGAAGTTTGAAGTCAAAGGAAAGAAAGTTCACTGGGAAGAGAACGGACAAAAATTCAAACACGATTTAGTTAAGATGGTTAAGTTTGAAAGAGGTGGAGTTAACGCACAAGATTTCGAAAGACCTATGATACACTTTAGTGTTTCATTTAATGGTAATGATTATGAAGAGGCAGAATTTATCTTAGACGATAGAACTAGGAAAACCACTAAGTGTTTAATGAACCAAAGGTTTATGAAAAGAGCAAACGTAATGGTTAACCCTGCAAGGAATTTTATTGTCACTGATAATATAGAAACAAAAGAATTACATGATTTTAATGAAAAGTAACTTGACAATGACTACCACTTTTATATATAATGATTACTATGACAAATATAATACAACCAGCAAGTATACAAGATAGATGTGCCAATAAAGCTTTCGACGCCTTTGGTGAAATAGAATTTCAGATAGATGAGTTTACAATCCAACCCGTTGGGTCAGATTGGAGTTGTCTCAGATATTTAAATAAACTCGCATACAGTCCCATGGTAGTAAAATACATGAAGGGACATTTGGACGGACTCATAGAGGAAGTCGAAAACAAAGAAGGATGCGAACAACTAGAAGAAGGATATAGTCACTTCACTAAGAAAGAGAAAACTAAATTCCTTAAATTCCTAAAACAAATAGACAAAGATGTTGACACTTATCTAGTGAACAACAAAACAGTTCGTAGGAAAAAAATCAAAACTCCTGAACAACAGGTTAAGAAATTACCATACCTAGAATCAGACAAAGAACTAACCTCAATTAATCCCGAAGAAATAATTCGTGCGAAGTCATTGTTTACTTACAATGTCAAGACAAGAAAGATTGCAGAGTTCGTTGGACATCTGAATGTAATTAACACTTCAATTAATGGTATTGATTCAATGCGAGAAAAGACCTTGACAGATAGGAAGAAACTTGATAGAATAGTACAAGGTGGTAATATAATTGCATCGGGTTTCTTAGACGAGTTGAAGACTAAAGAAAAAGAACCCAGCAAGATAATAACCAAAAATACAATATTATTAAAAGTGATTAAATAATGGTACTAATAGATTTTACGCAAACTATAATTGCAAACTTGATGATGCAGTTGAAAATGAATAAGGGAGAAATGAGTGAAGATATGTTACGACATATGATTCTCAATTCAGTCCGTATGTATCAAAAGAAGTATGCACCTGAATATGGTGAGATAGTTCTTTGTACAGATGCATCGCATACATGGAGAAAAGACTTCATGCCTTTATACAAAGCAAACAGAAAGAAAAGTAGAGATGCATCAGATTTAGATTGGAAGAAGTTGTTTGATACACTTCAGATTGTTAAAGAGGAAATCAGAGATAACTTCCCGTACCGTTATATGTACGTTGAGAAATGTGAAGCAGATGATATCATTGCAATCCTTGTTAAACACGCAACAGAGAAAGTCATGATTGTGAGTGGAGATAAAGATTTCCAACAACTACACAAATATGATTATGTAAAACAATGGTCACCCAACCTAAATAAATTAATCAATTGTGAAAACCCCGATTTGTTTTTAAAAGAACATATATTAACTGGAGACAAATCAGATGGGATTCCAAACATATTATCTAACGATGATTGTTTTGCAGAGGGTATAAGACAAACCCCATTGAGAAAAGGAGTCAAAGATTCCTATCTCAGAATGACCATTGAAAAGGACGATAAATACTATCGGAACTATTTAAGAAACCAAACTCTTATTGACCTAGAGTTTATTCCTCAAAGTATAGAGGATACTATCTTAGATGAGTATTCAAAGACTGCACCTGTAAGAGGGAAAGTATTTGACTACCTAAGAGTACATAGGTTGAATGAGTTATTAAATCATGTAGAGGACTTTACATTATGACAGAGAAAAGAGGAAGAGGTCGTCCAAAGGGCGCCCCGAATTTACCAAAGATGAAGTTGATTACCAAAAGGCAAGAACTTCAAACCAATGCAGACGTATATGAAATATTATGCCAAGCAGACATCGTTGCACAAGAAAGTGTTGACCTTGCAGTTCAAGGACTCCAAGTATTCAATACTAGAAATGGTGCAGTCAAACCAGTTTTACAGTGGATGTTCGATGCGAACATTAATTCAACATTGCCTGAAGGTACTTCACCTTACAAAAGTAATGATGCACCTTCAACAGACCTAGCAGAGACTTCTCTAAGGTTTGAACACAAGTTGTTTAAATACTTTGTAACTGAACAAATCCCATTGGTCAAAAGAGAACATATGTGGATTGGATTACTCGAAGGTATTCCTAAAGAGGAAGCAGAGTTAATCGACTTAGTAAAAGACGGTAAGTGGCCGTTCAAAAATATCACTAAAGAAATCGCTAAGAAAGCGTTTTCAGAAATCAACATTTAATAAATATATGTAGTGGTTAGAGACTAGACATATCTAGACAGGGTCTAAGAGTTTTTAGGTCAATAATAATCTTTATAGTCGCACACCGCTCCATGGACTGAGGAAAAATATAAAATGAATAACATGGATAATCCATCTGCGTTCACGCAGGAACAAGTTGTTTCCGAACCTACGGAAATAGAAAAAATACAAAACAGAGTTGCGAGCTTTGAAGTCGGTCTGAAACCTGCAGTTGCTGAAGCAGTTCAAGGTGTCATAGGTATAGGACTTTCAAAAGGTTTGTTTGGTGTAGATGATTTGGAAGCTGTGATTTCAATTCGTGAAGATATTAAGAAAGGTCTTATCTCTTATCAGACTACTATTAAACACGCTCAAATGGATATGGAAACTGCTCAACAGAATCTAATGATTCAACAAGCAGAAGAAGTTGAACTAGAAAAAAATAGACAGCGTACTAAACTTACAGAAGAAAGACAACTTAGAAAATCTGCAGACGCTAGACTTGCTCAGATGGAACAGGCACTTGCAAACCAAGGTCTTTTCATTGACCTAGATGGAGATGGTGTTGTTGGTCTTAAGGACGGACAAGTTGCAGATACACTAACTGCATCAGAACAAGCAGAAGTTACATCTATGTTAACTCCACCAGTTCAAACTCAACCCGACCCTAATCATAAAACCAGTGGTGCATTTAAACTTGCAAGGATGATGAATCCTGTAGGAGAAATGGATGCAGGTTCAAACGGTACTACTGCAGAGGATTTAACTCCTGCACCTACATCGTATAATACACCCGAACCTATTTCACACGATGAAAAATTTGTCGCACAAATAGATGCAGCTACGGAAGCATTTAAAAATTATGACGAAAATGTAGTTGGTGGAGAAGACACTGAATCCTTCTTGGATGAAGTTGCAACAGTAGATGCACTTGCTGATATAGACGACCAAGAAGTTATGGATGCAATTGACGAAGAACAGTTCAATGAGTCTTTTGCAGAACCTACACTTGACATTGGTTATGCACCAACAGAAATTTCACGAAGAGAGAAAGTCTTACTAGACCCTCTTGGTGCAAGTGAAAGAAGTGATACAATCAATGCAGAGATTCCTAAACCACAACAAGTTACTGCACCATTCATTACAGGTGGTAATGCACCTAACCTAACTCAACCACAAGTGACAACAACTCCTCTTGCTGATGGTGTGTATGTTGAACATACAGAATCAGAAATTATGCAAGATGAATTGGAACCTATTCCAACAGAAGAGTCAGAGTTACCTCATCACAGGCGTCCTCAGTTACAGGAAACTAGAACTGAACCAGTAGTAGGTGAGAACGATGTTGTTATTAGTTCAGATAACATTAAGTCATTTGGAGAGTTTAGTGACCTTGCAGAACCCCAAGAAGAAGAGTTCGATGAAGTTGTAATTCCTAATCGTACAGATTTAGATGCAATGACTAAAAAAGAAATTCTGAATTCTGCAGGTAACTTAAGTTTCACTATTGATTCTAAATTAAATAAATCTCTTATGATTGATTCCTTCGAGTCCCAAGCAAACTCTCTAATTGCAGAGTTGACTGGTAGTGATGAATTTGTAAGTAGTGAGGAAGTACTAGATGGTGATGACGATAGGAGAGACGGCGGATACTTTTAAGTCTACCGTTCGTTCTTTAAATTTAAATGAAATCTCTCCACTTCATGTGGAGAAGTTTCGTGATATAGAAGATGAGGTTTATCGTTTTGATATTCCTCAGTTTTGTTCTATAAAACTTGGAACATTATACAACGGAGAATTCATCTACGTTGCACAAGAAGGAACTAACCTGTTTCTATCTGCACACCAATTAAACAAAGACCCTTTACGGTCAGCAGTCCTTAAATGTTTTTTATACAAACCCAAGGGCAATCCTAAATCAACACAACTTAGTATCGATGATGATGCACAATTTATTTGTATCCCTAAAGACCTCGCAGAAGGTTTCATGATAAATCAAGAAATAGAATATCATTATGTCAGAGACGATGGTGTTGATAACGAACGTCATGTTAGAGTAAACTATGTCTAGAAACATTCCAATACAAGCAGTCGACCAACATGACTTCCTAGAACACCGTAGACAACAGGAGAGGAACCATTGGGATAAAAAGGTAGGAACACCTAGTGAACTTGATTCTATCCTTACAGTGGAAGTAAACACTACTGAGTTGTGTAATAGAACTTGTGTGTTTTGTCCCCGTGCAAATCCCGAAGTATTTCCAAATAGAAATTTACATATGACACCCAAGGGTGCGTGTACTATTGCAACTGAATTAGGAAACAATAATTTTACTGGGAAGATATCCTTTAGTGGGTTTGGTGAAAATTTACTCAACCCAAACTTCCAAACAATCGTACGAGAATTCAGAACTCATTTACCTCACGCAACACTAGAGTGTAACACTAACGGTGACAAACTCACTGGTCTTTACGCACAAGAATTATTCAAGAATGGTTTAGACCTTCTCTATATAAATCTCTACGATGGGATTGAACAGATGGAAGGGTTTGATGACATGATGACAAAAGCAGAGATACCTGATACACAATTTAAATATAGAATGCACTGGGGTGATTTTGAAACCCACGGATTGATTCTAAATAATAGAAGTGGAGTAATCGACTGGGTAGGAATAGAAGAAGATTCTATATCTAATCTTAAAGGTAAACCATGTCACTATCCGTTCTATAAAATGTTTGTCGATTGGAATGGTGACGTTCTATTCTGTTCAAACGACTGGGGTAGAGAACACATCGTGGGTAACTTAATGCAATCGACATTACATGAAGTGTGGTTCAGTAAACCCATGACAAAGATTCGTAAAAGATTGATGAAGGGAAATCGTGATGCATCACCTTGTAACAAGTGTAGTGTTGATGGAAGTTTATTTGGCAAGAAGAGTTTTGAAATAGTTAAGGAATATTATGAAAGCAATAATAACAGGAAGTAGCGGCCTCTCGAAGGTTATCGGAGATGTAATTGTATCCACTCCATACATAGGAACAATACACCTAGTGTCTCATGTTCGTGTTGAGGATAACATCAACTGGGACGACCACGATGTTTTCATTAACTGCGCCCATGTAGGATTCAAACAAACAGAATTATTGATGGATGCTTACGAAGCATGGAATCACGATGATAGTAAAACAATAATTAATATCTCAAGTCGTGCAAGTCAACCAAACATATCTAAAGGTTACCTGTATGCAGCTCAGAAAGCATCACTCAATCATCTATCAAACAACCTAGTGTATAACTCAGACAAGATGTGTCGAATCACTACAATGAACCTAGGACTATTAAATCATAAAGACCTACCAAGTACTTCACATAACGAAGTTGCAAGTTGGATATACGCACATTGTACAGGTAGTAAACACATAGACATTCCTGAGATTACATTACAGAACTCAGCAAATTACAAACAAGTGCAATCAGATAAAGAGTCCCTACGAGATATAGAAAAATTCTCAATGGCGAAATTAGAGTTTGATAAGTTTACAGGTATGGACACCTAAATAATATTATGAGTAGAATAAATTACCACGAGTACAATAAAGATAATAGAAACGCTAAGGTGTGGAGAACTTCTGATGGATTTGAAGTAGATTTAATAGAGAACAATAAGTTAATAGAATGTCGTCAACTGTTTACCCATTCAGAATCTTATGCAGAGAATTGTGCAGAGAACTGGGTTGAAGGTATGTTCGATGTAATTAAGGAAGGTTCTTTTTATGGGTACAATGAAAAAACAGATAACTACTTCGAGGGAGATGCATGAGTACAGAATATAATGACTTCGGTTTTACTGCTATGGATGCAGATGAACTTGCAGCCATCGACACTAAGATTATTGAGAAGACTACAACTGCAACGGATGTAATCACTAAACTCGATAATTTTGTCAGACCCCTACTTGAGAATCTTGCAAAGGATTCAGACAAGGACTATATCTATTGGCCCAATAGAGTAGAAATCATAAACGCCAAACTAAAAGAATTAGACGAAATCCAAAAGAAACTGTAAAACCCCTTTACAGTGACCTTCACTTTTTGATATACTAGACTCTTATAACAACATAAGGAGAAAGTTATGAAAGCAGGTGAATACTATGCTGAAGACCCAACAGTAATGCAGGTCGTAAAACTAGGACAAGAATTAATAACCAATTGCGAGAACGGAACACTGTTTCCAGGCAATGACGATAAGTCATATGAGTTGTGGAATGCAGCCGTGACTGCAGGAAATAGAATGACTACATTTGGTATGGTTTGGAGCAACTTCAAATCTATAACACAACTGAATAAGATACAGAAAGAAGCAGTTCTTTTTTATCTGAATAATAAATCATGAGATTATTACTAGAGAACTACGGTGATGTTAGAATCTTTCAAGATAGACCGTTTGGTTATAAAAGATATATTGTCGAATACAAAGACGGAAGAACACAAATGTATTCTAGTCTATGGTACAAACTAGAGAAGGTCAAAGAATTGGTAGAGGCAAGTCTAGATGATTGAATTAATAGTATGGATGATTGTAATTGCATGGGCTACATTTGGGATGCATACAATAAAAGAGTTCATAAAACATAATTGGAACTCATGAAAATGAGACAAGATGAAGATTTAAAAGTAGCATTCTTATGCTTTTGTTTAGTGGCATTGTACATAATTCTTTATATGTAAGACTTGACAATGGGCCGCATTTTTTGTTATACTATGTATATAATGAAAAATCAAGAGGAAACAAATATGAAATTATCAGAACTAGTCGAAGAAGTAAACCAAGAACAAGAGTTACTTCAATTGTGCGACAAACTATGTGAGGACTTACTAGAGTGTCACTTAGAACAATTCCCAACTTTAACAGATTACTCTTACACTTATAAAGTGTCTAGGAAGTATATCAAAATTATCTCAGTGAGTAACCAACAATCAGTTTGGGGATTCATCAACAAATCAGACTGGACTAAATCAAGTGGAATCACTTTCAAATGTGGTGACGTTTTAAAGTCTGCAGGATGGAACACTCCTGCTCTTAACGCTCCAAGAGGAAATCTCTTCATGGACGGTGGTTACCAAATTAATGGTATGAGAAAATATGGCCCTGACTACTTAAGATGAGTAGTTCGGACTTGACAATGGGCCTTACTTTTTGTTATACTAGTAGAGTAGAAAATTAAATAGGAAAATAAAATATGTTAAACTTAATCATTTCAACCCAATACAAAGAAAATTATGCTTGTCATGACGAGGGCTATGTCCACGGTGTGTCTGAGTCGTACTGGAAGTTCAAGGGTGGTTCTTCATATCTTATTACAGATATAGATTTCATTAATACGGAGTACCTGCAGGGTCTTGTTGACGAGACTGCATTTATTCATTCGTATGAGAATGAGGCAGCGATGGAATATGTCCTTAACTGGGAACTCATTGACGAGAAAGATTTGTCTAACCACATCGAAGACTGGGAGTCTCCTTACATTCTTGAGAAGAATGAGAAGGGTCAATGGACTTCTAAGAAAGTCACCGAGAATGGTGACATGGGTTACATGAGAAGTGAGATTCTTTCTAAGGTTGCCGTGTGGACTTACGAGTCTGATGGAACAAGAGATATAGAAACTTACCATGTCGAGTACGTCATGGTAGATGGAACCAAAGTCGTGGGTGAAAAATCCCTTGGTGAGTGGTTCGAATCAAAGGAGGCCGCGTAATGAATATCGCAGAACAAAATAATAAAGTGAGTGTATTACAGGACAAGTCGTGGGATTTGGACTCATTGATATCTCAAGTCAATTCAGAAACTAAAGGCATTAAATATAATGATGTTCCTAGTGACATTTATCTCAAGGTTCAATCCCTTGCAGAAGAAAATGGTATTGACGAAAAAGAATTAGAATACAAGGTTGACGAAGTCAGAGAAGCAGTTAATGCTCTTGAGTCTGCAATCTATGGATTAGTAGAACCTTTCGAAGATAAGAAAAGAGAAATCGATTATGCGAAAGACGAAATCGAATGTGACATTTCAGATTACCAGTGGGAATTAAAAAATGCAAGTTGAATTGAATAATGTGCTGAACGGAGTTCAGAAAGTTTATAAGTTTGAGAATGGTTATGGTGCAAGTGTTGTATGTCATGACGGTTCTTATGGTGGGCCTTACGATGAGTTCGAGAAAAATCTTTGGGAGATAGCAGTGCTTGATTCCGAAGGTACTATTACTTATCATACACCTGTTACTCAAGATGTCATTGGAAGGCAGACTGATGAGGATGTGGAAAGAGTCTTAAAAGAAATTAGTGAGTTGGGAAGTGAATACGAAACACAACTCGAACTAAAATTTGGAGAAAATAATGATTAGTATGGAAACAGCGACAGTAATCGCATCATGCACGGACGGTAAACTAAGTGCAGAAGACGTTATCAATTTAGCAACTTACGGTGCAGTAAGTCCAATGGAATTCGCACCCGAAGTAGAAGAAGGAAACCAGTGTATGTGTGGGGAGATGAATTGTCCCGATGCGTATGCACATATAACGAGTGGGTGTTAGTATGTTCGAGAGTATGAATCAAAACCAAATCCCTTTCGAACCTGCAGAGTGGTTCCCCGAATTAGATGCACTTCAAAAAGGTGGGTCTATGAATATGTTTGCAGCTCCTAATTGGTTACAAGATAACTTAGGATTTACTAAAGAACAATCATACATCATTTTTGATGCATGGTGTAAAATGAAAGAGGGTAAATCATGAAGATGAGATATATAAGTTTCACACTAGGTGCCTTTTTAGGGTTTCTATGTGGTGCTATGAGTATGCAAGTTATGGCCTCAGATGAGAATGGTGAAGCATTTTGTCTTGCAAAAAACATTTACTTTGAAGCAGGTAATCAACCTGTTGCAGGAAAAATTGCAGTTGCACAAGTAGTTCAAAACAGAGTTGAACATCGTGCTTACCCCGATACAATTTGTGGTGTTATCTATGATGCACAATACAGAGTGAATTGGAAAGGTGACTTTGTCCCTGTAATAAACAAGTGTCAGTTCAGTTGGTTTTGTGACGGTAAGTCAGACATACCCGAAGACAGTGCAACGTGGGAAATCTCCTACAGACTTGCAGAAAATATTCTCTATGGAAATTATGGAGATATCACGGAAGGTGCAACTCACTATCATGCCGATAGTGTTATGCCTTATTGGGCAGACTCATTGAATGAGACTGTAGTTATTAACAATCATATATTTTACAAATGAGAAAAGAAGAGTTAGTCAAGTTATTTAACCACTTGCACAAAGAAGACCAAAATGGTATAATAGAAGCAGTAGTACATGATGTAAACGGTGGTATATTTAAAACCGATAGCATCAGATTAGATATGGACGGTGGTAGACTTATTATATGCCAAATGAATAGTCCATGTTATGAATCGAATAAGAAAAACTGGGAGAAGGAACTTGAATTTATCAATTATGAATAAAAAATGCACCATGTGTAAAAAAACTTTACCCGTAGAGAATTTTGCACTTGCAACTAAACAAGGACATAGAAGAGGTAAATGTAAACCCTGTCAAAGAGAACACGTCCAAAGAAGTAAAGGAACTTGGGAAGAGTGGCAAAAAGAAAAATCGTATAGAGAAGA
>Ga0308002_1000378_pt1 | contig 17576 bp, 11 predicted proteins | sample Neamet34_FD_203148 | JGI IMG/M metagenome (GOLD analysis project Ga0308002, IMG submission 203148) | Marine microbial communities from water near the shore, Antarctic Ocean - #34 | ecosystem: Environmental > Aquatic > Marine > Unclassified | place: Southern Ocean | collected 2014-06-06
ACCTAAAATGTCACAAAATTTATTTGAAAACTGGAACGTAACTAAAGACGCTCTAACTGACGGTTTAACAGGCAACAAGAAATCTGTAATGGAATCTGTGCTTGAAAACACTAAGAACTATTTAACTGAGTCAGCAGCAACAGGCTCAACAATGGCTGGTAACATCGCTACTATGAACAAGGTAATTTTACCTGTCATCCGTCGTGTAATGCCTACCGTAATCGCTAACGAATTAGTTGGTGTTCAACCAATGACTGGTCCTGTTGGACAAATTCACACATTGCGTGTGCGTTATTCTGAAGGCGTAACTGGCACAGCAGCAGGCGATGAGGCATTGTCTCCATTCGCTATCGCTAAAGGCTATTCTGGTGATGTCGCTACTGGCGGACCATCAGCAACTTCGGCTCTAGAAGCACAAGCAGGTCGTAAGCTTTCAATCCAAGTATTGAAGCAAACGGTTGAAGCGAAGACACGTAAGTTGTCTGCACGTTGGACTTTTGAAGCAGCACAAGATGCTAACTCAATGCATGGTCTTGACGTTGAAGCAGAAATCATGCAAGCACTTGCACAAGAAATTACAGCAGAAATCGACCAAGAAGTTCTTACTTCTTTACGCGCTCTTGCTGGAACTGCAACTGACACATACGATCAAGAGAACCTTTCGGGTGTTGCTACTTTCGTAGGTGATCAACACGCAGCATTAGCAGTTTTAATTAACCGCGCAGCAAACTTGATCGCAGCACGTACACGCCGTGGCGCTGGTAACTACGTTGTAGTTTCACCAACTATGTTGACTGTACTACAATCTGCTACTACTTCTGCTTTTGCACGTACTACAGAAGGTTCTTTCGAAGCACCTACCAACACTAAGTTCGTTGGTACATTGAACAACACTATGAAAGTATTTGTTGATCAGTATGCTTCTGACGCTACCCCAATCCTAGTAGGATATAAGGGTGACGGCGAAATGGACGCAGCAGCATTCTACTGCCCATATATTCCACTAATGTCTTCTGGTACTGTACTAGATCCATCAACATTCGAACCTACTGTGTCATTTATGACTCGTTACGGTTATGTTGAGTTGAATAACCAGGCTTCATCTCTTGGTAATGCAGCAGACTACTTGGCTAAGATTGGCGTTGATGCAGCGGCATTGTCTTTCCAGTAAACACTAATTTTAAATTAGAAATAAAAAACCGCTTAATTGCGGTTTTTTTGTGTCTGATATTATGAAACCAATTTCAGCATCATGGCATCTTCATCATTTTTAAAAAGCATCAACCAGCCTTTGTCGTCAGTCGTGTATACCATATTGTTGTTATATAATATTTCTATACTTTGGAATTGATTGAACGTTGGGATATGAAACCAATTAAGCAAATTCACCACCGCATAAGGACGCTCCATTCGCATATAACTAGTGAATCCGTATTCATAATAGTAATAGCGTTTGTCTAATTTAACAATTTCGTTAGTCTTGGTTAATTTCATATTATAAACTCAGTTTTAGTAACGCTAATGTAGATTCATGTTTAATATAAAATACATTGCATTTAATGCGTGCATTATAATGATGTGCTACATTACAATCGTATATTCGTTTACAAGTAAATTTACAAGACTTCATAAATTTTAAACTATCAGTAGAATTAACAAATATATATTCTTTTTCACCGCCTGCTAACTTCCGTAGTGATGTTGGTATCTTTGCATTATGATCAAATATATCATTTTCTATTTTATAATTAAATCCAAAATGAAATAATTTTGATCGACCGTCTAACTTTTTAATATTCATAATAACTCGCAGTGTATTTAAGTAACTGTTTAATTTGCTTTGCTTCCTTTGGGAAGATTGAACGATAACGAGCATACACAGGTAATTCGTGAATAAACATTTCTGGATTACGTAGAGCAACTGATGAATTGCTTGATTCTTTTATTTCAACTGATAGGTCGTGACCATATGCCATTATTTCATGGGGATCACGTAAGTAACTACGCATCCAATCTCGCTCAGTCCCACCATTCTCTTTTAGTATCAATCCTTTCTGGTGTCCTGAAAGAAGATGTTCTATAACCAACGGACTAATTTTATCATATTGATTGAAGTGAATAGTTTCATGTGCAAGCATCTTCATTACTATTTCTTTAAACGTTTCGGGTCCCCAGTATTTTTCAATATTTTTAGAATGTAAAATGACAGTGATTGTTTTTCCGTCTATGAGTGACCAATCAGCCATTGCAGAAATCCATTCATTCTTATCATCACGAGGCTTATCATTAACGATAAACTCAATAGACAACTCTTCTATATTATTGGAATTTAATATATCCGATAGTTCGTCTATATTATCAACATCGTCATTACCTTCAAGAAAAAGCAAATATTCTATATTTGATCTATCTATTATTTCTTCAATATCTTTGCTAAAATTGACATCTGGTTTGATATTCATATCTATATCTCAGTTATTGGCTTACTGTACCAGTATACAGCAATGCATCTTACTTGTCAAGCCCAAAAATGATAAATACTTAAAAGCATAAATAAGTATGTATATAATGCATAAACGGAGAATATATATAATGTCACAAGTAATAAATCCAGATAATGGTTCACTAAAAATATTAGGTACGATAGATACCCTTAGTGCAATCGTTACAACACTAAATATCACCAATAGCGATAACGTAGATTTAGCTACTCCAGTATTTGGCGCAAGCGCACTAAATGTAACAGGTGGTGGATACATTGCTGGACATTTATATGTACATGGAAGCATTGTAGCAAATGGTGATATTGTCACATTAGGAAATTCAGGATCAGGTGTAGTACTTGATGTGAGTCCCACGGTTGCGACAAATTCTATTAATACTAGTTCTGGTGTAACATACCTCAACGAAACAACGAATCTAGCATTATCATTAGGAAACGGAACAGAAGGACAAATAAAGGTAATAGCAGTAACAGGTACACCTACTGGGACTGTAGTTATAACCCCAACTACCCCATTGGGATACACTTCTTTCAACTTGACAAATATAGGTGAGTCTGTTACAATAGTATATACAATTTCTGGATGGATTGTTACTTCTATAAATGGTGCAATTATAACAGTATAAATACTAACAGTGAAATAAAGTCAACGAAGACAAATAATTAGTAACAGATTAAGTAATGTAATAGGGGTACATAAATGGCAGTAAATACTAACCATACGCAAAACAAGATAGTGTCATCTGAAAATGATTTAATCTTAGACACAGCAAGCGTAGATGACAACATTAATGTATCCAATAATCGTATTACTGACTTACTTGACCCTATTGACAATCAAGACGCAGTCACCAAAATATTTTTAGAAACAACAATTAATAACTTTGATGGTGCAAATGATACACAAAATTCCGATCTCGCTGAAATAGTTGAAAACATAAGAACAGATACATATGTTAAATCAGTAGACTTTGTTTCCGATATCGTTTCTGGAGGAGCAGGATTAACCGCTACTCTTGCAACTACTGTAGTTGGTAATGCAAACCGATTTACAATTAGTTGGGGTGATGGTGATACTACCACTGCGACTACTGATTCAACACCAACACATACATACGCTAGTAACGCTGGTTCGCCATTTAATGTTACTGTAACTGCATTTAATAATACTGGTGTGGGAACAGGTAGCACAACTTCAAAATTAAGAGAAAATTATATATCAATATTTACTGGTGATCCAGTAGTAACATTCGCAGCATACTCGCTGGCAGTAGGTGGAACTTTACTCACATACTGGGATGATGGTGATACTGTTTACTTTGAAAACACAACAACAAATACAAGCGGTGCTGTAATTCAATATACATGGGCATGGTCTGACGGTACAGCCGATGATGTGATCAATGCTGATAATATTGCTGGTGGTGTTGGTGGTGGTAGGATTGCGCATACATTTGCTACGAGCGTAGAAACAGAAATGCAAAGAACTGTGACATTGACATTAGATAGTCATGATACTGCACAACAAGAAATTATACCATTAGATGATAACTCTTCATATCTTCTTTATGATACACATACACCAGATACAAGTTCTGATATTGTCACAGGTATTAATGAAGAATTAAATAATGGATTAACAGTTACATTTACTAACAATACAGAATCATCTATCGGCAGTTACGCTGACTTTGGAACAACTTATCGCTGGGACTTTGGTGATGGTACAATTACAACAGTAAATGTTGGTAATGCACAAGATGGTGATACTGCACAAACAATAACACATACATATGCATTATCCGTAGATAATGTTGCACAAGACTTTACAGGTAATTTACAGGTATTGAGCAATCATACTGATAGTCCTTTTACTAGTTCAACTTTTACAATACATGTTGAACCTGATGTAAGAGCAAGTATTGCGGGCACAGCAGATTTAGTATCTGATCGTTCTGGTGATAATCAGTATGATGTTTATGATGGTGTAGACTATAATAGTGTTAATCGTGCGTTAGTCACAGTGAGTAACACAAGTGAAAATGGCGATAGTCATGTATATAATTGGAATGATAGCAGCGCAAATAACACAGAAGCAAGTCTAGCAAGTGTCGCACACGACTTCACTGGTGTAGCGGCTGGAAATTACCAATTAGATTTTACCGCATCAGGAACACCAGATATAACAGCACAAACAGATACAGCAAATATAATGTTTCAAGTTAATGCTATTCCATCAGCACCAGACGGCTTATCAACCAAATCAATTACACTCACTGATTCAGCACAGGGAATTAGTCCCAAGTTGTCACATGGATTTACAGAAAATAGTGCTTCAACTCCATTAGTTGCTGGTGCAAGTTTGAATACAACTACCGCACGCAGATATACCAACGGAACATTAGATACGTCTATTGCACAAAATGCATTTGACGGATTATCGGGAACAACTACTGCAATAGTTAATGGTGTAGCAGATGGTGTTAAAACCTTTACGACATCATTGAATGAAAATGGAATATTTTCAAGTTTAGTTATCAGTGATCAGCGTGACGCACATGATAGCATCAGTGCATCACTATACCCTACTGGTTTTTTCCAAACGTTTGATTCAAAAATCACTAAGCCGTTTGCTGAATACTCAACAGGTGTGAATGATCAGCGCATTGAGCATAGTGCTACTGGTAACACCAACTATGTGACAATAGTATGTGATGATCTTACAAGTGTACCGAGTAATGATGTATCAAGTGCTACACTAACAGAAAGTGTTGCTGGTAGTTACAGATACATTTCAGGCATACCTTATTACAACACTGGTAGCCCTCAATTAACATTATCAGGTGTATCCGTGAGCAATTGGATAGGACAAGCATACAGAGATACAAGTAACGTATTTGAAATTGCAAATGGTACTAATTTAGAAAGCACTACGGGTGCTACGATCAGTACCCAATATAAGAATTATACAGAGTTAGAAGATGTTACATATTTAACTGGTGGAATTCCATCAGCGAATACGTTAACATATCAATATGCTGATCAAGCAATTGCTATAACTTCTTATAGCATAGCATCAGTTGAAACATTGAAAGTTAGAACATATAACGTAAATGGTACGGGTAATTATGCTGATCTTGTTGAAAAGATACAAGTGCATACATCTTCTCCCACTGGTGTAGTGGAAGATAATATTCCAGTAGCAAGTGGATTAGGAAATGGTGTTATTACATCAAATGGAATTCGTATTGCAGACTTTTTGAGTGAATCAACTGATACACCTACGGTTAATAGTGCAACTGATTATACAGCAACGCCTTTTTCTGGTGCAATTGCTGTTAGTGGTACAAAAGAAGCAACAGTACGTTGGGGCGAAGTAACACATAACACAATTGATTATAGTACAGGATTTTTACCAGTGGGACCAGACAGAAGCGCAGATACAGGGACACAGTATTTTACATTTGCATTCCGTAGACAAGTTGTTGCCAACTTTGATGTAAGCATAACTTCTACTGGAATAACGGGAATGTGGATTGCAGCACCCGGAACAAGCGTAGACGTTGCGAGTGGATTAAGTGGTTGGTTAGATTGTACTATGCAGTATGCAGGCGCAGGCGTTCCAGGCTCTGACACTGCTAATGGAGGAAATGGTTCAGATGGTTGTGCACTAACAGGTGCAGACGTTGTACCGACAGGTTCCGTTATTAATTCAAGTTATACAATGACACTAGGTGCAGAAAACATGAGTAATGCAACAAACAATGTTGTTTTGGTTAGAATTGCATTGGCAGCAGGACAAGATATCACAAGTGTATCTATTGGAGAAGCGACCTAATGGCGATTTCTGACAATCAAAAGATAGACTATCTATTTAAGAAACTAGGTCTTGGTGCAACTAAGACTGACACAGTATTTAATAAGTTAGCAGCAAACGAGAGTATACCTAGTCCGCTATTAATGCGTGGTGATACAATTTGGTCTTCATCTGGTGAGATACCAACTGTTAGACCAACTGATACAACCACAATTGTACAAGTACGAACTGCAATTGAAACTACCGAAGATATTACAGCAACAGGAAATAGAACTTGGAAAACTGGAATTACAGATTGGATTCCAACAGAATTTGGTTCAACATATCTTGTTAATGTTTACATACATACTAGTGGTGATGCCGCTGGTGCTGAAATCATGGCTAACAAAGTGTTTACTACTGGTAGTGGTAATAACGATGAATGGTTCTTTGATTATCAGTCTGGTGTACTAAACTTCATTGGTGATAACCTTCCTGACGGAAAATCGTTTGCTGGAAAAAGTGTTTTCATATCTGGTGCTACATACAAAGGTCCCAAGGGTGTTGCATCAGCATCGGGTCAGCAAGCAGATGTTAGTTCATTGCAAGCACAGATTGATAATATATTATCAAATACTGATCCAGCAACATTAGATTCTCTTTCAGAAATTGTAGATGCATTCCAAAATGCAGATGGTACATTTGCAACAACATCACAGTTAAATGCGCAAAATGAATCTATAAGAACTGATTTAGCATTCACGATAAGTGAGATTAATAGTGTCGGATCAAATTTATCAGTAAGTGTCACTGAATTAAAGTTTAATGTAGATAGTGGTTTTTCATTAACAGATAATAGTGATGGTACGGTAACTATTTCATCAACAGTGGTGGGTGGATTACTTGATCTTGGAATTAGTGATGGTACAAATGGTCAAGTATTATTAACCGATGGTAGCGGAAATTTCTCGTTTGGTGATAATAGTATTACTACTGCACCAATTCCATCAGCGCAAGTATTTGTCGGAGATGGTGCTACTGTTTCATATACATTGACAGATGCACCAGAAAATGTAGAATCAGTAGATGTGTATGTAAATGATGTGTTACAGCGCCCAAGTATTTTTGGAATAACGGGTACTACATTAACATTCAATGAAACGCCTGCATTAAGTGATGATATATATGTTAAGTATCGTTACCCATTTGCGACTATGACAACGCCAATAAATGATTCTGTACAGAACCAACACTTGAATTTAACATACACAAGTAATCAATACCAAGGTGATAATTCTGCTACTGAATATGCAATTCAAGTAGGACACAGTGTACACAGTGTTCTTGTTATAGTTGATGGTGCAATTTTACCACCAACCTCATACTCAATTTTAAACACAGTATTGACATTTAATACTGCTCCTACCTCATCGGCTGTTGTCGATATTCGTTACCTACCAGTATAATTCCTATAACTGGAATAATATTCGTTACCTACCAGTATAATATTATTCCAGTTATAGGAATTTTTCCTACATTTTTAATAGATATTGCATTCACACTACTATCTACTATCCCGTTTTTTCTATCGTTAATGTAATCATTGCACTTAATGAATGTACTCTTTATCATAAATAACTGTGTTATCAAAGTGTTATCATTTTTTTAACGAATTGCCTACAATAGTGGGCAGTTAATATATATATTGATTGGAGAATAATTCATGGCTTTTAGACAAATTAAAGCACCAGCATTAGCAAACGCAGCAGTAATTAACACGAAGTTAGCACCATCAGCAGTTTCTGGCCAAGAAGCAGCATTGACGGTTAACTCTATTAGTGCTGATACATTGCTACTTCACGTAGCTGGTACAGATACCCTAGCAAAGATTACGGTATCACATTTAGTCGGTTCAGTAGACACCGATGACTTAACAGAAGGTACAGCAAACCTATATTTCACTGACTTACGCGCACAGACTGCGGTAGCAACTGACATATCTACAGCCGTAGCAGCAGAAGCAGTACTTGCTCGTGCAGCAGAAGGCGCTAACGCAACAGCGATTTCAACAGAAGCAACTACAGCACGCGCAGCAGAAGGTGTTAACGATACAGCGATTTCAGCAGAAGTAACTCGTGCATCTGGTGTTGAAGCAGCACTAGACGCTGCTTATAAATTAGCAGATACAGGTTTACAAACGCAAATCAACAACATCTTGAACAACACTGATGAAACAGCATTAAATTCATTGGCTGAAATTGTTGCAGCATATGAAAGTGCAGATGACGTTTTTACAGCGGGAATACTTGCAAACGCAGGCGCTATCTCAACAGAGACAACCGCACGTATAAGTGACGTTTCTACCTTGACTACAAACTTAGGTTTGACACAAGATGAATTAGATGCTTCACAAGTTGGTGCTGGTTTATCAGCAGCAGGCGCATACGTTGTAGGCGCATCAACTAACTATCTTACAGCAGCAACTTCATTGTCTGACGCAGACGCTAAGTTGGATGCACAGTCTAAAGCAAATGCAGATGCAATCGCAGCAGAAATTACTCGTGCAACTGGTGTTGAAGGTACTAACGCGACTAACATCGCTACTAACGTAACTAACATCGCTACTAACGCAACCGCTATCTCTGACGAAGCATCTACCGCACGTACTAACGAAACCGCATTGTCTGACGACATTCAAGCAGAAATTACTGCTCGTGGTGATGCAGATACAGCAGTTCGTTCAGAATTCGCAGCAGCAGATACAGCACAAACAACAGCATTACAAACTTATGCTGATACAGCAGAAGCAGACGCAGTTGCAACAGCAGCAGCAGACGCAACTACTAAAGCAGACGCAGCAGAAACAGACGCAATTGCATCAGCAGAAGCAAAAGACGTAGCACGCGCAGTAACATCAGATGCAGCAGACACAGCCCTAAGTGGTCGTGCTACTACACTAGAAACTGAAATGGACTCAGCAGAAGCCCGTCTTACAACACTAGAATCTACTGGTGGTTCAGCAGACTTAGATACTATTGATCAAACTGTTGCTGGTGGTATTAACGAATTACATACTGATACAAACGCAGTAGAAGTTCGTGTGTCTACAGCAGAAACCGATATTACTACTAACGCAACTGCAATTGCTAACATCCTTACAAACACTGATGAAGTTGCATTGAATTCATTGGCTGAATTAGTTGCTGAATTTCAAGCAGCAGATGGTACAATCACTGGTCTTGTAAATGCAAACGCAACTGCAATCTCTACTGAGAAAACTCGTGCAGAAGGCGTTGAATCAACAAACGCATCAGCAATTGCATCAGAAGCAACCAGAGCAGCCGCAGCAGAAGTTGTAAACGCAAACGCAGTTGTAACAGAAGCAGGCACTCGTGCTGGAGCAGATACTACTCTACAGGGTAATATTGATGCAGAAGCAACAACTCGTGCAAATGCTGATACAGCATTCCAAACTGAATTAGACGCTACACAAACTGGCGCTGGTTTAGGCATTGACGGAACTTACACCGCAACAGCAGCAGCAAACTATATTGCAGCAGCAACTTCATTAAAAGATGCAGACGTTAAGTTAGATACACAAGCTAAAGTAAACGCAGACGCTATCGCAGCAGAAATTACTCGTGCAATTGGTGTTGAAGGTACTAACGCGACTAATATCGCTACTAACGTAACTGATATCGCTACTAACGCAACCAACATCGCTCAAGAGATTATTGATCGTGGTATTGCTGATACAGCATTACAAGATAATATTGATGATGTACAAGCAGAACTTGATACAACTCAGGCAGGCGCTGGTTTAGCAGCAACAGGTGCTTACGCACAAAATGCATCAGCAAACTATATTGCAGCAGCAACTTCATTGAATGATGCAGATGTTAAATTAGATGCAGCACTAAAAGTTGAAGAAGTACGTGCATTAGCAGCAGAAGGTGTTAACACAACTGCAATCTCTACTGAGAAAACTCGTGCAGAAGGTGCAGAATCATTAATAGATACCAAAGTTGATAACGAAGTAACACGTGCTACAGCAGCAGATGGTACTCATACAACTAATATCGCAACAAACGCAACTAACATTGCGGCTAACTTGAATGCAATTACAACAGAAGCAACAACAGCACGCGCAGCAGAGTTATTATTGACTAACAACTTAGCAGCAGAAGTAACTCGTGCAGGAATTGCAGAAGATGCAAACACAACTGCAATTACAACAGAAGCAACAACCGCACGCGCAGCAGAACTTGCATTGTCAAATCGTGTAGGTGCTAACGAAACTTCAATTGCATTTATTGAAGAAAATACTGACGGAGCAGCATTAGATTCATTAACTGAAATCGTTGCAGCATTCCAAAATGCAGATGGTAACATTGTGACTACCGTTACTTCTAACACAACTGCAATTAACGCAGAAGCAGTTACAGCACGTGCAGCAGAGTTATTATTGACTAACAACTTAGCAGCAGAAGTAACTCGCGCTGGTATTGCAGAAGATGCAAACACAACTGCAATTAACGCAGAAGCAACTACAGCTCGTGCAGCAGAAGGTGCATTAGCAACACGTATGACTACAGAAGAAGGCAATGTAGATGCATTAGAACTTACTATGGGTTCTGCAACAATGACAACTACTGCACAAAATGTAAGAGCAGCAATCAACGAACTTAATGCAGCAGCATCAAGTGATTTGGGTGCAATTCAAGCAGACCTTGATACAGCAGAAGCAGCAATTGTTACTAATGCAACCGCGATTTCTGATGAAGAAACTCGTGCATTGGGTGTTGAAGCAACATTATCTACTACTATTGGCAACAACGACACTCAAGTTCGTTCTGACTTTGCAGCAGCAGATTTGTCAATCCAACAGGAATTAGACGCTACACAAACTGGTGCTGGTTTATCAGCAGCAGGCGCATATGTTGCTCCTACTACTTCTAATTTCCACGACACCGCAACTTCACTTGCAAGTGCAGACATGAAGTTAGATACTGCAATCAAAGCAGAAGAAACTCGCGCTTTAGCAGCAGAACTTGTTAATACTAACGCAGTATCAGCAGAAGCAATTACAGCACGTGCAGCAGAATCACTTAACGCAACTGCAATCACTACTGAAACTACTCGTGCAACGGGTGTTGAAGGAACATTGTCTACCGATATCGCTGCTAACTTGACTGAAATCACTGCAACACAATCTGGTGCTGGTTTATCAGTAGCTGGTGCATATATTGCTCCTACTACATCAAACTATCACAACACTGCAACTTCGCTTGCAAGTGCAGATATGAAAATTGATGCAGCATTAAAGGCAGAAGCAGATCGTGCATTAGCAGCAGAAGGCGTTAACACAACTGCAATCTCTGATGAAGCAACTCGTGCAGGACTTGCAGAAGTTGCAAACTTTGACTTAGTTACAGCAGAAGCAGTTACAGCACGTGCAGCAGAACTTGCAAACGCAAACTCTATCTCTACTGTATCAGCTAACTTAGCGACTGAGATCACTGATCGTACAAACGCAGATGCATCATTGCAAACACAAGTTGACTTCATCACTTCAAACGTTGATGCAGCATCACTTGATTCATTGACTGAAATCGTTTCAGCGTTCCAAGACGCAGATGGTGATTTGTTAACTACTGTTACTTCTAACACAACTGCAATTACAACAGAAGCAACAACAGCACGTGCAGCAGAACTTGCAAACGCAAACTTGGTTGCAGCAGAAGCAACTACAGCACGCGCAGCAGAAGGTGTTAACGCAGCAGCAGTTACTTCCGAAGAAACTCGTGCATTAGCAGCAGAAGGCATTCTAACAACAGCAGTTGGCACTAAGGTTGCAAAATCTGGTTCAACAATGACTGGCGTTCTTAACATGGGCGGAAACGCTATCTCTGGCGTGGCAACTCCTAGTGCGGCAACTGACGCAGCATCTAAGGGTTATGTAGATGGTGTTATCTCTTCACAGGATATCAGCACTTATACGACAGATGATCTAGCAGAAGGTTCAAACCTTTACTTCACTGATACTCGTGCACAAGCAGCGATCTCAGTAGTTGACACAGAAGGAACAGGTCGTGTATCTTACGCAGCCGGAGTTGTTACTGTTGATACACAGAAGTCATTCTTAGAATTATCTGACTACATTGGTGGAGAATCTGATTACTCTGCATCTGTTAATTATGTTGCAGTTGTTAACGCAGCAGGAACAGGTCTTGAACTTGTTGATCCAACTACAGTATTGGTTGCAGAAACATCACGTCAAACACTAAGTGGTGATGGTTCAACAACTACATTTGCTTTGACTATGAATGTTCAAACAGCAGAAGACTTAATGGTATTCGTTGGTGGTGTTATTCAAGATCCTTCAACTCACTATACAGTTGACGCAGCAGCAAACACAATTACCTTTACAGCGGGCGCTATGCCTACTGGTACACAAGCAGTAGTTGTAGGTCATCAAACTGGTTATACTTTATCACAAGGTGCGGTAACTTCTGAGAAGTTAGCAGCAGATATCAAGCCATTCATTCAGTCTGGTAACGTATCGGCAACCACTGGCGGTGACGTGATTGACACATTTGACGGACAAACATATCGTTCTGCTAAGTATGTAATCCAAGTTAGTGATCTCCTGTCTGGTGAATACGAGACTCGTGAAGCATTAGTTGTACATGACGGCTCGGCAGCATACATTACTGAATTCGCAATGGTTTACACCGGCGCTTCTTTGATCGGTGATGCATCTGTAGCAATGAATGGACTTAACGTTGAACTTACTTATACTACTAGTTCATTAACAGCATCAGTTAAAGTTATCTCTACATACATCAACGTATAATCGTAGTAATATAGAGATTTAAAACCAAGACGAAAAGAAGATATAAAATGCCCACAGAGGGTGGGCATTTTTGTTTGATACTACACATTTAAACTAAGTTGTTAATAAGCTTAGGAAATGAATAAATATCATTACGTTAGTACGATCTAACAATTTTTTTCGCGAAAAAAAAGGAAATACAATACAATGGCACAAAAAAGATTTTTAATAGATGCTGGTTTTGAAACGAATGCAGATTCGAAGATTGCTGGTGATTTAGACATGACTACTCACCAGATTGTTAACATAGCAGAACCTACGTTAGCAAATCATGCAGCGACTAAGTTTTATGTAGATGAAGCAGTAACAGATTTATTAGGTACAGCACCAGACGCACTTAATACATTAAATGAATTAGCAGCAGCACTTGGTGATGATGCAAATTTTGCATCAACTACAGCAACTCAATTAGGATTGAAGGCAGATATCACGTATGTTGATTCTGAAATTTCAGCAGCAACACCATCGTTTGCTACCTTAACTGGTAAGCCAACTACATTGGCTGGATATGGAATCACAGATTCAATCACTTCTAGTGATGTAACAGCACAGATTGACGCAGCAACACCTTCATTTTCTACCTTAACTGGTAAGCCAACTACGATTGCAGGCTATGGAATCACAGATGGAATCACTGCTACCGCAGTAACATCACAGGTTGACGCAGCATCAGCAACTTCAAATACGTATACAGATACAGCAGAAGCAGACGCAGTAGCAACAGCATCAGCAGATGCAACTACTAAAGCAGACGCAGCATTAGTTGCAGCAGAATCGTATGCAGACACAGCAGAAGCAGATGCAATTGCATCAGCAGAAGCGAAAGACGTAGTACGTGCAACAGCAGCAGCAAGTGATGCAACTACTAAAGCAGACGCAGCAGAAGCAGCAGCAATTACATCAGCAGAAGCGAAAGACGTAGTACGTGCATCAGCAGCAGCCTCAGATGCAACTACTAAAGCAGACGCAGCAGAAGCAGATGCGATTACATCAGCAGAAGCGAAAGACGTAGTACGTGCATCAGCAGCAGCAAGTGATGCAACTACTAAAGCAGACGCAGCAGAAGCAGATGCGATTACATCAGCAGAAGCGAAAGACGTAGTACGTGCATCAGCAGCAGCCTCAGATGCAACTACTAAAGCAGACGCAGCACAAGCAGCAGCAATTAGTGCAGCAGCAGCAGATGCAACTACTAAAGCAAACACAGCAAAAGCAGAAGCAATTTCAGAAGTAACTAATGGAGCAGGCGCAGCATTTGATACATTAGTTGAGATTCAAAATGCAATGGCAACTGACGCAGAACTTAGTTCAGCAATCTCTAGTGTTACAACATCAGCCGCTTCTACAGCAGCATCAGATGCAACTACTAAAGCAAACGCAGCACAAGCAGCAGCAATTAGTACAGCAGCATCAGATGCAACTACTAAAGCAAACGCAGCACAAGCAGCAGCAATTAGTTCAGCAGCAAGTGATGCAACTACTAAAGCAAACGCAGCACAATCAGCAGCACAATCTTATGCAGATGCAAATGATGCTAACACTACTTACACAGCCGGAAATGGCATGACACTTAGTGGTACTCAGTTCTTAATGAGTGGTGCATATACTGGTAACTTCACTGCTACTGGCGATATCACTGCTTATTCAGATGATAGTTTGAAGACGAATGTTCAACTAATTGATGGTGCACTAGATCGTGTTCAAGCAATTCGTGGTGTAACATTTGATCGTATCTCAGACGGTTCAACCTCTACTGGTGTTATTGCACAAGAACTTAAAGCAGTTCTTCCAGAAGCAGTACACACAGATGCAAACGGAGTTCACTCTGTGGCATATGGTAACATTACTGGTCTATTGATTGAAGCAGTTAAGGAATTATCTGATCAGGTTAATTCACTAAAAAGTAAATAAGTAATAATACACTTATAAAAGACTCCTTCGGGGGTCTTTTTTTTGCTCTAATTAAATATAAGATTAACTATATATATAATTTAAAAAAAGATAAATAGTAACAGCAACAGCAAAGGAGATACAAAGTGGCTTTTAAAATAGGTAATCAAACAGTACTAGATATTGATGTAGGTGGTGGAACTAAAATTGAATCCGCAACAGACAAGGATGTTGTATTATATCCCGGAACAGGCGGAGAAATATATATTGGTGTAGATACTTCACTTACATTTGAAGGTTCATCTCCTCCTGATGATTTTGAGGGAAGATTAAAAGCGACTACTTTGACTGCCGACAGAGAGTATACGTTACCAGATCACGCATATTTAGATGGTGCAGTATCACAGGGTATGATAGCAGTACTTGATGTTACAGCATTCCCAACTGGTGATATAGCAACTTATGTAGATGCAGAAATTGCTCGTGCAGGAATTGCAGAAGATGCAAACACAACCGCTATCTCTGATGAAGCAACAACCGCACGAGCAGCAGAGTTATTATTGACTAACAACTTAGCAGCAGAAATTACACGCGCAGGTCTTGCAGAAGATGCAAATACACTCGCTATTACAAATCTAAGTGTATCATCAGGTAATGCATTTGCAGCAGCAGACGTAGTGGTTACAGACGCATTTATAGCTGCAGACGTAGTGGTTACAGACGCATTTATAGCAGCAGACGTAGTGGTTACAGACGCATTTATAGCAGCAGACATAGTCGTCACAAACGCAGCAGCAGCAGACGCAACAGCAAAGGCTAATACAGCAAAATCAGAAGCGATTTCAGAAGTAACCAATGGTGCAGGCGCAGCATTTGATACATTAGTTGAAATACAGAATGCAATGGCGACAGACGCAGAACTTAGTACAGCGATTACAAATGTTACTTCGGCAGCAGCATCAACGGCAGCAGCAGATGCAACTACTAAAGCAGACGCAGCAGTTGTGACAGCAAATGCATACACTGATACTGCAATTACCAACAATGTTGACTTTACTGGTTATGCACAAGAATCATACGTAGATACCGCAGAGGCAGATGCAATAACATCAGCAGAAGCAAAAGATGTAGTACGAGCATCAGCAGCAGCGACAGACGCAACTACTAAAGCAGACGCGGCACTAGCATCGGCAGAGGCTAAAGACGTAGTTCGTGCATCAGCAGCAGCGACAGATGCAACTACTAAAGCAGATGCGGCACTAGCATCGGCAGAGGCTAAAGACGTAGTTCGTGCATCAGCAGCAGCGACAGACGCAACTACTAAAGCAGACGCAGCACTAGCATCAGCATTGGCAGCAGATGCTAACACTACTTACACAGCAGGGAATGGATTGACATTAACTGGTACAGAGTTTACGATGAGTGGTGCATATACTGGTAACTTTACGGCTACTGGTGATGTTACTGCATATTCCGATATTAGATTCAAGCATAATGTTAAAACAATCACTAATGCGGTAGACACTGTTAATAATCTCAGAGGTGTTATGTTTCATAAAGATAACAGAAACAGTACTGGTGTTATTGCACAAGAAGTTGAAGCAGTATTCCCAGAAGTAGTTCATACGAACCCAGAAGGATTAAAGTCGGTAGCATATGGTAATATTGTTGGATTATTAATTGAAGCAGTTAAAGAGCAACAGATTCAAATTACCTCGTTAAAAGAAGAGATAAATAATTTAAAGAAATGATAGAAATATCATTGACATACGATTAAGACTATGTTAAACTATATGACATAGAGATAAATATAATAAGCAGATATAACTATCCGCGTTACAAGGAGAATAAAACATGGCATTACCAGCAACAGGTGTAACCATTACTATGGGAACAGTACGTAACTATTTCGGATTATCTGGAGCAGTTTCTTTATCAACATTAGGTGCATTCATTTCACCAAGTGTAACAACAAACATCAAATTGTCACAAACATTTGGTGGTTGGCAGAATCCTAATAGCACTGGTGCATCATAACCAACTATTATAAATGCGGGGACTAAGTCCCCGCATTACCTACCAAACATAAATTTACTAAAATTTTGTAAACTCAACATGGAGAAAACAACTATGAGTACAGGCATCCGCACCAGATATGAAGTGGAAACATTTCTATTAGGTTCTCATCCTACCCCAGCACGACAAGCACAAGCATTAACAGTAGAATTAGACGCAGCAACGCAGAGTGGTCATCCAGATCAAGCAGTATTGCAAGCAGTATATGATGATTTTTCTGCAAAGCATGATGTTGCTTCGTTACTTGCAAATATCGAAGATTCCGAAGAGGAATATTGGATTCAACGACTTGCTAAATTAGCAGCAATTGATATCCTTACTATCGGTAAAGTACAACCAGAGCATATGAATTATATGGTATCATTAAGTGATAACGCATTCGCTGCATGTGTAAAAACAACAGCAACATTGGCAAA
>Ga0308002_1000383_pt1 | contig 17468 bp, 4 predicted proteins | sample Neamet34_FD_203148 | JGI IMG/M metagenome (GOLD analysis project Ga0308002, IMG submission 203148) | Marine microbial communities from water near the shore, Antarctic Ocean - #34 | ecosystem: Environmental > Aquatic > Marine > Unclassified | place: Southern Ocean | collected 2014-06-06
ACTATGAGGGTTGTACTGATCCTGAAGCTGATAATTTCGATCAAATGGCTGATACTGAAGATGGGTCATGTGTTTATTCATGTGCTGATACCGAAGGACAAATTGATGTATTAGTTACAACTGATGCTTATTCTAACGAATCTGCATTTACCCTTTCTACCAATTTAGGTGACGAGTGGGTTGTAAGTTTAACTAACAACAACAATTCAACTGTTACCACTACATTCTGTGTAACTAATGGTGCTCTTGTATCTTTCGATCTTACCGATAGCTATGGTGATGGGATTCTTTTAGGAGGTTACCAAATTTACGTTTGTGAAGAAGCTTTAATTTCTAACTTCTCTTTCAGTGGTTCTTTAGCTTCTGAAGAGTTTATGGTTTCCTGTGGAGATATTGCTGGTTGTATGGATGCAACTGCAACAAACTACAACGAATTTGCAACTGTTTCAGATGATTCTTGTATTTACCCATTCGTTTGTGATGGTGTAACTGCAGAAGTTTCAATCTCTACTGCTGGTTTTGCTTATGAAATGGGATGGTCTGTTTCTGATGCTGACGGTAACGAAGTTGCTGGTGATGCTGGAAATTATTTAGATAACTCTGAATATATGATCGAAATCTGTTTAGTAGATGGTTCTGATTATAATTTCAACATGACAGATTCTTACGGTGATGGTTGGAACGGCGGTACTTTCGCTGTAACTGCTGACTGTGGTGTCTTAGCTACAGGTGGTCTTTTAGCTGGTACTTCTGAGTCATTAGCATTTAGTGCTTGTGGTGGTGGATCTACTGATTGTGAGGTTCCTGCTTCTTGGATGGTTACTGTAACAGGTGCTAACCAGACTATAATGATTCCTGGTGATGCTGCTATTACTGTAGATGATGTACAAGTTGCTAATGGTTCTGCTGTTGGTGTATTCTTTACAAACTCTAACGGAGACTTACAGTGTGCTGGTTATACTATTATAACTGGAGAAACTGCTCAAGTTGCTGCAATGGGAGACGATACTACAACTGATGAAGTTGATGGTTTAGTTTCTGGTGAAGCTTTAACTTGGATGATTTGGGATGGTACTACTTGTACTGAAGTTGCTGCAACTACTATTTATAGTGGTGGTGCTGAGGTGTACACAACGAATGGTATTACTTTCGTTACCTCTATCGCTTCTGTTCCTGCTGGTCCTTCGTGTCAAACTATCGATTTCCCTGCTGGTTGGTCAATGTTCTCTACGTACATGATCGCTGCTGACATGGACTTAATGACTGTTTTAGCTCCTGTAGTTGAAAACGTTGTTATTGCTAAAGACAACGATGGTAATGCTTATTTAATTGAATGGGCATTCAACGGTGTAGGTGAGTTACTTGTTGGTCAAGGTTACCAAATAAAGACTAATGCTGCTATTTCTTTAGAGATCTGTGGAGACTACGCGTTCCCAGAAGATAACTCTATCGACTTAAATGCTGGTTGGAATATGATCGGTTACTTACGTACTGAGCCAGCTGACGCTATTGCAGTATTAGCTGATATTAACGACGCTGCTAACTTAACTATTGCTAAAGACTATTCTGGTAATGCTTATTTACCAGAATGGGCTTATAACGGTATCGGTGATATGGTTCCTGGTCAAGGTTACCAATTAAAAACTATCGATACTGATGTTCTTACTTTCTTATCTAACGATGAGTCTTACAGAACATCTTCTTTAGAAGTTTCTAACAAAGCTGTTTCTCACTTTGCTACTTTAGCTGCTACAGATAATAACATGACTGTTGTTATTGAAGACGCTGCTTGGGATGTACTTCCTACAGTAGGTGCAGAGATTGCTGCTTTTGATAAAGCTGGAAACTTAATTGGTTCTGCAGTTTACACTTCTCCACTTACAGTTATGGCTGTTTGGGGTGATGATGCAACTACAACAACTAAAGATGGTTTAGCTCTTGCAGAAAACGTAACATTTAAAGTATGGTCTAACAACTCAACAAACACTTTCGAAGTGTCTAACTGGGTTGAAGGTTCTGCTTCTTACGATGTGAATGCAATTAACGTTGCTTCTGCAATTGTAACTAATGTACTTACTGATGTATTCGCTACTGAGCGTGTGTTAGTAAAAGTTATTAATGTACTAGGACAAGAAGTAATCTCGAATGAGGAATCATTCAAAGGTGAAATTCTTTTCAATGTATACAATGACGGTACAGTTGAGAAAATAGTTAAGTAATTCATACTTAATCATATATTAAAAGGGCTCCAAAATGGAGCCCTTTTTTTGTGATTTACTTTTTATTTCCAAGTAGATTACTATCTTTGCCACCGCAAACATTCCTCCTTAGCTCAGTTGGTTAGAGCATCTGACTGTTAATCAGAGGGTCCTAGGTTCGAGTCCTAGAGGGGGAGCCTTATAGGTCAACTTAATATTTTTATTAAGTTGACCTTTTTTTCTGGCTCTAGATCCCTTGTCAATGTTGAGAAGTAGGTTAGCAAACTCATTTATTTTTTCGGTTCGATACCGCTTTCCATCAAATTGAAAATTTCCAGGGTATATCGAACGTATAATAGTTTGCATCTCATTGATAATAAACTTTTTAATCCTTTTTTGGATTGAGCATAGATAATTAACACCTTTCTTAATCTAAGCTTCATAATCGGTATTTTGAGTGCTTATATCATCTAATTCTTCCGTTTTAACACCTTTGTCTTTTTTGCATCTATCCGACATTTGAGTAAAGTTCTCTATAGAAATCTTGTCCTCCATTAGTAAGTCTTGGAGTTTCTCAATTTTGCTATCTAGTTTTTCAATACTGAGCTTTAATGACCTTACTTTTTATTCTTTTGATTGACCAGAATATTTAAGTAGCTTCTTAACGGTAGCTTTGTACAATGTTTTGTATCTTTAGTGAAGTCTAAATCATTTAAGCCATCAAACAGGACTTGATTTGAAGCGTCAGCTCTAAATCGTTCCTTTCCAAAATGATTGCAATGATAATAATAGTCTTTATCGCCAGAGCGACTTCTAGAACCAGAACCTCTTAGCATCTTTTTGCATTTACTACAGCCTACCTCTTAATGGTTTTGTGGTCTCTAATGATTGTTTCTGAACTCTTTTTACGCCCAAAATTCGTTGTTTAATTTTTCAAGTAAAAATAACTTTATTTGAAAAAGTATCACTTATAATCATTAATTTTGGAACGAATTTATATTAAATATTTACTCTGTAAAAAATAGATTTTGAAAAAGAATATGAGGCTTGCAATTTCTAACTTTATTGAATTCACTGATAGTGAATGGTTAGAGCTTTCGGAAGATTTTGTTGAAAAAAAAATTGATAAAGGAGATTTCTTAATTACAGAAGGCGACTATTGTAACTATGTTGGATTCATTAATCAAGGATTATTAAACTACTACTATCTTGTTGACGGAAAAAAATACATCCGTGGGTTCTTTTTCGATAATGATTTTATTTCCAGTTATACCAGTTTTCTTTTAAATGAAAAGGCCAAAGGTTATATTCAAGCAGTAGAGAACACATCCATTACACTTATCCATAAGACTAAAATTTATCAACTCTACGAAAAAACTTCTAAATTTCAACAATTAGGTCGTATGCTTACGGAACATTTATTCATACTTGTTTCAGAAAAATATGAAGATCTTCTTCTAAAATCTCCAGAAGAGCGGTACCTTAATTTAATTGAGAATAAGCCTAATGTTATTCAAAGTATTCCTCAATATATGATTGCTTCCTGGTTAGGAATAACACCAGAAGCTTTAAGTCGAATTCGTAAAAGGCTCACAAGAAAATAAATTTCGCTTCTTAACCCAGATCAACGTTTAAGATTAATTGAATAGATAGTTTTACATCCGTAAATCTAAAATTTAATTATGAAGAAATCACTTGAGTTTCCGTTGTTAACTGTCAACAGTTATTTAGCTTACGCCAAGTTAGATAAAATAAACAACGACTTTTGTTACACTAATAAAATCATGATTGGAAATTATCAATCACAGCCATTTTTTACTTGGTTGATCTAATTTTTTCTTCATCACATTTATTCACAAACACCACTCTTATATAGGTATAAATATAATTTCGGTGTTTTCAATTTATTTTTGCAGATCACTTTTTTTAAATATATTTTTTGCGTTGAACAAAAACTAGCCTCTATTATGAATGTATCTTTTTTTAACAAATTATTTCTGTTTATTGCCTTTTCCGTATTTCTATCTCTCAATTGTTTTGCTCAAGGTTGGAAATTTGAAGGAAATATTGGTCCTGATGAGTTTATAGAATGGACAAGCCCGGACCCCTACAATTATAGCATAGGCTTCATCTATAAGAATGGTGCTGACAATTCTAGTTCTTTAAGTGCTATTAGATTTACGACAAGACTTACGAAGGATCAACCTTGTGTAATAGATAATTGTCCAAGTGAATTGAGTGATTTAGTTTATAACGATTTTGGAATCGTTCATACTAATGGTCAGTGGGTAGATATTACTCATAGTAATCCTCAACCAACTCCTTATGGAATTGCACCTGACGAGATTGGTTTTCAGGGCTGGCAAAATCTAGTCCAAGTCAACACATTCGATAGTGCAGTACCAAATGGTGTAGGTACGCCTGTTGCTGGTGGTGAAGGTAGTGGAGGTGATTTTTATATTTGGGGAATTCCAGGTCACACTTTCACAAACACGACCTCTTTTACAGATGCAGGAAATAATGTGTATGGTAGTTATGACTGGACTTCTTTTCCTTTAGATTGGGTTGTTGGAGGTCAATATAGGGTGGGTAACCCAGAGTATGGATATAATTATTTTGGAACGAATGCCGGTGCAAATTATGGAAATTCAGTAGCCGTTGAATTTGAAACTGTCATTACAGATAATACTGTTACTTTAACTGGTGAGGGTTCTTTACCTTCTTGTGCATCAACTGATAATAATGAGCAATGGCTTGCCGTTAGTGAAGAGATATACGGAGACAATCTTGAGCATGTGGTTGCATTAGATCCATGGTCAGATGAATTTTCTTTACCCATCCTCACTCCTCAAAATACTGTAGATTTAGGCCCCTCTTTTACTTTTGATTATAAATTAATATATAGGCAATACGGAAGAGGTTGTGCAATGGAAAGGGTGTTTAACCTAAACACAATTTCAACAACTGATGTAATTCCAATTGATCAAATAATCGCGCTTAATCAGGATGATGGAAATGTAAAACTAAAATGGAGCCACCTCACGGGTGTAAGCATAGAAAACTTGTCATATACCGTAGAAAGAGCAGATTCTATCGATGCTGGTGTCATTGATTGGAGGATGCTTTATGAGTTTGAGGATGGAGAACCAATAAGAAACTATTCAATTAACAACGGGCAAAATGCCCCTGGAGAATTTGATCCAGATGATGAAGTAAATTCTCTAGACGCAGACTTATCCGAAGTAGGATTCATAGGGCAGTTTATTGATCATACTGCCAATCAAAACGAAACCTATTTATACAAGATCACTACAGAAGTTGTGAATCAATTTACAGATTCAACCATCGTCAATGTATTGGAAAGTACGGGTGCTGGAATTTCTTTTTTTAATGACAATACTCAATTGAATTTTGATCCGCCAACGTCTTTATGTACTGGGTTCGAACTTCATGGAGTTCAAAACACTATTAATGAAGAGATTAAGTTTGCTAACGAAGATTATGAATACGACAATCAAGATCATATTCTTTCCTTTAACACTGCCGATTTTTATGGTACTCAAGGAGTTTCTCAGCGTGTTTTATTTTATGAAAATTTTGAGCTTACAGACACACTTTTTCAAACAGATACGCAAATCCCTATAGAAATAGCCGGGAATGTGACAAACATAGATAATATTACACTCCCTTTAGCAGACTCTGTATTTGAAAAAACAGTATATGGAATAATCAAAGCAACTCGTACAGATGGAAAGGTATTTAGGTCATTTCAACCAAGAGCAATTACCGGAAATAGAAAACCAATACCTACTAGGGTAGATATAACTTCTGCTAATTTTGATGATTATGTTACCCTTCGGTTTACGAATGTAAAAGAGGTAGACAATATAGATGAGATAAAAATACACCGTACTGCTAGAAGTCCAATCGGCCAGGACAGCAATTCTGCTCCTACAGAAAACACAACCTATTCGGCTGACGTGCAACAAGATTCTGTACTCTTAAATAAAGCGGCTATTCAAGCTTTGATTGTTGAGGGTGGCGACTTGATCTTTCAAGACAAGCCTGGCACAGAGACTAGTTTTACTGGACAAAGTACCATACTCTGTAATGAGTATACCTATCAAATACAATCGTATAATTGCTATCATTATAGTTTAGCGAACTCTGAATTCTATGAAGAGGTTAAGGGGGATAGTAAGGACGTTACCCCAACCTTAACTGAAGATGTATTTGAAATCGGGAATCCGTTATTAGATTTAAAGTCTTCAAAGGGTGAGTTTTCCGATAAAGTGCATCTTATTTGGAACAACAATAGTTCTGGTGTTATTGATCATTATTCTATCGAGCGCAGACAGTATGGTTCTGATGAAGAGAATGCTTGGATTCAACTTGGTTCTGTTACCACAGGGGAAAAGTATTTTGAAGATACCTATGCTGAAGCAAATCTGTTGTACGAATACAGAGTTCAAGCTCATATTGGAAATTGTGCAACCTCTTCACCTGATGCCCCAGGAGTACAAGCAAATGTAGTATCTTCTCATCAAGTAGGTTACAGAAGACCCGTTGGTAGAGTTACTGGGAGAATTACCTATAACCAAACCTCAAATCCAGTATCCGATGTATACGTAAAAGTAGAGCCTATAATAGACGAAGATCAAACGACCAATAGGTCTTTAAATATGGCTTCGAACTATGGTATTGTAAGACAACCTATTAAAAGCGCCTCAGACCTTGATGCTTTTACTGCAACATTTTGGATGAAGTCATTGACCGATCAACAGGGTGTGTTGTTTTCTAGAAAGTCTACTTTGTATAATATGAGTTTGTACCTACAGGGAAATACAATTGGATACAGTGAATACTCAGGTTCAGTAAACGAAACGTACACAGCCTATAATTTAAAACCAGAAGAGAATAGTTGGAACAATGTTACGCTTACATTTACTACGTTGGCGGAAGAAAAACAGGTTAAGCTCTACATCAACGGTTCATTAATGAATACCTATACCTCTCAATTTACACCAAGTATCTTTGATGATTTCATATTTGGTGTTGATAGAGATTTGGATCTTAATTCATCTTTTGATGGACTAATGGACGAAATGGTTCTTTGGAAGAGAGCTCTTTCGGATGAGGAGATTCAATCTAATTATTTTAAATTTTTAAGTTCGGCAGATGACGACCTCATATTTTTTATTACTGCAGATGAAGGTCTGGGAGAATTTTCTTATGACATTTCTTCCAGTATGATCGATGTTTTCAACAGGAATCATATGGAATTAAACTCCTTAAATTTAGATACTTTTTCAATTCCGAACCATGCGAATCACTTTTATAACGACACCTACAATACTGAATTGTTGCATTTAGGTTCATCTACTTCTAGTGGAATGTATGATGTTACCGATATTAGATACATTAACGATGGAAATAATTTTTCAATTACGCCATTTACCATCTTAAATGAAACCTACTCTGTTATTCACGAATTCTTGCCTGCTCAATCTACTGGATTTATTGGAGATCAAACCAATTTAATTTCGTCACTAAATTTTAACGATTTAACCTCCATAACTGTTCAAGGAAATGTATTTTTTGATGTTACTGAAGAAAATTCAGACGTGAATTTAATTGACAAAACGGAATTCCAAATTGGGGTTGATGAAGTGTTTGTGAAAGTAGGAGGTAAACGAGTCCAAAATGAGGACGGTGAAGTTAAAACCAATGCCGACGGATATTTTACAATGTCAATTCCTATTGGTGAGCAATGCATTAGTTTTGAGAAAAATGGATATACTTTTTATTATGGAGATTTAGAGGGTGATCACGATGACAGATATTGTCAAGAGTTTAGTTTTAATTCGGAACAAACCTTACCCAATTTTAGTTGCAATACCTATAAAGAACTTAGAGGTAGAATAACTGGAGGACAAACGTACAACAATCAATCAATAGACGACATTGCAATTGGTTTTAACTTGTCTGCAAATACTATTGGATCTGTTGGTTTTGATTTAATGCCAAATGATGCCTCTGTATTAGATTACGAAGGGTATTTAGTTTCAGTTCAGACCAATGTTTTAACAGGAGAGTATCATGCTAAATTATTACCAATTATACACAAAGTAAATAGTGCCTCTTGGATCTCGTCCAATTACGATGTAGAAAATAAGTACAGAAATCAACAACAACTTTTCCCTACCATTGATATGAAGGTGATTGGAGAAAACGATGTAAATGGTAATTTTGTAGAAGAACTAACAAGCTCAACATATGGTAGCTATGGCACTCAGCCGGTAACATTCAATAAAAGGTTTGACCTTGTTTATAGAAATAACCCAAGTATTTTGGTTAGCCAAAATATTTTTGGAAATGACTTTTGGACCTCTTTTATTGGAGAAGAATCTATTGAAATAGAAGAGGGTTATTCCATGACTACATTCGATAACACAGGCTACTTTTTGGGGATGCCAGTTTTTGAAGAAAAATTCTTAACCGGAGTATATAGGTACAATATAGAGGTAAGTGAAGTATACACTAACTATGGGTCTATTTTATTAGCACATAACCATAACAGTTATATGTACAAAAACCAAAATGGCGCATCAGTTTACAATACAACGCAATACCTAAATCCTTTAGAGCAAGGAGATATTAGCATCTTTAATACCATGATGAAAAGTTCGTCTGAGATGATGTCTTTAAGCGATTTAAACGGAAGTATTGATTATGAGTTTACTCCAGATGATCCTTTTGTTTTTGGTAAAGAACAAGGTTATCTTAGAAAGTTTATTATCCAATACCAAGATGGCTCAGTAAATGCTCAATGGCCAAAACTTTCCGCAGGCCAAAACGCTTCAACCCTAGGAGATGTATACGTCTTGGGAGACGAGTCTTATGGAAACGACTTTTTCACTTTTGGTCCTCAAACTGTTGATATGATTTTGAGAGATCCAAATGGAGATGGTTCTTATTCTTCTATTACAGAAGGCTCTACAATAAGCAGAACTTCTTCTGTAACTAATGTGAATGGCTATAGTAAGGATTGGAACTTTAAAGCAGGACTTGGTATTTCAACAGATAATGGATTAGGTATCATCGTGGGGTCTCCCGTGGCGGGGGTGGTTACAAATTCAATAAAATGGTCTGCAAAAGCTTTTGCTACTGTAGGAATGTCAAATTCAGCAACTCTTACAAATTCTTCAGAAAATATAATAACCATTAGTGAAACCTTCAACCACACGATATCGACCAACAGTGCCGATTGGGAAGTTGGTGCAAAAGGAGATCTTTACATTGGAGAATCTAAAAATTTAAACTTTGGAACTTCAAAAGATCTTCAGTTTATATCTACAGATAATTGTGCTTTAGGTGGAGGTGTATTCGATTGTTTAGATTACCCCTTAATAAAGCAAAACAAAACAATCAGAAAGCAATATGAAATTGATTATACAAACAATGATACAGTTATTTCTATTTTAGAAGCCTCGGCTTTGTATGAGCTTTCTTCCATTCCCGTTTCTAGTTCAGACTCTATTATTTCAGACTCTACCTATTCCTCAAATGGAAAGACCTATATTATTCATAATATTGAAGAGGTTGCTTCTTATCAAATAGGTACTCAAAGAGAAGTTAGTATCAAACCAGGGGTAACAACTAAATTTGCTTATTCAAATAATTATATTCAGAATTATTTACTTACCAAACTGGCTTTAATTAAGAATACGTACCTATTTGGAGAATATACCGTTGATACAGATCTATTACCTATAGATCATGAGTGTTTCGGTGAGCCAAGTAATTCCACCTGTTTTGATTCTTATGAAGATCAATCCATCAGAAATTACTACACTATCCCAGAGACTAGTTCTGAAGAATATTATGAATTACCGGTTCTTACAAATTACGATGTAAATACACTAACCGCAATATTAGGTTCAACATACCAAGAGTTTCAGTCCAACTTTGAGGATGCTGATTACTACATTGGCTACAGTGTATCCAATTCGGCTATTAATAACGATGAGTGGAATAGCCCACTTTATTCTCTCGAAAGTGAAACCTCAGGATTTGGTTTTTCTGTTAATGGAGGCGTAACACCAGAGCTTGTGCAGTATTTAAATTTTGTGAATACAGGACCTCTATTTGGAACCGGTTTAGACCTTGAAATATCTGCTTATCTCAACCTAAATGGAGATATCCCAGACGACCCCTTTGATGCTTATCATAATATTGCGGATTCAGAAGGCTCTATTGGCGATGGCGAGGCGTCGGGTTCTATTTCAAACGGAAATACTACCGTGGGAGGTAGCGTAGGTTCTTCTAGCGAAAATGGTGTTAATACCGTTTCTGGATCTGGAGATTACTCCAGCGGAGGTGTTAATGCGGGTATTTCTGTCGATATTTCCGTTGATGATGATCCAACCAATGATGCTTACGCTAACGAACAGCAATTAAGTGATTTGTTAATGAATTTTGCGAGTGTACAAGATTTCACTACTGTTCCTGGTTTTATAAATTTAAACAATCTAATAGATGATTTAACCTTAGATGTACCAGAAGAATCCGAAACTATTGTTATCCCAAGAGATAAGGTTGAGTTTTATGCCCAGCAAATTAAGCTGTGGAAAAGAGCTATGGCTCAAAATGAACTCGATAAAATAGAGTCGGAGTTCTTAACAAATCATTCGATTAATGGAGGTATTTCAGTAGAGCAAAGTCATACATCAGTTGGCTCTTACTCCAATACGAATTCGATTACTTACGATTTATCTTCAGTAAACAATTTAGGTGCAGATTTTGCAGGGGGTGTATTCGTGTTTGGATTTAATGCAGATTTTTCCTACAACAATAAATTTACGCTTGAGTTTAAGACTGCCACAAATTTGTCTGGACAATCGCAAACGACTACAAACTATAAATTATCAGACAACGATCAAGGAGACGTCATTTCTATTGATGTAAACGAATCAAATTACGGATTCGGGCCTATATTTAAAGTTCAAGCTGGAGCGACTTCTTGCCCATGGGAAAGTGTAGTAAACGCAAAATATATTAGAGATTTTGATTTGTATTTTGAATTAAAGTTTTACGACGAGTTTGTGAAAACAGGTTTGGCGATGCCAAGTCAGTTATCGTTGAACTCAAATACATTTGATTTTACCTTCTATGGTGATTTAGCTGAAAATGAGCTTAATGTTAAAAAAGCATCTTACGTAGATTATTCTCGTACAACTGCTTCACCGTTTAAAAGCGCCTTTGATCAGAAGCGATTGGAAGTTTATAATGCCGTTAGAGAAGCTCTTCTAGTTCAACATAGTAGTATGTTTGCTTCTGACGTTCCTTATGAGCTATCTGCAACTACATCTCGAATAGATAAGCCTATTTTAGATGTATTTCCTTCAGTTTTGTACAATGTTAATGAAAATGAACAAGCAGTATTTACTATAACCCTGGGGAATGCATCAGAAAACAACTCGGACCGAATCTTTAGAATTGGTGTTATTGAAGCTTTGAATCCACATGGAGCTATTATAAAAATTGATGGTATTAATCCAAATAGAGAATTTGCGGTTCCAGCTGGAGGTTCAGTAACCAAAACAGTTACCGTAAACAAAGGGCCAGATTCTTTAAACTACGAAAACCTTACACTCGTTCTTTACCCTGCTTGTCAGTACGAATTTGGTACCTCAGATGAATACGAAATTGCCGATACGATCTCTTTCAGTGCTTATTTCTTACCAACTTGTACAGACGTTGTAATTAAAGATACGGATGACGATTGGCTAGTGAATATTGCCGATACAAACTTGCTTACTCTTAAATTACAGGACTACAACATAAACTACTATAGCTTAAGAGATGTATACTTTGATTATAAATTTGAAAACGAACCTTGGACACCTATCGAGCCTCAGTCTAATGTGGTTAATCCACATTACGTAATCAATAAACTGGAGAATTACAAAACCTTTAGCCCTATAGATTTGTATAACCTACTGCACTCGGACTTTAATTTGTCTGCTGCTATTACAACGGACTTATACAACAATTTAGAACCAAAAGAATATTGTAGAGGAAGTAATTGTGCCATATACGATGTTACAGAATTTAACGTACATGAAGATTGGTTAGCCTGGAAGACCTATGAGGGCGATACTACTGAGTATATTCAAGAAGAAATCAGTCGCTTAAAAACAACGTACTTAAGTTCGGAAGAAGCAGTTTCAGATAACGAGATGCTTTCTTTGAGAATGTCAAGTACAAATGTTCTTTGGGAGGTGCCGATGGTGCCAAAAGATGGGAATTATAAAATCCGTGCAAAATCAAATTGTGGTTTTTATACTTCACAAACCACAAGCCAGCTAGAAGAAATCGCTGTTCAAAGTTTAACTCACGATGTGTTTTCAGATCGAATCCAACCTGAATTGTTTGGTTCTATTCAGCCTATAGATGGAATATTAAACCCCAATGATGATGTGATTGTTTCATTCAATGAGCCAATCAATGAGATTGCTTTTAATACTTCATCAGCTCAAACATATATTGAAGTTATGGCTCGAAAAAACAGGACAGCTCATACACACGATAGCTACCTGTATTTTGGATCAGACGATAGTTTAAAGATTCCTTCAGGAGTATATCTAAACAACTCTTTTACAATAGAAATGTGGCTAAAGCCAGAGTCTAATGGTGTTTTATTTGAACAATCAAATGGAACCGATTCAGAAGTGATTAAAATGAGTGTAGTTGATTTCGATACGGATCCTAAATTACAGTTTGACTACATTCATCCAGCGGATGTAACCAAAAATCAAATGGTTAACCATTCAATAGTATTACCGAGTACTGGATTCACTCACTTAGCTCTTGCTTACGATGCCGAAAATCATGAAGTAATTTTCTTAGATGGAACAGGCTCTGTTGCTACACCAAGCTATTCCTTTAATATGAATTATGTAGGCGATGGACCTATTATTGCTGGGGCTTTATACAAAGGTGCTATGCACGATTTAAGAGTATGGAGTAAAGTTGCAGGTGATATACAAGCAAATCGTTCTATTAACTTGTCTGGAAAAGAAGCGAATCTAGTTGGATATTGGCCAATGGATGAGCTTAGGTCAAATCCAAAAGACAAGGCCAGATTTAGACATGCACAAACCTCAGCACAATGGGCTGTAGAAAGTGAAAACAAAGCCCTGAAATTGGATTACAATCCAGCTTTAATAGATGACTTCTCGGCTCTTCAAGATTCTTCCACGCTCGCCATTTTAAATGGGAGTGACTTTACAGTCGAACTTTGGTTTAATACGGCTGTTTCAAATAATCAAACTCTTTTATCTTTGGGTTCTTGGGATCAAGGAGATAAGTTTGAAACCTGGTCTTTTGACATCAACGCTGGAGCAATAGAAATTTACCAAGGAGATACCATTTATGCACCGATTTTAAATACCAACACTACATACAATGATGGTGAATGGCATCATATGGCCATGGTTAAAAATGCTAGCTCAAACACCAGACTTTATGTAGATGGTGTCGAAGTTGATCAAGTAGACTCAGAATTTGTTGGTGGTATTACATCTTCTTCGACCTACTTAGGTCACCGAAGAGTACTTGATACAGAAGCAGCTTCTGTTGAATACACAAACCATTATAACGGATTAATTGATGAGATAAGAATTTGGAATATTGAAAAGTCTCACGACCGAGTTCTGTCTGAAATGAACAGTAATATATCCGAAAAGATTGGTTTGAGTCAGTCTACGGATTTCAATCAAATTGAACTTAATTCCGAGATCATTACTTTATCCGAATTAGATGTTCCTTTAATTAGAGCTTCAGAACTTAAAACCTCGGTTTCTTTTCACGACGTTTCCAATGGAGATCAAATCTCCATTAATTTAACGGAGTCTTTAAGTAGAATTGAAAACACTTCAATTGATTTTACTCTTCAAGAAGTTAGAGATTTATCTGGTAACTTGATTGAATCGCCTGTTACATGGACCACTTACATAGATAAAAATCAATTGATTTGGGGTAATGAATTTATAGAAATGGAAAAATTACTTAGTGAATCTCTTTCGTTTACAAACCTGATAATTAATCAAGGTGGTACGGTAGAGAATTTCCAAATCAGTAATTTACCACTTTGGTTAAATGCATATCCTAGTGAAGGGTTTTTAAATCCAAATTCATATACTCAAATAGAGTTTATTGTAAATGAAGATCTGTTTATTGGTCACTACAAGGAAGACATATTACTTGTTGGAAACAATGAATATGCTGAGCGTATGGAGTTCAATCTTAATGTAGAAATGGAACAACCTGAATATTATGTTGATCCACAAGACTATGAATATGTAATGAATTTTGTAGGTAAAGTAACTGTAGAAGGAATTCGATCTCGAGATGAGATGGACATATTGTTTGCCTATGTAGGTGAGGAATTAAGAGGAGCAGCTAGTCCAATTTATATTGAAGAATATGACAGCTATTTTATTTTTCTTTCTGTATTCGGAGATCAAGTAAACGGGGAAGAAGTAAGCTTTAGATTATGGGATGCCAGCGCAGGTAAATACCAAACTCGAGTGAAAATTAATGGTCAGGATCTTCATGATTTCCAACCTAGTTTCGTTATTGGTTCTTTTACAGAACTTGCTCATTTTGAAGCTACCAACATATTAAGACAAGACATCGTTTTAAATGAAGGTTGGAACTGGGTGTCTTTTAACTTAAACTCTTTAGATGAAGAAGATGGTTTAGACGATGTCTTACAGGTTCCTACTGTTATGAATCAGGTAGATGGTTCATCAATAACTATATTCAAAAATCAATATGCCTTTACTCAATTTGCAGAAATTGATGGATACAATGATATCTGGATTGGTTCTTTAACAGAACTTCCTATTACCGATATGTTCATGATTAAAAGCCAAAAATCGGATACGATTATTTACGAAGGTAAAATAGTGAATCCATCTGAGGTGCCAATTGACGTAAGTGCTGGTTGGAACTGGATTAGCTATTTAGGACAAAGAATAATGAGTACGAATGATGCACTTTCAAGTCTCAATCCTAGCTCGGGTGATGTAATAAAGAATAAAAGTGCTTTTAGTATGTATGCGTCTGAGAGTCTTGGATGGCTTGGTACTCTAAACAGTATGGAAAGTGGACATGGATACATGTTAAAAACCGAAAATACAGGTTCTTTAATTTACCCCGAAAGTTCAATATTTAGAATTCGCGACTACCAACTTAGCAAGAATCAAATTTCCGATGAACTTATTGAGGTGAGCAACGCTATGTATCAAAACTCAATGAGCATGGTTGCGAAAATTGATTTGGAGAAATTTACTCAACCGGATCTTTCAAATGTTTTAGCCGCTTATAGCGATCAATTGTGTCTGGGTAATATTAATGCTACACAGATCAATGAAGAAGAATCCTTGTACTTCATCACAATTTATGGTGAAGAGGGATACAATGTTTCGTTTAAATACTTCGACCAGGTTAATGGCGAATCTTTTAAGGCGGAAAACACGCTTGAGTTTGAAGCCAATAAATTGATTGGTTCCATACAAGATCCATATCCGATTATCTTAACCGATAGTCCAGAAGATTTATTGATAGAGTATACTCTAGATGTATATCCAAATCCATTTAAAGAGGAGTTTGAGGTAGAATTTACACTCGACAATGAAGAATTCATTTCTATTGACATCTTTGATGTAACAGGTAGAAAAGTTAAATCTTTATATAATGGATTACTTAACTCAGGACTACACAATTTAGATATTGATGCTTCTGATATTGCAAAAGGAAGTTATTTCATTGAATTGAAATTAAACGATTCTAGTTTCAGAAAAATCATTATTAAATCATAATCTCACAGAAACATGAAAACTGCAAATAAATTTTTGATTAGCTTTTTGGTCTTGTCTATGGGGATTCTAAATTCCTCAATTACTAAAGCTCAAGATACTGATGTATGTGGCGTTATAGGTGGCTCAGGTTACTTTTACTCCTACATGGACTCAGATGGAGACGGAATAGGAGAAGGAGAACCGATTGAATCTTGTACTGATTTAAGTTTAAACTTCTGTGGGCCTCTTAGCTTTACTATTGGAAGTTTTCCAGAAGAGGTAAACTATACTATACTTGATGAAAATGGATCTTCAATAGAATCTGGTATTACCGATGGTAATCCAGAGCTGTGTTTGCCCTTTGGGAATTACACACTCCAAATGTATGACTCCTATGGTGATGGTTGGAACGACAACATTCTAACCTACAATGGAAACTCATATACACTAGATCAAGCTCTTTCCTTTTTAGAGGTTCCTTTCATTGTATCAAACAACGAAGAAAATGAAAACATGTACGTTTCTTTAGATGTAAATTCAGGAATGTATGGATGTACAGACGCCGAAGCTTCTAATTACGATGCTATGGCAACCGAAGACGACGGTTCTTGTGAATTTGGTACTTCTATTTTAGGTTGTAAAGACCCAGAAGCTTCTAATTACGATGCTATGGCAACGGAAGATGACGGTTCTTGTGAATTTGGTACTTCTATTTTAGGTTGTAAAGACCCAGAAGCTTCTAATTACGATGCTATGGCAACGGAAGATGACGGTTCTTGTGAATTTGGTACTTCTAATTTTGGTTGTACAGACTTTAGTGCCTCTAATTACGATTATATGGCTACCGAAGATGACGGTTCTTGTGAATTTGGTACTTCTATTTTAGGTTGTAAAGACCCAGAAGCTTCTAATTACGATGCTATGGCTAACGAAGACGACGGTTCTTGTGAGTTTGCAGTTTTGATCTATGGATGTACAAATCCCAGTGCTACCAACTACTATGTATTAGCAACTATAGATGATGGATCTTGTGAATTAAATTCCGATTTCGGATGTATGGAAGATTGGGCTGATAATTACAATGCTAATGCAACAGCTCAATTACCAGATGAAATTCAAAATGACACCATTCTTTTTAATGATGTACTAATAGCTTCGTCATCTCAAGAGTCTTTCTATGTAAATGAATACACCAACGTTCTTCAAATATATGGCTTCAGTCCAGATGTCGAAGGTGATCAGATTCGTTCTTGTATCGAAGGAGAAGATCCTTACAACTGCTTCTCAGCATATCAACAAAGTCAATATGAATCTGAATCATCAATGGATACTTCATTAATGAACTATCCTCAAGATATAGTGAGTTGTTTCCAGTACAACGATTCTTATTCATGTGAAAATG
>Ga0308002_1000391_pt1 | contig 17150 bp, 16 predicted proteins | sample Neamet34_FD_203148 | JGI IMG/M metagenome (GOLD analysis project Ga0308002, IMG submission 203148) | Marine microbial communities from water near the shore, Antarctic Ocean - #34 | ecosystem: Environmental > Aquatic > Marine > Unclassified | place: Southern Ocean | collected 2014-06-06
CCTTGGCTTTCAATAATGTATATACCCTTAGTAAGTTTACTAATATCTACGATTGGTGTTGTAACTTTTAGAATGCATTTTCCAGCTAGGTTATATACCAATGCTTCTCCTGTAAATCCTTTAATATGTAACATATCAAAAGCTGGGTTAGGGTAAACTCCGAGAATCATTTCTTCGGACTCTTCAATTCCTACACCAGATTCTTTAACTATTATAGAAGCCCACAAACCTGAGTTTCCTGGATTCGTACCACAGTGAAAATAATACGTTCCTACCTGTTCAAGTGTAAAGCTTACTGGGTTATTTGCAGACACACTATTAGACGAAGTTACAGTAATTGTTTGAAATGGTATAGGGCTTGAGTTTTCGCCCGTTTGCCATCCTTCTGTCATAGGATGCGTTTGCCCTCCAGCCCAATAAAAATCTATTTCTTCTCCTGGTGCTACGGTAAGTTCATTTGGTGACGCTCCATCGAAATGTGAAAACGACATGGATTGATTCTGTGCAAAGCTGAATGTAGATACAATCGCAAATGCAATAGTAAGTATTGTGTGTTTCATTTGAATACATTTTGTTGTTAATGAATGTGTTTTATACACATGATCTCTCCTAACATGAAGCTAGAAGAATATTTGTTAAACAAGAAAATATATCCTAGATTAGGAAAGATTGAATTTTGGACAATATGGGTTTACTCACCAGAGGCGGCGACTTGTCCTTTATAAGAGTTAAAGTAACGGGTGAATACTTTGAAGATTGTAAATTAGAAAGTTTCTTGCTAGTGATTAAATTTAGTGTACGATCAACTTTGAATCCATTAGACACAATAGTATCATAATCGTAAATAAGTTCTATCGTTTCTTTATTACAAGGGAGATTCTCATTTGACTCCTTAGCCTTTGCCATACAACAACTCTTAGCGACTGCTTTTGTACAAGTATTAGATTCTTGTAAATGGCAGTTTTTGTTTTCAATACCCATAAAAACCTTCGAACCCATAGAACACTGCATTTTAGTAATATTTATTCCACCCGTTAGGCTCAGCATAATTGCTGCCATAACACTGAATAATATATTTTTAAGTAAGCTGTTCATTACGCTGGTTTTAGACAAATACAATGCCGTTTTTTTATAGATTGTAATTCTCCATTTTAGGCTTAATAGACAGAAAGGAGGCTGACAACTTTGGTATTGCTTATTATGATTAGTTTTGAATCAAATTAAAGGTTAGTAAAGTGCATTTATCCTTAGCCTACGCAAATCCAAATAAATGAACAAATAGTAGTATTTATAACAAACTCTTCATCATTCACATATATTAAAGTTTAGGATATAATCAGAAAGCTTTAGTTGGTAACCTTGTCCAGGACTTAAATCTCCAATTCCATTAAAGTCATACTCTGGTAAATAGACAGAACCATTGTTGTCTTTAATTACAATTAATTGGTCTACAATACCAATTAAGGCATCAGTTACATCCTCCACTTCAGGGCAAGAGAAACCAATCATATTCCAACCGATAGCCAGATCTACATTTATGTTAGGAACTAATAGTTCCTGTTGTAAATTAAACAATTGACTTGATAAGTCATCAGCCACATATTGCAAGGAATCAAAATTGTAACTCATAATCATAAGTGCTTCGTTGTTCTCTAGTAGAAGTACGTTCTCTATTACTAATGAGTTGTTTTCTACCATAACTTCTTCAGACATATTTTCCAGTGAGTCGATTAAAGAAGTGTATTGATCTAAAAAGTTACAAGGAGGGTACATTTCCAATTGTTCCTCAAATTGTTCTGGATAATCATTCACACAGATAATAGGATTATTAGAAATATTTAAGATGTCAACTCCTTCAGGAATGTCGGGTATTCTAGTAATACTATTATTCTGCATCATAAACTTATGCATAGTCTCAGGGATAGCAGAGATTTGCGCTATCTCATTGTCAAAACACAAAACTTCTTCTAAATGGTCGGGAAAATCAGGTAAGTAGGTTAGATGCTCATAGTTATAAGCACAGAACAATATTTTCAAACTGTCTGGTAAGTCAGGAATTGTGGTAACTTCATTAAAACAAACGCGCAATATTTCCATAGTATTTGGGAGTTCGGGAACTACAGTAATAAGATTATGTCTTCCATCAAAATTTAGAAGGCTTTCAGGAAAGTTTGGGAGTGAGATTATCTGATTCCACTGACAGTTTATATTTTCTAGTTGGTTTGGTAGTTCTGGTAGTGTACTTAGATTATTTGTCATACAATTTAAATTGATTAAATCGTAGAAAAATTGCAGTCCATCTAAACTTGAAATATCTAATGATTCAACATTTATGTCTCCAATATTAGTTGTAGCATCGATATTTAAAGAGTCATTTATAATAGTTTGAGGGTAGTTTTCTTCAAGGTAAGCAAGGAAGTTTAGATCCTCTATTGGGTAGAGGTTATAGCTGTCGCAAGTTCCATCATCTACTGATGCTTGAGCGTTAAAGTTAATATCGTTTGGATTCGTACATCCATAAAAAGTAGAATTTTCAAAATTCTCTATAGAAAGTACTATGTCAAAAGTGCCATACCAATTACTATCTAAACCTAAAGAAATAGGTATAATTCGATTTATAGCAGATGGACTACTTGCAGATGCATCTGTATCAATATCTGTATCTCCTTCAAAATATATTTGAGTTACCAATTCGTCATTTCCCGCTACTAAAATCTTTAAGTGAATATGTGCTGGTCGAAATTGGCTACCATTCCCATACTTGCCAGGAATGATAGTTTCCAAATTATAATTTCCTTCATCATCTGTAAGAATCTTACCTCTGTATCTATATCCATCATAATCATATTCACCATCTTCATCAGTTTGCCAAAAATCTAATTCTGCATTCAAAACGGGAGTTTCACAGTTATTGGTAAGGTTCCCAGAAATAAAAAGAAGTTCTCCTTGATAGTCAGCAGTTACAATAGACTCAGTAAAAGGAGCTCCTTCAAGAAAATAAGGACCTAAAGCATCCTCTGTAGTCGATTCACATTCGGGATTAGCCTGTCCAAAACTATACAGTGGAACTAATAGTAGTATATAAAGTATCTTTTTCATTCGGGGTGTGATTGGAATTCAAATATACAAAAAAATGGTAAGTTTTATTAAGCCGAATTTGATGTACTTCCCTACGATTAAGATGCTATTATAAATTTATAGTGCTGTCTTGTTGTTTAATGCCTTCTTGTTAATTTGTAATAATGAGATGAATACCAAATGCTTTATTAATTGATAGACAGGTAAGTGTAAGGGAGATGCGATGGGTGTAAGGTGAAATTGTCTGATACTTTTATAGGCACCTCAAGTTTCATCAGTACGATAGAAATAGCAGTTTTATTTCTAGTATTGTTGCTGCTGGAATCAAAATTAGTAATGATAAATAGCATATATAGTGTGCAAAAAAGCCGATTGATTTCTCAAACGGCTTTTTTTTATAGACTAAAAATAAGAGACTTAATTTCTGTTCCCCATAAACATCATTACGTAATAAGCGAGGTAGGTAACAGCGGCAATTGCAGAAACTAAATAAGTTCTTGCAGCCCATTTAAGTGCATCGTTAGCTCCTTCTAGCTCATCCGCTTGTACTACTTCTGCATGCTCTAGCCATATTACAGCTCTGTATGAAGCATCGTATTCTACGGGTAGTGTAATAACACTAAAAATAGTAATCATAGCTTGAAAGAATATAACTGCTATTATAACCATATCCATAGTAAACATATGTAAAACGCCCATTCCAAACATCCCCGCTAGGAAAATAAAGTTGAGCATTTTTGAACTTATACTTACCACAGGAACCATTTGCGAACGCATTTGCAACCACTTATAAGCCGTTGCATGCTGCACAGCATGACCACATTCGTGAGCCGCTACCGCAGCAGATGAAATACTTCTACCTTCGTAAACTTCAGGACTTAAGTTTACGGTCATATCTTTTGGATTGTAATGGTCGGTTAATTTACCGGGCGTGCTTATAACACGTACTTTGCTGATATTATGATCGGCCAGCATTTTTTCTGCTACCTGCTTACCACTCATGCCATTCGCTAAAGGTATAGCAGCGTAGTATTTAAATTTCGATTTTAATTTGGATTGTACCGCCCATCCAATGAGCATAAAGGTAATAAATAGAATAATCATAAATCAGATTGAGTTTTTACAAATGTAAGGATTGCTATTAAAATGAAAACGATAGTTTTGTAAAACTATTTCTTAAACTAGTTGCGAACTAAGTATTACCTAGTAGAAATATATAAAATTGAACTATGAGTAAGCAAAGACCTTTAATATTAGTTGTTAACGACGATGGTGTAACTGCACCTGGTATTCGTAATTTAATTCGCTTAATGAAAGATGTAGGCGATGTAGTTGTAGTAGCACCCGATGGACCTCAGTCTGGAATGGGGCATGCTATTACCTTAGATTCTACCTTACATGTAGAGAGAGTTCATATAGATAAAGGCACTCAAACGGAATACGCCTGTTCGGGAACTCCCGTAGATTGTGTGAAGTTGGCTATAAATAAATTATTGCCACGTAAGCCCGATTTATGTGTTTCCGGAATTAACCACGGTTCTAATTCTTCTATAAATGTATTGTATTCTGGTACAATGTCTGCAGCTATAGAAGGAGCTTTAGAAGGAATACCCTCTGTAGGCTTTTCATTATTAGACCATTCTCACGACGCCAATTTTTCTCATTGCGACTCCTTTATTTCTAGTATAGTACAACAAGTGCTAGACAAAGGATTGCCTAAAGGAGTCTGCTTAAATGTAAATATACCGAAGCTTTCTGACTCAAAAATTAAAGGGGTAAAAATCTGTCGCCAGGCAAATGGTAACTGGGAAGAGGAATTCGACGAACGTGTAAGTCCACAAGGAAAAACCTACTACTGGCTAACCGGAAAATTCGTTAATTACGATACCGGAGAAGATACCGATATTTGGGCTTTAGAACATAATTATGTTTCTGTAGTTCCCGTACAATTTGATGTTACTGCACATCATGCTATTCAACAATTAAACTCTTGGAACAATGGATAAGTTAAAAGACTCTATTATTTTAGGAATCATTTTGGGTGCACTTATCCCTGTGGTTTCGTATGCGCTTATTTTGAGCCTGCTAGAATTAACTTTAGCCGAAAATCCTTTGCGTATTTCTACTATGCAGGTAATTGCTATTTTTGTCAATTTTCCAATTTTTAGAAATATTCTTACCAAGTACAAAAAAGATAAGTTGGGTAGAGGTATGCTATTGAGCACCTTTATTTTGGCTGCTTGGTATATTATTTATCATGATATGTTGGCATTTTAATGCGTACTAATTGGAGCTCAAATACTGAATGGGAAAAGGTTTTTGCTTATTCTAGAGCCGTACAAATAGGAAATACTATTGAGATTTCTGGAACTACAGCAACCGAAGGTTCAGCAGTTATAGGTGTGGGAGATATTACACTGCAAACGGAATATATCATAAAAAAGATAGAGCATACTTTAGTAGAGGCTGGCTTTGGTTTAGAAGATGTAATTAGGACACGTATTTTTATTACAGATATTTCAGCTTGGGAAGAGGTGGCTAAAGTACATGCTTACTTATTCGAAGAGGTGATGCCTGCTTGTACCTTAGTAGAGGTTTCACGATTAATACATCCCGAATTACTTATTGAAATTGAGGCTACTGCAATTAAAGAAGAGGAATGATTTTAGCATTTTATCAAATACTTGAGTCTAAGAGCTACGACTATTGTGAGTTCTATGTGACAAATAACAAGCAAATCTAATCACATGAAATACTATATAATTTCTGGTGAAGCTTCTGGCGATTTACACGCCTCAAACTTAATGCGACATTTAAAGCAAAAAGATGCTGAAATGAATGTTCGTGCTTGGGGAGGTGATTTAATGGAAGCTCAAGGTGCTACTTTGGTAAAGCATTATAAAGACTTGGCTTTTATGGGTTTTTTGGAAGTGATTTTAAATTTGAAAATTATTTTAGGGAATCTGAAATTGTGTAAAAATGATATCTTAGAATTTCAACCTGATGCGCTTATTTTGGTTGATTACCCAGGTTTTAATATGCGAATTGCAAAATTTGCCAAGCAGCATAATATACCAGTTTACTATTATATTTCTCCACAGGTTTGGGCTTGGAAAAAAAATAGAGTTTTCGATATTAAGAAATATGTTACTAAACTGTATTCTATCCTTCCTTTCGAAAAAGAGTTTTATGCTCAGTACGACTATGAAGTAGAATATTTAGGACATCCTCTTTTAGATGCCGTTTCTAGTTATAAAAAAACTCCTGAAGAAAAACCCATTTGGAAACAGGAGGGAAGACCTTTGGTAGCTTTATTGCCTGGGAGTAGAGTGCAAGAACTTAATAAGATGCTGCCAAAAATGTTGGAGGTTGAAAAACAATTTCCAAACTGCGATTTTATTATTGCTGGGGTTTTAGCTCTAGGTGACGATTTTTATCAGTCTTTTTTGAAAAACTCATCTATTAAGGTTGTGTATAATAAAACGTATCCCTTGTTTGAACAAGCCGATGCAGCCCTTGTAAGTTCGGGTACTGCCACTTTAGAAACGGCTTTGTTTAATGTTCCTCAGGTTGTTTGTTACCAAACAAGCAAGCTTTCTTTTGCAATTGCTAAGCTTTTGGTAAACATTAAGTACATCTCTTTGGTGAATTTAATAAGTGATAAAGAAATTGTAAAAGAACTATTGCAAGACGATTTAACTATAGAAAATATGGTGGCAGAATTAAAAACAATTCTGCTAGATGATAAAGCCAAACAAATGCAAAAAGAATATGCCGAATTGCGCCTGTTACTTGGTGGAATTGGTGCTTCGGAACGCGTGGCAGATTCAATTTATAAAGACATGAGAGATGCTTAAAGTATTCTGTTTTTTTTGCTTCTTTTCTATCTCCTTTGCTCAAGCACAAAATTTCTCTTTAAAGGATACACTCAGAGGAACCTTATCTCCAGAAAGAACTTGGTTTGATGTTAATTATTACCACCTTTCTATTCACGTGGATGTTGAGTATAAGTCTATAAGTGGCTACAACGATATTGCTTTCACCGTTCTGGAAAAGTCTACGAAAATGCAATTAGATTTGTTCGAAAACCTAACTGTTGATAGCGTGGTTTACAAGAATGAATTATGTAAAGTAAGCAGACAATTTGACGCCTTTTTTATTGATCTTCCATTTGAGCTTGAAATTGGAAACTCTCCAACTATAAGAGTCTATTATCATGGGAAGCCTATCGCTGCAAAAAATGCTCCGTGGGATGGTGGATTTGTGTGGAAGAAGGATCCTCAAGGACTGCCATGGATTGGAGTTGCTTGTCAAGGTTTAGGAGCCTCGTCTTGGTGGCCATGTAAAGATCATTTATCCGATGAACCAGATAGTATGCGAATTACTTGTTCTGTACCTAAAGAAGTCCAGTTTATAGGAAACGGAAATTTAGAGTCTGACAATATTGTAGATGATAAAAGAGTTTCTACTTGGAAGGTCTCATATCCGATAAACACCTATAATGTAACTTTAAATATAGCTGATTACAGTCATTTAGAAGATGTGTATATTTCTGATTTCGATACTTTAGCACTCGATTATTACGTATTAAAAGGAAATGAAGATAAGGCTGAGAAACAATTTGAGCAAGTTAAACCGATGTTGGCGATTTATGAAAATCTTTTTGGTCCCTATCCTTTTTGGAATGATGGTTACGCTTTGGTAGAAACCTCCTATTTAGGAATGGAGCATCAAAGTGCTATTGCTTATGGAAATAAATACAAACCTGGGTATTTAGGTCGATATCCAGGGAACATGGATTTTGATTTTATTGTAATTCACGAATCCGGACACGAATATTGGGGGAACAGTGTAAGTATGAACGATATTGCTGATATGTGGATACACGAAAGTTTTTGTACTTATACGGAAGCTTTGTATGTAGAGCAGATTTACGGCTATAATTCTATGTTAGAATACTTACTGTACCAAAAAGGTTTTATTAGCGGTAGTAGTCCTATTTTGGGAGTCCATGGTGTAAATCATAAAGGGAATTCTACCGATATGTATTATAAAGGATCTTGGATGCTGCATTCTATCCGAAATACAGTCAATAACAACTCTTTGTGGTTTTCTATACTAAAAGATGTAGCACAAAATTTTGCTGTTAAAAACTGCAATGGCGAAGAGATTATAGACTTTATATGTAATAAAGCTGGCGTAGATTTAAAACCCATATTTAAACAATTTTTAGCCCATGCAGAATTGCCAATATTGCGGTATAAATTCAAAAAAAGAAGCGGTAAATTGCAACTAGATTATAAATGGGAGGCTTCGGAAGTCAATTTTGAAATGCCAGTAGAAATAAATGTTGGTGGTAATGAGAAAATTCGTATTTTCCCAAACGCTAAGTATCAAAGGGTAAACCTAGGAAATAGAGCAAAAAAGAGTGTTAAGTTTTCAGAAGAACTCTTTCTATTCGAAAAAAAAGAAGATTAAGTACATTAGGCTTGTATAATAACAGAAATGTTATTAAATTTGCAGCCTTATAAAAAGAAGAGCAATGGCAAAGAAAGGTAATAGAGTTCAAGTAATCTTGGAATGTACAGAGCACAGAAAATCTGGTCAGCCAGGTGCGTCTCGTTACATTACGACTAAGAACAAGAAGAATTCTCCAGATCGTATGGAGTTAAAGAAATACAATCCCGTGTTGAAAAAGATGACAGTTCACCGCGAAATTAAATAAGTTAAGTTATGGCTAAGAAAGTAGTTGCATCCTTACAAAAAAGAGGTGCTAAAGACATTACAAAGGCAATTAAAATGGTGAGATCTGATAAAACTGGTTCTTATGTTTTCCGAGAGGAAATCATTCTTAAGGACAAGGTAAAAGATTTCCTTGCAAAAAAATAAGTCGCTTTTTATTAAGTGAGTAAAAAGCTTCTTTCTATATTTGAGAGAAGCTTTTTTTATATACCTAAATTTTGACTTATGGGATTTTTTAGTTTTTTCTCTAAGGAGAAGAAAGAGAAATTAGACAAAGGGCTTGAAAAAACAAAGGAAAATGTTTTTTCTAAGTTAGCTCGTGTTATTGTTGGAAAGTCAAGAGTTGATGAGGAAGTTCTCGATAATTTAGAAGAGGTTTTGATCTCGTCTGATGTTGGTGTACAAACCACTTTAAAGATTATAGAACGTATTGAAGAACGTGTTTCTAACGATAAATTCTTAGGTGCTTCAGAACTAAATAACATTCTTCGAACTGAAATATCTGCTCTTTTAGCAGAAAATAATTCTGAAGATTCATCCGACTTTTCTATCCCAAACGAAAAGAAGCCCTATGTAATAATGGTGGTAGGTGTAAATGGTGTTGGTAAAACAACTACTATTGGGAAGCTTGCTTATCAGTTAAAGAAAAAAGGTCATAAAGTTGTTTTAGGTGCGGCCGATACTTTCCGTGCTGCAGCAATAGAGCAATTAGAAATTTGGGCACAAAGAGTAGATGTGCCTATAGTGAAACAAAAAATGGGCTCTGATCCTGCTTCTGTAGCATTCGATACTTTGCAGTCTGCTGCCACACAAGGTGCCGACGTAGTAATTATAGATACTGCAGGAAGGCTTCACAACAAAGTGAACTTAATGAATGAGCTAGGGAAAGTCCGTAAAGTAATGCAGAAAATCATTCCCGATGCCCCACATGAAGTTTTATTGGTACTCGATGCATCCACAGGACAAAACGCTATAGAACAAGCAAAACAATTTACTCTGGCAACAGAGGTAAACGCCCTTGCTTTAACTAAACTAGACGGTACTGCTAAAGGCGGTGTTGTTATTGGTGTTTCCGACCAATTTAAAATCCCAGTTAAATATATTGGGGTTGGTGAAGGAATTGAAGACCTCCAAGTGTTTAATAAAATAGAGTTTGTAGATTCTCTTTTTAAGTAGATAGATGAAGTTAAGAAGGAAGAGAATTTAAAGAAGATAAATATAGGAGAAAGAATACAGGAGTCAGAACACTGTTGTTTCTATTGCTGCAAATATTGCAGAGGGTTATAAACGAATTGGAATAAAAGATAAACTTCGGTTTATGAATATTGCACAAGCATCTTTAGAGGAATGTCGTTATTACATCATTCTAGCTGAAGATTTAAAATACACAACAAACGAGGATAGTCAAGATTTGAGAAGTAAAATTAATGAGGTAAGTAAGATCCTTTTCTCTTATGTGAAAGCAATGAAACAAAATCATTCTTAACATTCTGTCTCCAATCTCCTGACTCCTGAATACTCAATAGTATGCGCACAAAATCACACAAGAAAAACAAAATCAACGTAGTAACTCTAGGTTGTTCAAAAAATATTTACGATTCTGAAGTCCTAATGGGGCAACTTAAAGCCAACGAAATTGACGTTGAGCATGAGTCAGAATCAGAGGATAATAATATTGTTGTTATCAACACATGCGGGTTTATAGACAATGCTAAGGAAGAGTCTGTAAATACAATTTTAGACTATGTACAGAAAAAACAAGAAGGTTCTATAGAGAAAATTTTTGTTACTGGTTGTTTGTCGGAGCGTTATAAGCCAGACTTAGAAAAGGAAATCCCTGATGTAGATCAGTATTTTGGGACTACAGATCTTCCAAAATTATTAAAAGCTTTAGGTGCAGATTATAAACACGAGCTTATTGGTGAGCGTTTAACGACTACACCAAAACATTATGCTTACCTTAAAATAGCCGAAGGTTGCGACAGACCTTGTTCTTTTTGTGCCATTCCTTTAATGCGTGGTAAGCACGTTTCTAAATCCATAGAAGATCTAGTAATAGAGTCTGAAAAATTGGCTAAGAACGGTGTTAAAGAATTGATTCTTATTGCACAAGATTTAACTTATTACGGATTAGATATTTACAAAAAACGTCGTTTAGCTGATTTACTTTTGGCTTTAAAAGATGTGGTTGGTATCGAATGGATTCGTTTACATTACGCTTTTCCTACAGGATTCCCTCAGGATGTATTAGATGTAATTAGAGACGAAGAAAAGGTTTGTAATTATATAGATATTCCATTGCAACATATTTCTGACCCTATCTTAAAGGCAATGAAACGTGGTACTACTTTCGCTAAAACAAATGCATTATTAAACGATTTTAGAACGAAAGTACCCAATATGGCTATTCGTACTTCTTTAATTGTTGGTTTTCCTGGTGAGACCGAAGAAGATTTTGAGATTCTTAAAAACTGGGTAAGAGATATAAAATTCGATAGATTAGGAGTGTTTACCTATTCTCACGAAGAAAATACCACTGCACACGTATTAGAAGATGATGTTCCGGCAGAAGTAAAAAAAGCTAGAGCAGAAGAAATTATGGCTATTCAGCAGGAGGTTTCGATGAACTTAAATGGTGCTAAAGTTGGAAAAGAATTTAAAGTTCTTGTAGATCGTAAGGAAGGAAACTTCTTTATTGGACGTACAGAATTTGATTCTCCAGATGTAGATAATGAAGTTTTAATCGATGCGACTAAGCACTTTGTTAGACAAGGAGATTTTGTACAAGTAAAAGTTATAGAAGCGAGCGATTACGATTTATATGCTGAACCAATTGTATGAGGTTAATTGAAATTCCATACCACCAAACGAAATCATTTTCGAAATTTATACTCGATTATGTTTCTGGTGGTAAAAGTTTAGCACCTTTTTATAATAGGTTCCCTACACTTGATAATTTCAAACAGCAAATACTAGAGAAACAAAAACAGCCACTAAACCGAAAGGTTTTAGTGGCTGCTTTGAATCAACAATATTCTGGCTTAGAAACAAGTCAGCTTGTAAAAGAAAACATAGAATCTTTACAATTAGAGAATACGTTTACTGTAGCCACAGGACATCAATTATGTTTGTTTACTGGGCCTTTGTATTTTATTTATAAAATTATAACGACGCTTAATTTAGCAGAGAAATTAACCGCTGAATATCCAGAATATAATTTTGTCCCCATTTATTGGATGGCTACAGAAGATCACGATTTTGAGGAAGTTAACCATGTGCATTTGTTTGGTAAAACCCTCACTTGGGAACAAGATCAAAAAGGTGGGGTAGGAGCTATTCCTACTAAAACTTTAGAAAGCCTTTTTGAAGATTTAAAACCAATTTTAGGAGACTCGGAAAATGCTTCAGAAATCTATAGTTTATTAAGGGAAGCTTATTTAGGAAATACGGATTTAGCCACTGCTACCCAATTTTTAGTAAACGCACTTTTTTCAAAATACGGATTAGTTATTTTAGATGCGGATACAAAAAGTTTAAAACAGGAAGCTGTAGCCCTCATTAAAGCAGATGTTTTAAATCAATCTAATTATTCTTTGATTGAACAAACGAATTCTGAGCTTTCAAAAACACAGGCCTTTGTTCGTCCAATAAATTTCTTCTACCAACAAAAAGGTCGTAGAAATAGAATAGAATTTGTAGATGAGCAATATAGAATTCTCAATACGGATTTGAAATTTTCTACATCTGAATTAGAATTAGAAATTGATAACTATCCAGAACGTTTCAGTCCTAACGTGCTATTACGACCACTTTATAAAGAGTTGATTTTACCAAATCTAGCCATGATAGGTGGTGGCGCTGAGGTGAATTATTGGATGCAACTAAAAACAACTTTTGCTGAAAATAGCATAGTTTACCCAATGTTACTCTTACGAAATTCGGCGATGATTATAGATCGTAAGAGCTTAGAGAAAATTGAAAATTTAGGTTTTTCTACCTCCGATATTTTTAATACAGAAGAAGAATTACATAAGACCTTTGTAAGTAGAAATATAGAATCTGAGATTTCTATTTCCTCAGAACTAAAACAATTAGAGGCATTATTCGATTCATTACTATCTAAAACTAGTGAAAAGGGAATGCAATCTTCTATACGTGCCGAAAAGCAAAAACAGCTTAATGTATTAAAGAAAATTGAGCAAAAGCTAAATAAGGCAGAAAAGCAAAAGCATTCCATTTCATTAAATCAAATTTCTCAAGTAAAGGGTAAGTTGTTTCCTGAAGCTAGTTTACAAGAACGTTACGATAATATAATTCCTTTTTATTTAGTGTATGGAAATTCATTTATTGACAACTTAAAAGAAAACCTAAATCCTCTTAATCAACAGTTTTCTATTCTCATTCAAGACTAATTGTATCTTTAGAGTCTAAATCAACCAATTGCCTGATTATGAAAAAGTATATCCTCGCGTTTTTATTGATTATTAGTTTTACTTCAGTTTCTCAATCCTTTAATTTTTCTGAGATAGAATATATCAACCCAAACGAATCTACTAGTACGAGACCTCGTATTTGTCTTGTAGATGAAGGACCTTTGGTAATGTTTACCAAAATATCTTCCGACAAGCAAATTTTTGTAAATAAAATGGCAAATGGAGCTTGGTTAGGTGAACAACTTGTAAGTTCTGAAGGAATAGATTTCCAGTCGGGTACAAAACTGGGTCCTGCAATAGCTTCTAATGGTAATGTTGTTTACATTGCCTATATCCTCGAATCTACACCAAAGCAAATTGCGTATCAGAAGTCTATCGATGGAGGTTTAACTTTTTCTGAAAGTATTACCGCTTACGACTTAGGCGATGAATTGGCTGAGGGAATAGATGTAATCGTTTTACCCGATGGCAATCCTGTAATTGCCTTTATTCATTATGGTCCTAACTGGGCAGATGCCGACCAGGTTGTAATTCGTTCTTACGACAATGGAGAATCTTTTACTGATTTAATATCTATTGATAATTCCCCTTGTGAATGTTGCAGCCCTAGTTTAGTTACTGGAGCGACTTCTTATGGAGTATCTTATCGTGATAACGATGAAAACATTAGAACTTTTAAAGTGCGTACAAGTCTCAATGAAGAAGCAGATTTCTCAAGTTCTGTAGAAACTGATCTTACAGAATGGGAAGTAAATGCTTGCCCAGTATCTTCTTCGGATGGTTTTTTGGTTGGTGATACTCTTTACAGTACCTGGATGAGTAAACCTGGTGCAATTACTCAAGTTTTCATGAGTAAAGCTGATGTTCAAAATGACGAAGTATTTGAGTTTTCAGAAGTTGATTATCAAGAGGGTTATAGTTCTCAAAATCATCCACGAATGGATGGTAACTCAGAAGTTCAAATGATTGTTTGGGAAGAATTCAGAGATTCCCGTAAAGATCTTTTTGGTGTTATTATTCAAGATGGCGAATACGAAACTTCTTTTTCATTCACACAAGGTGATTCTATTGAACATAGAGAAAGTGTAGATTTAATCTTCGATGAGGAAACATATACTTTTCATCTTGTATATCGAAACAGAGGTCAAAATGCTGTTGTTTATAGAACTATTTCTCAAGAGAACTTAAGTCTGTCAAACCTCAAGAAAAATGAATTGTCGTTTTACCCAAATCCAGCTACGAGCGAAATACGATTTGATTGTTCCTTAAAAGGAACGGTAACTTATAAGATATACAATACTATTGGTGTCGTATTAATGTCTGCTAAGTATAACGGTTCAATCTCAATAGAAAACTTACAGCAAGGGAATTATTTTATTGAACTTTTAAATGAAACCACAATATCTAAGACTTCATTTGTAAAAATTTAGTTTTCGAACATCTTCTCGTTTAACTTTTCTTAAAGTAAATAATCCGATTAGTATTTTGTAAACGTACCTATAACCATTTATCAGATGCTTATGAAAAAAGTTTTTTTATTTCAATTAATTCTCTTCTTCTCAAGCTGCAATGGTTTCTCTCAACCTGCGGAAGTTGATTTTATACAAATTGTTGGTAATTCAATTAATGACATAAAAGCAGTTACAGAAATAGTGGATGCAAATATATACGAGTCAGCTATTGATTTATCGAACTTAGAGACTAGTTTGAAAAAACAAGCTTTTATAAATCTCATGCTTCCATCAATACTTATTACAAAATACAAATTAGCAGAAATGAGAAATTCTGTTTTAACTATTGTAAATGCTTCAACAGAGCCTAGTATAGAAGAGCAATTGTTTTTATCGAATTTAAAAAAATCGTATAAATGCAAATCAAATATTGAATTATTGGGTCGTTTACAAACTCATCCCACAAGTATCGTTATTGCTCAAGCAGCTTTAGAATCTGGTTGGGGAACTTCGAGGTTTTACAGAGAGGCAAATAATATTTTTGGCGTATGGTCTTATTCTAAAAATGAACCTCGTATAAAGGCTTCAGAGTCTAGACAAGGTACGCCTGTTTATGTAAAAAAGTATGCTTCTCTTCCCGAATCTATAGAGTCTTATTTTAAAACATTGGCTAGAGGACCTTATGCCTCTTTTAGAGTTGAGAGAGAAAAAACAAAAGATGTTTATCAGTTAATTCCACATTTAAAAGTATATTCGGAACTTAAAGAAGAATATGTACTGCGATTAGAAAAAGTGATGCGTCACAATCATTTAGAGCAGTACGATAGCCATACATTAAAGGTGAATTTTAAAGAGTAATATGTCGAATAAAATTAAAAACAAAGGCGAAGTTTTAGCTTGGTCAATGTACGATTTTGCCAACCAGCCTTTTACAAATTTGGTTGTAACATTTATTTACGGAACTTTTTTTACAACTGTTATTGCTACTAACGAAATTGTAGGAACTCAACAGTGGTCTCATGCAATTTCTATAACTGCGATAATTGTGGCTTTATTGTCTCCTTTAATGGGAGCTTTAGCTGATAAAGGAGGTTATCGAAAAATGTTTATGCTCATTTTTACTTGGATTACTATTATTGCTTCCACAGTATTGTATTTTGTTTTACCAGGTGAAATTTTAAAAGCTTTGTTCTGGTTTGTAATTGCTAATATCGGTTTCGAAATGGGTTCTGTATTTTGCAACGCCTATTTACCAGATATTTCTCATTCTAAAAATATTGGTAGAGTTTCTGGTTATGGTTGGTCTTTAGGCTATGTAGGCGGATTAATTGCCCTCGCCCTAGCAATGTTATTTTTAGTTCAAACGGATACGCCTATTTTTGGTTTTGGTAAAGGCGAAGCTGGTGCTTACGAAAATATTCGAGCTACTAATTTATTAGTTGCTGTTTGGTTTGCAGTATTTAGTATTCCTACTTTTTTGTTTGTAAAAGATCGAAAGCCAGATACCAAAGCATTTTTAAAAAATGCCAAACATACCGTTAAAGATTTTAGAAGTACTGCCAGAGAATTAAGAGGATACCCACAAATTATGCGTTTTTTAATAGCACGTTTGGTTTACAACGACGGACTAGTTACCATATTTGCATTTGGAGGAATTTATGCCGCAGGAACTCTAGATTTTACTTTTGATGAAATTATGATGCTTGGTATAGTCTTAAATATTACCGCTGGAATAGGTGCGTTTTTGATGGGGTACTTAGACGATAAAGTTGGAGGAAGAATGACACTAAAAGTTACTCTTATCGGACTCATGGTAGCTATGTTATTAGCTGTTTTTGCTCCAGAAATAAGACCATTTTTACAATATGCTTTCGGTGGCTCTTTTGTTCCAGACTGGATAAATGCAAAAAACATATTCTGGCTTGCAGCAGTTTTAATTGGAGCTTTCTCTGGACCTAATCAAGCAGCAAGTCGCTCTTTGATGGGGCGTTTTACACCTGAGGCAAAGAAAAATGAATTCTTTGGGTTCTTTGCTTTTTCTGGTAAAGCAACCGCTTTTGCAGGTCCCTTTTTATTGGGTATTCTTACCGTGGCATTCGAAAGCCAAAGAGCAGGAATTTCTGTAATCTTCTTTTTCTTCTTACTAGGATTTATCCTTTTACATAGAGTAGATGAAAAGGAAGGAATGAAACAAGGAAGAATCCTTAATCAATAACTTGTTTTTTTATTAAATCTGAAACAGCTTTCACCCATCTTTCTTCAGAGTTTAAACTAGGAACTAAGTCTAACTTTGTTCCACCATTTTCGATAAATAAATCTTGAAATTCTTCCCCTATTTCAATGGTTGTTTCTAAACAGTCTGCTACAAAAGCAGGAGAAAATACGAGTATGTTTTTCTTTCCAGATTTTGCAAGCTCTGTAACTGTCTTGTCTGTATAAGGTTTTA
>Ga0308002_1000397_pt1 | contig 17022 bp, 25 predicted proteins | sample Neamet34_FD_203148 | JGI IMG/M metagenome (GOLD analysis project Ga0308002, IMG submission 203148) | Marine microbial communities from water near the shore, Antarctic Ocean - #34 | ecosystem: Environmental > Aquatic > Marine > Unclassified | place: Southern Ocean | collected 2014-06-06
CAAAGAACCGTCAAAACTCCGTTGAAATCGACGACCCTCAACTCCAAGAAGAGTGGAATGAGTATCAACGAAGAGCAATCTCCGCAGCCAACTCAGCCTACCAGTGGGCAATCACTAAAGGTATCGCTAAAGAACAAGCTCGTGTTGTACTCCCAGAAGGGAATACTGTATCACGTTTATATATAAACGGCACTATGCGCTCTTGGATCCACTACATTGAACTTCGTCAGGCTAACGGTACACAGAAAGAGCATATGGATATCGCTAAGGCTTGTGGTAAGATTATCGCAGAGATATTCCCTATAGGAGAACTCTAATGAAAGAGAAGCTATATGATTCGTGGACGTTTACTGAAAAGGACTTAGATCAAGATCAGTGGTACGTCCAACTTAAAGGTGGTAAACATGATGGGGTAGTGTATTGTTACAACAGCATAAAGCTATTACCTGATGACGAATCTATGTCGTTTGATTACGATGTGGTTGATTACCTATACGAAAACCCTCACGGAAGTAGAGAATTCAATGAGGCGGTAGGTCAAATCCTACTGAAAATATTAGAAGACGCAACAGCGGCTAAGGATTATGTGATCGGTGAACGAGATACTGACGATTCTAAATGAAGAATGTGCTGAGGTAATCCAAGCTTCTTGTAAGCTCCAGAGGTTTGGGCTTGACGATAAGAAGAACTTGGCTCACCTCGAGACGGAGATTAGCGACCTCCTAGCTATGGTGCTCATTCTTTATCATAATGGGGTGATATCAGAGGATAAGGTTCTCAAGGGTATTACTAAAAAACTGGTCAAACTAAAGAAATGGTCTGACATAGATAACTTAGAAGATATAATTAAAATCTTATAAATAATAGTAAACTATAGGTGGACATTATTTCGATGATAGATTTTAAAGGGCACTCCCTTCAAGAAAAGATGATCCTCATCAACAACGGTAAGAAGTACGGTCAAATCGTATTTCTTGCTGGTGGTGCTGGATCAGGTAAGGGATTCGCTCGTGATAACTTCATGGAAGGCGAGAAGTTCAAAGTCCGTGACGTTGATGAATGGAAGAAATCATTCTTAAAGATCGCAGCATTAAAGGATAAGTATCCAGAGATTCAAGGGCTTGACCTTAAGAAGCCTGAAGACGTAGCAGCCATGCACGCTTTCATCCTTAAGAAAGATATTAAAGATCGCACGATGCGTTTAATGATAACGCAAATGAGTAAGAAAGAAACCCTCCCTAACATCATGTTCGATATGACTTTCAACGATATAAAGAAAGTTAAGAAGATGATGCCTGACCTGTTAAACGCAGGTTACAACCCAGCCAATATCCACCTTATATGGGTTCTTCAAGAATATAATATAGCAATCAAACAGAACAAATCTAGAGAAAGAATCGTCCCTGACGACATTATGTTCTCTACGCATTCTGGTGCGGGTGCTACTATATACGAACTCCTTGCTGGTAAGAGTAAAGAATTGATCCAACTGAACGGTTCTATTCACGTAGTATTAAATAACCCTAAGAACACAATTTGGATGGCACCGACAGGTTCTGACAGATCTAAAGCTAAGGGTGGTGTAATCAAAGACTTCAAATATCTGACACTAAAGCAACGCGGTAAGTCTATAATGCGTGAGCTTCAGGTAATGACCGAATTATACACTTGGATTATTAAGAGTATCCCTAAAGGGGAATTAACAAAGGCAATGAAGAAAATGTCGAGTACTGGTAAGTAATATGAAGCAATTTAAGACGTTCCTAACAGAAGGTGCCTTCGCTAAGTATAAGGTCGGTGAAGAACCAACCTTTAAGAACAAGGATAAAGGTAAGATAGCCAAACGCCTTGTAGACTTCGTTAAGATGAACCCAGACACTGTAGATGATATACACTATGATGCTGTTGGTAAGCAATCTAAGTCTTTCAACGATTCTACACAAACGGAAATTAAAGTAACAGATAAGAGAACTCTAGCTAAGATAACCAAGTATATGTCTGTATTCGATACAGTTGTCGATGGTGATACTACTAAGGTTATTGTTGGTTCAGGTAAGGTTCTATTAAAATTCAGTTCAGGTAAAGGGTTCTTCTTCCAATCAGAGAAATCACAAGGAACTCCTTCTACCCCTCAGCACGAAACAGGTGTTATAAAGTTCTTAGAATATAAGCAACAGAATAACAAATACCCTACGATGAACCAAGTCAATGATATGGTTGGTTTCGTATTCGATGAATCTTGGTATAAATCATTCACTAACCACGCTAACGCTATTACCAAAGTAATCAAGTTAAGTAAGAAGTATAAGATTGACTTGGATAGTGATAGTAGTTCTATTGGTACTGATATATTCAATATGCTTAGAAAGAATCACTCCTTTAAAGATAAGAATGATAACTGGAACCCAGCTGATATTTGGATCTATGAGGGCACTAAGAAGTCCTATATAATCAATCAGCTTGATTCAGCTAAGTCTCTAGTTGACTTTAATATCATTATCAAAGAACTATTCACTAAAGGTTTACTATATGGGGTTTCGTTAAAGAAATCCACCAAGCCTACGACAGCCAAGATTATAGATAATTCTAATGTTAAGCCGTTCGATCTAAAGTTCGCTCCTTCTGTGTATGATATACTTAATAAGCATTGGGACATTAAAACTTCGGGTGAACCTAAAGGGTTCATGATACGCGCTAGGGCTAAGGCTCAGGCAATAACAAAACTCTCTGATATTAAGATCTATTTTGAAGGTAAGGTAGATAAGAGTTTGGTGTTCCTAGGAGCTATTGCAGCGCCTTTGATTAAAACGACTGGTTCTGATAAGGTTTCCTTTGAAGTGACCACTACTAATGTTTTAGAACTCTCAAAAGAATTATCTAAATTAGGTCATATGTCGATTAAAAACATTGACAAGCTCGATACTTTAGAGTATAATAAGCTTGTATATGTGTATGTAATGATGCGTTATGCGTTGACCATATATAAGGCTGGTAATGACAACCTAAAGACTCTAGCAATGTCTGGTTACAAATTAAACGACTACTCGTCGATTCACTATAAGGTAGGTGGTTAATGAATTTCAAGAATTACTTAGAGGAAGCTAAGAACACCCATATGACGCATATTGAAGATATGGTCATAGACGGTGGAGTCGAAGGTACTCGAGCTGCTCTAAACGCATTAAGAGACTTGCGTGATATGTTAGGTGGCAGCGATAATTCGTCTAAGCAGGTAACTGTTAAGTGGGACGGTGCACCTGCTGTATTCGCTGGTATTGATCCTGCGGATGGGGAGTTCTTTGTAGCCAAAAAAGGTATCTTCAACAAGAATCCAAAGGTTTATAAATCACACGCTGAGATCAAAGCCGATATCCCTAACCCTGATTTAGCCAGTAAGATGAAGATTGCTTATACTGAGCTCAAGAAGGTTGGTATTAAGAAGGGTGTGTTCCAAGGTGATATAATGTTCACAGGGGACGACCTTAAGAAAGAAACAATAGATGGGGTTAAGTACGTAACTTTTCACCCTAATACAATCGTGTACGCTGTCCCTGTCGAAGCAGCTAGAGAAGTATTAAACGCTAAGATTGGTGTTGTATGGCATACCAAATATACAGGCAGTTCCTTTGAAAGTATGTCCGCGTCGTTTGGTGTTAAGCTTTCCGAGTTTAAGAAGGTAAGTTCTGTTTGGCAGAAGTCTGCAGACCTTCCCGACCTATCAGGGGTTGCTACACTTACTAAGAAAGAAACTGATGAAATCACAAAACACATCTCCAATGCGGGAAAGCTCTTCCATAAAATCAAAGCTGGAGCACTTAAGGACGTATCTACGGATAAAGATATTAATCTATTTATTAATACCTTTCGCAATACGAAAGTGCGTCAACAAATTGAAATCAAAGACACCAGAAAGCATGTAGAAGAATTGATAACGTGGATCCATGCTCGCTACGATAAAGAGATAGATAAGCTTAAATCAGACAAGGGTAAGGCTAAGAAGAACGCAGCTAAGATTGAAGCGTTAGCTTGGTTCTCTGCGGATAATAAGAAAAACCTTCAGAATATGTTTGATATGCAAAACGAATTAGTCGACGCTAAACATAAGTTATTAGCTCGATTGGATAAGGTCGGAAGTATAAATACCTTTGTAAAGACTAATAGTGGCTTTAAAGTTACTGGGGCTGAGGGTTATGTTGCTATAGACCATTTAACAAACGGTGCTGTGAAGATCGTCAATCGGATGGAATTCAGCCATAACAATTTCAGTAAGAACATAATAAAAGGGTGGGAAAATGAGTCAAGATAACGAAGTAGTTGTTGTTGAAGATGAAGTAGTAGAAGTATCGCAGAAGACACGTATGACGATGAAGCGTAATGCTAAACGTAATGCTAAGAAGAATCAAAGGAAACGCGATAAGTCGATGAAACGATCTTCTATGTCTCCTGAAAAGGCTAAGACTGCTGCTATGTCTAAAGCCCGTTCTATAATTGTTAAGAAGTTAGCCAAGGATAAGTCTAAGGCTAGTATGAGTAACGGTCAGAAAGGTTCTTTAGAGAAGAGAATGGCGTCCCCAGCTATGAAGGCTAAGATTGCTAAGATGTCCAAGAAGTTAGTGAAAACCGTGAAAAAAGACCACAGAGACAAAGCTAAAGCGATCTCATCTAAAGGTAAATAATGATTCATTCTTTTAAGCAGCACATATCAGAAGCTACCGACCAAGAGGTCGTGATTAGCTTCGGCAGGTTTAACCCACCTACCAACGGCCACGAAAAGCTGTTGGATAAGGTGTTCTCAGTTGCTAATAAAAGCAAGCACAGAATATACCCGAGCCAGACAGAAGACAAGAAGAAAAACCCACTATCGTTTAAGGATAAGGTTAAGTTCATGCGGAAGATGTTTCCTAAGCATGCTCGCCATATAATGTCTGATAAGAGCGTTAAAACTATTTTCCATGCGGTTAGTAAAGCATACGATGATGGTTTTATCAAGTGTACACTAGTAGTAGGTTCTGATCGTGTTGAGGAATTCAAGACTACCCTGAACAAGTATAATGGTGTTAAAGGTCGTCACGGATTCTATGAGTTCGCTGACGGTATTAATGTTATTAGTGCTGGTGAACGTGACCCAGACTCCGATGATGTATCTGGTATGTCAGCTTCAAAGCTAAGGGCTGCGGCTAAAGAGAATGACTTAATAACATTCTCTAAGGGTATGCCTTCCTCGTTCAAAGACGCTAAGGGCTTAATGAATGCCGTTCGTAAAGGTATGGGCTTAACAGAGTCGGGCGACTTCAAACAGCATTTTAACTATAAACGAACCTCCTATATAAGAGAGAAGTATGTAAGTGGTGACCTATTTAATGTTGGTGATAAAGTCACTATCACAGAGACTAGAGAATCAGCAGTTATCAAAACCTTATCAGCGAACCACGTAGGTGTGCTGGTTAATAATGAATTAAAGAATGTCTGGCTTTCAGACATCGTTAGGAGTAGTAAATGAAGCATAAGAAAAAAGGTCAATTCGCTAAGGCAATCGCTAAGAAGAACGGTTTATTCCAGAAGAATGGAGTTATGTTAATCAAAGGTGACTTCACTCAAGCTCAGTGTGATGAGTTTAACGAAGTGAAGAAAGAAGCTAAAAAAAAAGTGAAAGCGTAGAAGTTAAAACGGGTGTTGATTTAGGTACTAAACCAACGTTATTTCAAAAGGTCAAGAAACTATTTTAATATGGAATTATCGAAAGATAACTTTGAGTTGTACGCTTCCCAGAAATACTTAGCTGGGAAGTGGTCAACAACTGAAGAATTTAAAAGCGACTTCGCTAGATTCAATTACATCAATAGGTTGATTAATCGCTATTGCCGTGATGATGAGTTAAAGGAAAGGTTGCTGTTGAACCACTTAGTGATATTGAACAATGTATTTGGTCCGACAGAAACGGCCAAGATGTCAATGTTTAATTGTAACCATAAACAGAGGGATGTCCTTAAGACCTTCCTTATATTTTTAAACTATCTGCCAGAATCCGATTACGTAGGTGTCCCGCTCGATGCTAATGTAATCGATGTACTAAGGAAAATGTAGATGAGCATATCAAGAGCTGCGGACATGTATTACACGTACAGGTTCCTTAAAACATTAGTTACAGATTGGAAAGATACAGACGCTTTCGCTGAAGGTATTATTGATGAAGATGGTAAGAACTTAATCAAATTCAAAGATCTGAAGACTAACGACCAAAAGGATGCGTACACTACATTCCACAGATTGGTATTCAACATCAAACGAATCCTAGAGAAGGTTCCATTCGGTAGATCCAAATTAGCTTCTTACGCTGCAGCCTTATTCCTATTAAGGGAAGAGACAGGTATGAGTGAGGAAGGTATATTATCAGCATTAGAGGAAATGGGTTACACATTTGTAGCCGATGATTCTCTTAGTGTACTTGAAGAACAAACGATAGCTGGTTGGTATATTCTTAATACCGACATAGACGAGTCACATGTTAAAGGTTCTGTTGTTGTATTAGAAGACGTTGATCCAGTAGGGTCTTTCGGTAATACGCTAGTATACAGAACTCTAGACGGTAACTTAGTTACAGCAAACAACCTAATTTAAGCTTGACTTTTTATTCGCATTAGGGTATAATAGCTCTATAATGTAACGGAGATATTATGACTATATTAATCACTAAACGGAACGGTGATAAGGAAAGATTTTCCTTAACGAAGATCCACAAAATTCTAGAATGGGCTTGTAAGGACATCGTCGGAGTTTCGATATCAGAAATCGAAATGAAGGCTAATGTTCAGTTATACGATGAGATGGACACTGAGTCTATCCACGATCTATTGATCAAGTCCAGTTCTGAGTTAATCACAGAACACACACCGAACTATCAATACGTTGCTGCTAGGCTTATTAACTATAAGCTTCGTAAGTATGTGTATGGTCAGTTCGAACCGATGCGCCTTAAAGACATTATTATCAAGAACATCAATGCTGGTGTTTACGATGAAGATATTCTATTAAAGTATGATGAAGACGAATTAGATCATATCAACGCCAATATCATTAAGCACGAACGTGACAACGAGTTCACGTATGCTGGTATGGAACAGATGCGATCGAAGTACCTTGTACAGGATAGGGCTAGTGGTGTTGTTTATGAGACACCACAGGTATTGTATATAATGATAGCGATGACTTTATTCGCTGATTATAAGACACAGCGTATGCATTATGTGAAGACGTTTTATAACGCCATATCACAATTCTATATATCTTTACCTACACCTATTATGGCAGGAGTAAGAACACCGACACGGCAATTTAGTTCGTGTGTAGTGTTGGAAGCTAATGATTCACTCGGTTCTATCAACGCTACTGCGTCGTCTATCGTTTCGTATATCTCTAAGAAAGCTGGATTGGGGATCAATGCTGGTAAAATTAGGGCTGTCGGTTCTCGCATTGGGGATGGTTCTGTGGTTCATACTGGACTTATTCCGTTTCTCAAATACTTCCAAAGCGCGGTTAAAAGTTGTTCGCAGGGTGGTGTACGTGGTGGTGCTGCTACTGTTCATTTTCCGTTATGGCATTACGAGTTTGAAGACCTTATTGTATTAAAGAATAATAAGGGTACTGAAGAGACACGCGTCCGTTCGATGGACTATTGTTTCCAATTCAATAAGTTGATGTACGAGCGTTTGATGTCTGGTGGTAATATCACCTTCTTCTCCCCGCACGATGTTCCTGGATTGTATGATGCTTTCTTTGAAGATCAGGAGAAGTTTAAGACTCTATACGAGAAGTATGAGAAGACCCGATCTATCCGCAAGAAGGTATTACCCGCACTAGAAGTATTCTCTCAGTTCTTGACAGAACGTAAAGAGACTGGACGGATATACTTACAGAACGTAGACCACGCAAACACTCATAGTTCGTTTATAGAAGCGGTTGCTCCTATTCACCAATCAAACCTCTGTCAAGAGATTACTCTACCTTCTACAGGTCTAGAATCATACGATGATGAGCAAGGTGAGATTAGCTTATGTACACTGGCTGCTATCAACTGGGGTATGATCAACGATCCTTCTGAGTTCGAGAAGTATTGTGATCTAACTGTAAGAGCGTTAGATTCTCTATTGGATTACCAAGGGTATCCCGTTAAAGCTGCTCAAATCTCTACATACAACAGACGACCACTAGGTGTAGGCATTATTAACTTTGCTCACTTCCTAGCTAAACGTGGTCTTAAGTATGACGATGACGCTCTAGCGATAGTAGATGAATACGCAGAAGCTTGGAGTTATTACTTAATCAAAGCGTCTGCTGACCTAGCTGAGGAGTTCGGTGCTCCCTCTCGTAGCAATCAAACCAAGTATTCTCTGGGGATACTACCTATCGATACATACAAGAAGGAAGTGGACGAACTAGTCCCTCACCAAGAACGTATGGATTGGCAACATCTAAGAGAACTATTAAAAGAAAATGGTATTAGAAATTCAACTCTTATGGCACTTATGCCAGCAGAGACATCAGCTCAAATTAGTAATTCGACAAACGGTATTGAACCTCCTCGGGCGCTAGTATCGTACAAGCAATCTAAGGATGGTGTAATGGCTCAGGTTGTTCCAGGTATTCATAACTTGAAGAACAAGTATGACTTACTGTGGGATCAACGTTCACCAGAAGGTTATCTTAAGATAATGGCTGTCCTTCAGAAGTACGTCGATCAAGGTATCTCTGTTAACACTTCATACAACCCTGCGTTCTATGATGATAACAAGATTCCTATGTCTACTATGCTAAAGGATCTAATCACCTTCTACAAGTACGGTGGTAAGCAGTTATACTACTTCAATACCAACGATCAAGCTGGTGACGAAGATGAAGAAGATTGTGAATCTTGTAAAATATAAGCTTTACTTTTGTTCAAATATGTAGTATAATAGTTGTATATTAATGAAACAGAGGTGTTAAATGTTATATATACTATTGAGCTTTTTTGCCGTAGCAGTGTTATCAAATTTCTTCTTCCCGTTGTTCCTTGAGGCCAACGATAAGATTAACCAAGATCTCGTTCGTGCAGGACGGTGAGTCAACGGGGTAAGGCTCTGAAGGTTGTTGCAACCGAAGACCCCACCACTAACAACGTAAACTGATTGTTGGAATTACTCAAGACAGGGGTTCGACTCCCCTCACCTCCACCAAAAGCGTTCTGGCTTAGAATGTTTCTGATGGGGGTGTTCTGGATTCGATTGGGTACTAGGAAGGTAATTGGCGTTAGTCTAGATAAGACTATAACACAATAATTTTAAACGCAAATGATAACGTTTATGCACTAGCAGCGTAAAGCCGCTAGTCGAGGTTTCTAAGAGGTTCCTCGTCACCGAATACCTCTCAATTTTAACAATTTAATTAAGAACAGAGTAATGGCCAGAGTAATTTATACCAAGATGAAGTCGAAGTACCAGAAGTACAGCAACATAAGACATATTAAGCGCGTTGAATCCAGTGCGTTGAAGATGGCACCTTTATGGCAGCACGAGTATCCTACAGGAACTCCCCACCAATTTATTGCCGATCAAATTCTATTGGGCTGGAAGCGCAATAACCAAATAAAGTAAGGTATATCTAGATTATGAAAAGTGTTTTTAATGTAAGTAAGACTTCCCACCTAACTCGTAATATGTTCTTCTCAGAAGATCTAGACATAGCTAGGTATGACATTGTTAAGTATCCCCCAATCCAAAAGCTCTACGAGAAGATGATCTCTTTTTATTGGACTCCTGACGAGATTGATGTTACTAAAGACAAGATTGATTACTCCAAATTAACTACCAGTGAACAACATATATTTACAGCCAACCTTAAGCGCCAGATCTTATTAGATTCGGTCCAAGGTCGGTCACCCAACCTAGCATTACTTCCTTTGGTTTCCTTACCAGAGTTAGAAGTGCTGATCGAGACGTGGTCGTTCTTTGAGACGATTCACTCCCGCTCATATACCCACATCATCCGTAATGTGTATCCAAACCCATCAATCGTATTTGACGAGCTAACTAGCATTCCTGAGATAGTGACATGCGGTACAGACGTGTCGAAATATTACGATAACCTAATGAACTATGATGGTGAGCACGGATCGCGCGAACATAAGAAACTCCTTTACCTATGTATGATGTCTATCTACATTCTAGAAGGGGTTCGTTTCTATGTATCATTCGCTTGCTCTTGGGGTTTTGCTGAGCTTAAGAAGATGGAAGGTAACGCTAAGATCATCAAGCTAATTGCTCGAGATGAGAACACACACTTAGCTGCTTCCTTAATGATACTTAAGAACCTAGTTAAAGAAGACCCTGAATTTGCTACGATTAAGGAAGAGACTGAGGCTGAGGTCGAAGGTATGTTCTTAACAGCAATTAAACAGGAAGAGGAATGGGCTGAATACCTATTCAAAGACGGATCAATGATCGGTCTAAATACCAAGTTGTTACAAGATTATGTACGATGGATCGGAGCTAAACGCATGAAGAGCGTAGGCTATACACCGAGCTATCATGTACAACAGGCTAACCCACTGCCTTGGACCGAGAAGTGGATAGGAGGTGGTAATGTACAAGTTGCCCCACAAGAGACAGAGATAACCGCATATATTGTAGGCGGTGTTAAACAAGACGTACAAGAGAATACGTTCAAAGGGTTAAGTTTATGACGAATATTGTAGTTTGGAGTAAAGACCATTGTGGCTACTGCACGATGGTTAAAGAGTTTTTAAATAGTAAGGGGTTGCCCTTTACAGAAAATAATATAGAAAGCGGTAGTTATACAATAGATGACTTGCGAGAAGCCGCTCCTCAAGCAAGGACAATGCCTCAGGTATTCTCTGGTAAGCATTACGTCGGAGGTTATACTGAAACAGTAGAGCACTTTTCGATGAACTTGGACGGCTTGTCGTTATGATAGGTTGCAGGGATTGTAATAAAACGTATAATGTATTACTACACGAAGATGGTCATAAGAGCTGTACGACGAACTTGGATATCGATATCCCGTTCTGTCCCTTCTGCGGGTATGAAATCGACCTTGAAGAAGGAACCTTCGATGATACCGAAATGGACATATAAAGGTAAGGAGTTTGGTCTAGAAGACGTTGGAGATTATTACGGGTTTATATACCGTGTAACCAACTTAGTCACTGGACACGATTACGTAGGAAGGAAATACTTTAAAAGCAAACGTAAACTGAAGCCTCTCATAGGTAGAGTTAACAAGCGTATTAAAGTGGTTGATACAGATTGGCAGGATTATTGGGGTTCGTCTAAACGGCTCTGCGCAGACATTGAAGAGATCGGTCACGGTAACTTCAAACGCGAGATTATAATGTTGTGTGAGACCAGAGGTAACACCAACTATTATGAAGCGAAGATACAGTTCGATGAGGACGTATTACTAAGGGAAGACAATTATAATGGCATCATTGCTATTAAGATTGGGATAGGAAGTGTTAAAAATATTATTGAATGAGTGTTGACTTTCATACCGTTATGCGTTATAATAGGTGTGTAAGAATTAAATTATTAAAGTATGGAGTAGATTATGGTAATCGTTGATTTTAACGGTATGGCAGTTGGTTCTATTATGGGACAACTTAACAGGGGCGAACCTCTAAGTGAAGGATTGGTTAAACATATCGTCCTGAATAACTTAAGAATGTATCGTCAGAAGTATCCTGAGAGTAAGTATGGTAATATGGTTATCGCTTGCGATTCATATTCTTGGCGGAAGGATGTTTATCCTGAATACAAAGCCTCACGTAAAACTAAACGAGATACAGATAAGATTGATTGGAAAGCGATATATGCTCACATCGATACTATCCTACAAGATCTACGAGAGAACTTCCCATACGCAGTAATACGTATTGATAACGCAGAGGCTGATGATATCATCGGGGCTTTAACTATACACAAGTCTGAGCCTGTTGTAGGTGAGAACGTTGTTATCGTTTCAGCCGATAAAGACTTCATCCAATTACAAGCATACGGTCACGTTATCCAATGGAGCCCAATGTTTCAGAAGATGCTTAAGGAAGCTGATCCTACTAAGTATATCTTTGAACATATAATGAAGGGCGATTCGTGTGATGGTGTACCTAACGTAATGTCTCCTGATAACTCATTCACTGATAAGATTCGACAGACTCCAATGCGGATGAAGTTAATCAATGAGTGGTGGGAACATCGTGACGACCTAAAGGCTCATATGCCTGAGGAATGTTACAGGAACTATATGCGTAACAGGGAAATGATTGACCTACATAGAACTCCTGAAGTGATCAAGAGTGAAAGTGTGAGCTTATATGAGAACTATAAGTATAGCGAAAGAAGTAACATATTAACGTATTTGGTTGAAAACCAAATGAAACTACTAGTAGAATGCGCAGGGGAATTTTAATGGAAATATATGAGATCTTAGATGCTGTTGAAGAGTCACCAACTCGGGAAGGTAAGATCAAAATATTGGGCGACAACGATTGTTTAGCCTTACGGGATATTATGAAGATTAATTTTGATGAGAAAGTTAAGATACATGTATCTAAAAATATTAATTGGTTACCACAAGATACACAGGTGGCGAACTTACGGGATATCACCAAATACTTGGTGCCTCTAGCTAAGGGTGATGTGGAACAAAGTAGAGCTGACTCTTCATATAAGGCTATGCTAGAACAGATCCATCCTATGGATGCTATGTATCTAGATCAGGCTGTCAATAAGAAGCTGAAGATCAAAGGTTTGACCGAGAAATTGGTTAAAGGTGTTTGGGGCGATAAGGTAATCTAAATGCCTACTTACACGTTTAAAGATAACGACACAGGCGAACAGTGGGATGATATTATGAAGATCTCCGAGCTGGATAGTTATAAAGAAACAAACAACTGCAGTACTGTGATGCAGCCTGTCAAGTTTAATTATGGTAGTACGAAGGATATGTACGGGAAGTCCGATGGAGATTTTCGAAGTCGGATGAAAAACTTAAAGAAATTCTATCCACCAAACGACGCACTAAAGGAATGGTAATTGAATAAGAACCAGAAGAAAATTAGAATCGACGACCTCCCTAAACTAGAAGGGAGAAACCAGCGCCAACATAACGCCATCAGTGGTTGGGAAGAAGGTAAAAACCTTATTCTCAATGGTTCAGCAGGTACGGGTAAAACCTACTTAGCACTGTCAATGGCTCTAGAAAATGTGTTAGATGGAAACACACCGTACCACGATCTTATCATAATGAGATCTATTGTACCAACAAGAGATATAGGTTTCCTTCCAGGAGACGAAGACGAGAAGAAAGAGGCTTACACAGCCCCTTATAAAAGTATATTCAACGAGCTATTTGGTTGTTATACTGCATGGGATAATCTTAAAACTAAGAACCAACTACACTTCGAGAGTACATCATTCATTCGTGGTATCACATATAACAACTGTATCATTGTTGTTGATGAGATGCAGAATATGTCTCAACATGAATTGGAGTCGGTAATCACCCGAGTAGGTAGGCACTGCAAGATCATATTCTCTGGTGACTACAAGCAATCGGACCTTAGAGGTAAGGAAGGTGAAGGTGTTAATGCTTTCTTACGAATCCTTGCTAGACCTAAGATTAAAGACCACTTCACTACAATTGAGTTTACTTCTGCCGACATCGTAAGATCAGGTTTAGTTAAAGACTTTATCATCGCTAAAAATGGCGATTAATGTAGACTGGTGGGGCGCGTATGGCTACGGGGATATTATACATTCCCTTGGCTATGCCAACACATTCGCTAAGAAGTCTGGGGTTGAAGTTAACCTCAACATTCATTGGGACTGTGGGGAAGCTCGTAAGTTCCATGGATTAGATCCAGAAACTAAATTAGAAAGGTTTAAAATACTACAAGACGAGATTGTGATGTGTCACCGAGTCAATGTCACACACCATATGCGGTCAATGGGTGTAGTATATAACGGGATATCTAAAGTACCATCTGCAGGTTCGAGGGTATTACCAAGGTACAAGAACGTATTCGATGACACTATCTCCTTACATGCTTTAGTGGAACCTAAGAACCATTACAGTGTTGTTAAGAATCAAATCTGTATTTGGACACCTGAGTATAATATAAACGAGTTACACGACTGGAAGGATACATTGAAAGGTCGTTGGGAAGACTTTAGAAATATTATTGAAGATCAAGGATTTACTATAGTAGAGATCTCTTATAGAGAACCTATTAAAAACGCTATTAAGAAAGTTGCTACATCAGAGTATTGTGTTGGTTATGGTGGATTAGGTAAGGGCTTGGCTGGGTTATTCTGGAAGCCTCTGGTTAGTATTACACAGAGATCTAATAACACCTATAGAGAAACACCATGGGCTTATCCTGTTTCTGATGAAAAAACACTACATGATTTACTTCCTCTATTCGTTGAATCGAAAAGAAATATACCAGCAGTCCTAGAGGATTATCATCGGTATATCAATAATGACGCACTAATGCTAGGTAAATATGTTATCCAATAACGTCCCAGTCTGGATGATCCAAATATCAGACAACGAAATATCTCAATATTATAAGAACCACTGCCTCCCGTCTTGGACAGATAGGGATTATGTGGTTAATATGTTTGAGGCTATTACACCTGATACACTAGGTGATGAACTAGTCTTTGGTATGTTGAAGTCTAATAAAAGCACTAGAGAATTCACAGAAACTGAGAAAGCTGTTTGGTACTCACATTACTATTTGTGGGCGCAGTGTACAGAACCTATGATTATCATAGAACACGATACGATGACTTACGGTAAGTTTGACATCACCCCATCAATGAATTTCAAATTCTTAGCTGAATCTAATAAAGGTTTAGCCCCTGCCTCCGCTTACTACCTAACACCAGCCACCGCCTCTGACTTAATCTCAGAGTGTACTGGTTCTCCGATAACTCTTAACGTTGACGGATACATGTATGGTAAAGGTAAGTCCAATATGAAAGTTTGTAAACCTATTATACACTACGAAATTGGTACAACAATAATACACAAATAAACTTTACTTTGTACCTGAATTAGTATATAATATAGGTATGAAAACATTTAATCACGTAAAGACCGAATTGGGGTACGACGACCTTCCTTGTTTTACTAGGGAAACTGGACGTACATACATCTCACCAGATAGAAAGACTGAATACTTCTCTATCACAACCATCCTCGAGAAACTCGCTCGTCCGCATATCAATGCGTGGAAGGAACGTATTGGCTTAGAAGAAGCTAATAAGATCCTCTTCAGATCATCTAGGCGAGGCACTTCCGTTCACGAGGCTATCGAAAAATACCTCAATAACGACCCCGATTACCTTATAGGCTACATGCCTAATATCATAGAGAACTTCCTCTCTATCAAACCATTACTACAACGCATCGGTAATATCTACGGCCAAGAAACTGCTTTATACTCAGACCACTTAGGAGTGGCTGGACGTGTAGACTGTGTGGCTGACTTTGATGGGGTTCCTTCCATCATTGACTTCAAGACCTCAATGAAACCTAAGAAACGTGAGTGGTGTGAATCGTACTTCAAACAGGAGTGCTTCTACTCTATTGCTTGGGAAGAACGCACAGGTATGAACATCCCCCAGCTAGTTACTATCATGGCGGTAGATAACAATCCTCCACAACTGTACATCGAACAGAGAGATGTTTGGGTACATCCCCTACAGGAAGCTATAAAATACTTTAAAAATAATTAAAATAAGTGTTTACTTTTGTTTCAATATACGGTATAATGGTATCTTAACCAATTGGAGAAGAGTAATGAATATATTCATACTAGATAATGATCCTACTATAGCGGCTCAGCTGCAATGCGATAAGCATGTTGTCAAGATGATTGTTGAATCAGCGCAAATGTTATCAACTGTGCATCGCATGGTAGATGGTGTCATGGAACGTAGACCTTCTAAGTCAGGTTCTATGCTGCAGTACTTTAAGTTAGATGATGGTAGAGAAAACATACTGTATAAAGCATGTCACTATAATCATCCATCGACTGTATGGACTCGCGAAAACTGTCAAAACTATGAATGGCACTATAAGCATTTTATTGCACTATGTGCTGAGTATACCTTTAGGTATGGCAAAATACATGCAACCGATACAAAGCTTAGAAGTATTTTACGAAACCCTCCAACGGAAATCAAGCACACCAAAGAGTTATCTCCATTCAAATTAGCAATGGGCGGTAATCCGGAATGTATTACAGAAGATGCTGTACAATCTTACAGAAACTTTTATAAGACTAAGGCTAAACGCTTCAAAATGGTTTGGTCAAAACGACCAGTACCTAAGTGGTTCCATATAAGCTTATAACTAAATGCTCTAAAAATAAATGAAGATAAGTGTTTACTTTTGTTTCAATATACGGTATAATGGTTGTATAGTTAATTAGGAAGGAATTTTATTATGTCGTACGCCCCTAGCAGTACTTACTTTGATCGTGATGGAACTATCCTTGGAATGTTTCGTGAGAATGATCACGGAAACGTTTTTGAGTTTAGCGTCAATGATGACGATACTGAATTCTACGGTGACGGTTATCCCCATAAGGTTTGGGTAACAACTCCTCGTGAAGGTATTGATTCTGGTTATCGTTATGCTATCGTTAAGAAGACTGTGGCTTATATCGTTGTTGATGAAGATGAGAACGGACTTCCTATTTGTGATAAGTGGTTGATTAAAGGTCACCGTATGTATGTGGAGGCTGTAGCGTAATGAAAGTTTATATAGGCTTATTGTATGTTTTAGTTGTATTGAATATAGGGTTATCCTTATTAGCATTATATGTGAATGGTGGAAGATGAATAAAGAACAACTTGATAAACAAATGAATGCTGGTCAGTATCTAATCTGGGCGGCTAATCGTATCAAAGAGCTTGAAGAAGCTAACCCAACCCCTGAGGAATTGATGAAACTTAG
>Ga0308002_1000398_pt1 | contig 16971 bp, 19 predicted proteins | sample Neamet34_FD_203148 | JGI IMG/M metagenome (GOLD analysis project Ga0308002, IMG submission 203148) | Marine microbial communities from water near the shore, Antarctic Ocean - #34 | ecosystem: Environmental > Aquatic > Marine > Unclassified | place: Southern Ocean | collected 2014-06-06
AGCACAACCAAGTCCACTGTACACACTACAGGCGAAGTAACTACGACACTTAAGTCACCACCGCCCTCTGCTATCTCCCCTTCACTCTCTGGAGGCAATTCAGACTCATGTACGGTGGGAGTCGCAGGTGCAGTACAGACTCAGATCTTAGGTATCTCTGCAGGCACCACTACTCGTGACTTGAACTGCGAACGGTTGAAGAACGCTAAGACACTCTACGACATGGGCATGAAGGTTGCAGCAGTATCGGTACTGTGTCAAGACCTACGTGTCTTTGATGCTATGATCATGGCTGGTACACCTTGTCCATACAATGGAATCATAGGTACTGACGCTAAGATTGCATGGGAGAACGATGAAGCTAAGATACCTAAGGCAGAGGCTATGGAAGAGGATGGAACTAAACGGTTCTTATTTGGCCTAGGAGGCTCTCTACTTGGACTCCTACTGTTGCTATGAGATTACTTTGGATCGCTCTGGTAACGGCTCTGGTGAGCTCTCAGGCACACTCTGAGTATCTCTATGGGATCACAGGGAATATGGCAGGAACTGGACACACTTGGGGCATGAATATAGCCCCTAATGGTTCCCAAAGTGTAAAGGTTAATGGCGTCTTCTACCAGTATACTCCAGTTAAGAATACTGAAGACTCTATGCTAGTCCACATAAGGAACAAGAAGGTAGGTGGCGGCTATATATTCTCAAGTACTGACGACTGGTCAGGGCTCCAAGGTGGTATCCCCATCACCAAAGGCTTCCTGATAGATAACCTTCCCATAGAGCTCTGGGGCGATGGTTCCATAGACGTAGAAGGTACAGGCTCAGTAGTGGATGCTAACGTAGTCTACAGCTATAAGTATAACAATGACTGCCTGACGCCCATGTCAGATCCTTCGTGCTCTGGCTACACTGATGCAGTCCTCGCCATGATGGGTGCTGCTGACACCTCAGTCTATAATCCATTGGATGATGACCTTATCACTGATGCTTTAGAGACTAAGGCTTCCTTGGAGTCTGAGGAAGAGTCTGAAGAAGAGTCTGAGGAAGACAACGATAGGCTCGAAAGTATATTAAGCAGTGTAGATGATTCAATACTCTCTGCTAATGTAGTCTCACAGAACTTACTAATGTCAGCTATGACTAACATGACAACAATGAACACGTATTACGATAAGAAGTTAGCTGGAGGAACCTACAAAGAGACAACTGTACTCGATGGAGGCAACCTACCAGACAACGCTAAAGGCGCTAGGGCAGGCTTAGCACAACAACTGTTGCATACCCAGATGGTAAGTCAGCAGTATGAACTAAAGAAGGATACACCATGAGAACTAAGTTACTAGTCACTAGTCTATTACTAGCCTCCTGTGCACCAGCTCACGCTGTAGACACAAGCATCTCTGGTAGCGTACAGACTCGCTGCTTAATCACTACGGACACTAATGGTGTCTATGGTAACCCAGTCCCTAGTAAGTTGAGTACAGCCTCAGCAGACGGTGGTGTAGTTCCAGTGATCCGTTACGATGTTACGCTTGCTGATGCTTATCTTGCTAAGGTTACGACTCCCACCTCATTTAGCACTAGCCCAGCACTAGCTGACACAGTAACATGGACAGGCTCTACAGCAGTGACTAAGACTACTGATGTTGGCATGGCTGGTTACGAGGCTGCTAAGGTCACCTACGGTTCAACTACTCAGTTTGACTTAACAGTTGCTGGTTCCACTTGGTTCTCTTCTGAGTCCACAGCGGTGTATGGTGTCAATAAGTCATTCGTTGGTGGTAACTACTCTGCTATTGTACTGGCTGAATGTATTGCTAAATAAACTAATTGCCCTAGTGTCTCTAGTACTGGTTACACTCAGTGCTCCTGTGTATGCACATGAGATGACACCTACGTATCCTAAGTTTACTCAGTCATACATGGGTGGTGTCTCTGTTACTACAATGAGTTTATTCAATAAGCGTAAGGATGTGTCTTACTACAAGATTGGTGTCTTCACTGATGAATGGAAGCCAGTCGCATTCGTATCTCAGTATGCAGTTATACCTATGTTATACCTAGACACTGTATCCTTTGATGTGTACGTAGCTACTCATACGCTTAGCTCTGTGGAGTACATATGCTCCATATCACAGCTAAGGGCTGGAGCTACAATAGAATCTAAGATATGTTCAAGGGTCAAGTAATGAAGACTTTACTACTAATAATTACAATGTTAGTAGGTACTTATGCTTTGGGTAATAACTCACTATCGTTGCAGTTACCTAGCAGTAGTAGTAACTATCAGTCAGATAAGTTCAAGACAGGCGACCTAGACTGTTCCAATGCAATCGGTGGCACTATCAACCTAGAGTTTGGTGTCACAGGTATCATTAATAATGCTACTAGCCTATGGTCAAGCTCTGGTAACAATGATCAGACTAAAGACATTGGAGTCTTCGCTAAGATCATCATGCCTCTTAACGCTCCCAAAGAACGTATCAATTGCAACACACTCTACTTGCTAGAGCTACAAAAGAAGCGTCTTGAGATCATGAAGCTAGAGACTGAACTCAATGCGCTAAGACGACTACAGTTGGATAATTAATATGTCAGCAGAAATAGAATACGGTGGTGTCAAGTTAGGTGGCAGTAAGTTATTACTTATAGTTCCATTGCTTGGTACTATCCTAGGTGGCCTCTGGGGTGGCTTTGAAGTCTACCAGAGATACTTAGACATGGAGGCTAGGATTAGCTCCTTTGTATCACCAGACCTGTCAGACTATGATAAGCGTATTGCTATAATGGAGAATAAGTTTGCTGTGATAGACAGAGGCATTGCCTTGGTTAAGGATGAAATCTCCTCGATTAAAGAGGATACAGAGAAGCAGTACGTTACCATAAAAGACTTAAAGCAATCTGTACGTGACGATATAGACAGGCAAGAGAAGATTATTGATAAGGTTGAAGATGACATAGCAGGTATTGAGACTGACGTAAGGACAACAATAGATACTGCTGAAGGTCGCTTTGAAAGCAAACGTGACCAACTGCAGAAGGATTACGTACAGAAGTCTGACACTATACGTGAGGATGTAGAGCGTAAGATTACTGATTTGGAAACAAGACTAAACAAGAAGTTACAAAGAGCACTAGACAACCCTTTGGCTAATTGAGATGATGAACATGGATAGTAACACAAGATTTGATAGGCTGGAAGCTAAGATAGATAAGTTAGCCGATGCTATGGTGAAACTAGTGGAGATAGACACAAAGATAGATGGACTCTTAGTTCACAATAACACACAGGACATGCGTTTGAATAAGCACAGTGTTGAGATTGATTCTCATTCAGTTAAGTTAGCTGTAGTGGCTAAAGCAAGTGGAACCAACGAATGGTTCATTAGATTATTAATAGCTACCCTAGTCGCAGGTGTAGCCTACATCGTGAGAGGTTAGTATGTTTGGATTACCAATGGAAGCTGTCACCATGATGGGCAGTACGCTAGGTGGAGCAGCCATGAAGATGTGGTCACAAAGCCAAGCTGATAAAGCAGAACAACAGAAACAACTAATGACTCGCTTTGAAGCCTCAGAAGGTAGTGTTAATGCTGCTAGGGCACATCAGAATCCTAATGCTCAGTGGATACGTAGATTCTTAGTTATATCCTTCATGGGTATGGCTATGTTCATTCTACTGGCACCTCTGTTAGGCTTCCAGACAGTAGTACCTGTAGACGTAACCACGGGCTTCAGTTTCTTATTCTTCGACTTCAAGGACACTATCACTGAGTATGTATCGTTAAGTGGTATGGTAACTCCAGTCTGGTTACCCCATGCAATCATGTCAGTAGTTGGTATGTACTTTGGTCAATCAATCGTAGCTAGACGCTAAACAAGGCAAATAAATGAAAACATATAAACAAACAGTCAACAACATCCTCATACGCCTACGGGAACGTGAAGTGGATGCTATCAGTGAGAACAGCTACTCCAAGCTCATTGGCCTATTAGTGCATGATGCTGTAGAGGCAGTAGAGAGTGCGTGGAACTGGTCTAACCTACGTGAGACATTAACGGTTAATACACAAGCAGATATATTCAACTATGTGCTTAATGACTTTGGGGACAAGTCCTCAGTACTTGACGTTGTAAACAATACTAGCAATACATTCATGAAGTACCAGACAGCACATTGGTTTAACAATCAGTACCTCAACCAAACACCAGCTACAGGCTCGCCACAGAACTATGTGTTTAACGGTCTTAATGCTGCTGGTGACACACAGATTGACTTGTACCCTAAGCCTGATGGTGTCTATCAGTTATTCTTTAACATTATCAAACGATCACCTGATGTGGCTGCAGACGATGATAAGATCAAAGTACCCTTCCTACCTGTGCAAGCTCTAGCCTACGCTATGGCTCTTGAGGAGCGTGGTGAGGATGGTGGTATGTCAGCAGTATCCGCTAAGGCATTAGCACAATCATATCTCTCAGATGCCATTGCTATTGATGCAAGTAAGCATCCTGAGGAACTAATCTGGGAGGCAGTGTAGCTCATGGCTAAGCAACTACTCGCGGCCTCCATTGCTGCTCCAGCATTCTATGGGTTGAACACTCAGGAGTCTGGAGTAACTCTACAGGAAGGTTTCGCACTACACGCAGACAATTGCATCATAGATAAGTATGGTCGCCTAGGCTCACGTAAAGGTTGGCAGACGCTTACCTCTGGTAGCACAGGCGTCAACTTAACTGGCTTGTCCAACTTTAAGGACATCACTGGTGCCAACACTCGCTTATCGTGGAATGATACTACATTCTTCTCAGGCACCTCTACGTTAACTACTGTAGCTCCTACGCTAGCTGCTGGTGACTCAATCACTACAGGTAACTGGCAAACAGCTACTCTTAATGATCATCACTTCTTCTTCCAGCGTGGCAATGAGCCACTAATCTATACTAATGAATCTGGAAGCTTAGAGTTTGAAGCATTCTCAGAGCACTCGCATGTAACCTCTGGTTGGCCTGAAGCTAACACAGTACTTGCGGCTTATGGTCGCTTATGGGCTGCTGATACGTTAACTAACAAGACTACAGTATGGTTCACTACAGTACTGGATGGAGCTAAGTTCTCCACAGGCACTTCAGGCTCCATAGACATCTCTAGTGTTCTCACCTCAGGTATGGACGAGATAGTAGCGGTAGGAGCTCACAACGGTAACTTGATTATATTCTGTAAGGATAACATTATCATCTACAGCGATGGTGATAACTTCCAAGCTGGTATGACTACTTCAAGTATGACACTAGTCGAGGTAATCGAAGGTGTCGGCTGTATCGCTCGTGACTCAGTACAGAACACTGGTGAAGACATTCTATTCCTGAGTAACACAGGTGTACGTTCATTGAACCGAACTGTACAAGAGAAGTCTCAGCCAATGCGAGACATATCTAAGAATATCCGTGATGATATGATTCAAGCTATCAACGGTGAAGTCTTAGACAATGTTAAATCAGTATTCTCACCTACTAATGCTTTTTACTTACTTACGTTCCCAGCCACTAAGCAGACCTTTTGTTTCGACACTCGTCAAACTTTAGAGGATGGAAGCTACAGGGTAACCGTATGGCCTGAGTTGACACCTAAGGGTCTCCTCTCACTAGGCTCTGATTTATTCTTTGCACAGCCTAACGGCATTGCTCAGTATCGTGGCTACCAAGATGATGGTTCTAAGTATGAGATGGGCTACTATAGTAACTACTTCGACCTAGAGATGCCTAACGTCAACAAGATCGTTAAGAAGCTCTCAGCCACTACAGTAGGAGCCACAGGACAGACCTTCGCACTTAAGGTAGGTTACGAATATAGTCCTATCTACTTCTCTGAGACATTTGTACTTACCGCTGGCACAGTGTATGAATATGGGTCAGCTGAGTATGGCTTATCAGAATTTGCTGGTTCAGTACTTATCAATGATCAATCAGCACCAACACAAGGAGCAGGCAACATTATCCAAATAGGTTTCACTACAGACATCAATGGTACTGCAATGTCACTCCAGAAGATCTCAATTTACGCTAAACAAGGCAAGGTACTTTAACTATGTCCAACTATATCAAAGCAACGAACTTTGCATCAAAGGATGCTCTGACTACAGGTAACCCCCTTAAGACCGTAAGCGGTACTGAGATTGATGATGAATACACAGCTATTGCAGCTGCTGTCAACACCAAAGCAGACTCAAGTAGCCCTACGCTTACAGGTACTCCATTAACGCCTACAGCTGCTACAGTAAGCAACAGCACACAGATTGCTAACACAGCATTCACACAGGCTGCTATTGTAGCTGGTGTCACAGCAGTAACCGCAAGTGCAGCTGCTAATGCAACAGCCATAGACGTCACTGAGGCATCTATTGTCACAACCAATGCTGCAGTGGCACTTAGGGCTACAATCGCCTCACCTGCCCTTACAGGAGCTCCTACAGCGCCTACGCAGTCTACTAGCAATAATAGTACTCGTATAGCTACCACAGCCTTTGCTCAAGCTGCTATAGTGGCTGGTGTTGCTGCAGTAACTTCAAGTGCTGCAACTAACGCATCAGCTATTAGCTCTACTAACTCTACTGTAGCGACTAAGGCTCCTCTAGCTTCTCCTGCGCTCACTGGTAACCCTACAGCTCCAACACAGACTGCAGGCAACACCAGTACACGTTTAGCTACTACAGCATTCGTAGGTACTGCAGTAAGCAACCTAGTAGCTTCATCACCCTCTACGCTTAACACTCTTAATGAGCTTGCAGCGGCCTTAGGTGATGACCCTAGCTTTGCTACTACTGTAAGTAATAGTATTGGTACTAAGGCTCCACTAGCTTCCCCTGCGCTTACGGGCAACCCTACAGCTCCTACGCAAGCCACAAGCAATGACAGTACTCGTATAGCTACCACAGCTTGGGTTAAGAATCAACCAGCTACAGGCGTCATTGGTGTCAATGTTAATGGAACTGTAGCTACTGGACGTACAATCTACGTAGATACTGATGCTCCATCTGGAGGAGCTAACGGAGACATCTGGTTTGAATATTAAAACTAAAGTAGGTAGCAGTTGGGTAGACCCTATACCACATGCCAAGATTGGTGGTACATGGACTAAAGTGAAGAAAGCTTATGGTAAGGTAGGAAGCACTTGGCAGTTGACATATGAATATGAATCAGTCTACACCTTTGCAGCTGGGACACATTATAGTGTTGATCTGGATGCTTTAGGTTTAGACAGATACCACAATGTTCGTATTGTAATACCTAGTAATGCTAACTTAGTTGCTTCATCTACCAGTACTTATGCTTTAAAGACAGGTACTAGCCACGGTGACAAACTTACTATTGAGAACAACGGATACATTCTAGGCCGTGGTGGTAACGGAGGCAACGGTGGTCTTGGTTACTCATACAACGCCATAGCTAACGCTACTAGTGGTACTTCTGGTGGTAAGGCCGTACACATTGAGTCACACATCACAATAATCAACAATGGTACTATAGCTGGTGGTGGCGGAGGTGGCGGTGGTGCTGAGGGCTATGTACACACAGGTACTGCCTATGGTGGCGGTGGTGGCGGTGGTGGTGGAGCACCCTTTGGTTCTGGAGGCTCTGGAGGATCTACGACACACAGTGGTGGTAATGGTGCTAATGCCTCCTTCTCAAGAGGATCAGGTGGCAGTGGTGGTTTCGATGGTACTGTACGCGGAGGCACAGGCGGCTTGGGTGGTGCTGAAGGTTCTTCAGGCGCTATAGGCGGTGAAATCACTGGTGACCATAGCCACGTAGTTGAGTCTACTAGAGGCTCTGGTGGTGCAGCAGGCGCTACATACTACAACCCTAGTAACTTTACCATATCCTAAAGTAATTAAAATAAAGCTTGACACCCCCTTAAGGTTCTGTTATAATGTAACCTAAGGACAAGAGACAATGCTTTTAGTTATTAATAAATTACAAACATAAGCTACTTAAGAGTCTCAAGTAAACTTAAGTAGCTGAACAGAGATATAAGCATATGACAAACACTAACATAGTCATTAAAGAACAACAGAGGACAGCATAATGCCACCACCTAATGGAACAGTTAAGGATGCCAAGAAGTTCTCAGGTATCAAAAAGGCTACTGCTGGAGCTAACAGCAACTCTAGAAAGAGAGTCAATACACAGAACAAGATTGATACTCAGAACTTCGCACCTAAGGCACCTTCGTCTAAGTTAGGTTGGCTAAGTGCTGCCGCTAATCCTATGGCTAGTCTGGCTAAGAGCGTAGGCTCCTCCTTCTGGGATCAACGCAAGTATGGCATGAATGATAGAGCTATGCGAAACTATAATAACCAACAAGCTGTCTATGACATAGGTGGTGAAGGACAGAATCCAGCAAACATGACACCAGAACAGAGAGTTCAAATGGCTCGTCAAGCTCAACTGTCTGAACAATTACCTCACGCCATGAACGATAGACAACGTCAGGACGCTGGCTTACCTCCTATGGCTCGGAACATGGGCCCTGATAGCCTTATAACTGATCACAGAGCAGTCCCACTTGGGGAGCAACGTCTTAGCGGTGGTATGTTGGTTCCAGTAGGTGGCCCTGTGCTACCTCCAACTGAACGTCCACCATGGGCACCTCCTATTGACGGTGGTGGCGGTGGTACCCCTCAACCACCATGGGCTCCACAGCCTCCATCAGGTACACCACCTTCGTGGGCTCCTGAAGCTTATGCACCTGAGGCACCTACGTCTGCACCTGTAGATGTACCCTCGTTGTTTACAGCATCACCTCAGCCTGCAGCAGTGGCACCACCTCAGGGAGCAGCTATCCCTACAGGTAACCCAGATTCTGGTACATTCAAACCTGTAACATTCAGGTCAGGCACTGGTACTTCTACTGCCGATGAAGATGGTATGACTACCTCTTTGGCTGAACCTTACTCAGGTCTCAGTAGCTTAGTAGGTGAAGGTACAGGACTCTTAGGTGCAGCTGGTGTTCAATCACAACAGGCTCCTAACCAAGTAGACACCCAATTTAACACCAATGATCGTGCTCAACAGCTCATGTCACAACGTAGTGCCTTACTGGAACCTCAGTTTGCACAACAACGTGCACAAGCACAAGAGAGTATGTTCGGTAGTGGTCGTCTAGGTCTACGTCTGTCAGGTGAGGGTGTAGGCGCTGGTGAAGGTATGGTACAACCAGATGCCTTTGGTATGAATCAAGCTCAGTCACAAGCAATGGCACAACTAGCAGCTCAGTCATCTCAGGATGCCTTTGGTGAAGGGATGCAACGTGCAGGTATGGACTTGAACCAGTTTAGTGCTAACCAAGGTGCACAACAGCAGCAGTTTGGTAACATGATGGGTGCTGGACAAGGTATGCTTCAGGCTGGTATGCAAGGTGCTTCACTTGAGCAGTCAATGGCAGCTCAGCAGATGGCTGCACAACAGCAAGCTCAGAACTATGGATTAGCTCAGCAGAACTTCGGTTTAGCACAACGTGGGCAGGCTCAGGACTATGGGTTGAACCAAGCACAGTTTGGCTTAGCACAGCAAGGTCAAGATCAGAGTTATGGTCTTAATCAACAGAACTTCAGCTTAGCGGCTAGAGGTCAAGCACAGGACTACAACCAACGTCAAGCAGCTCAAGATCAGAACTATGGTTTACAACGTCAACAACAGTTGCAAGACTATGGTATCTCTCAGCAACGTAATGACCTTGCTCAACAGCAGCAGCGTCAGGACTATGGCTTTAACCAACAGAACTATGGTCTAGCTCGACAGCAGCAGTTACAAGACTATGGCTTTAATCAGCAGAACTATGGGCTACAGAATAAGACTGTAGATCAGAACTATGCACTTGGTCTGGAACAGAATGCCATATCTCGTATGATTGGTCAGTCAACAGTCAACAAGAATAACTATCAACCAGATCCTTGGTTATCAGGACTAACTGGCATTGCTAGTGGCTTCTTTGGTAGTAGTGGTGGCAGTGGTTGGTTGTCAGATTATCTTAGGGGGAATACGTAATGGGCGGTTTATTTACTAACAATACAGCGGTTCAGGACTTACTGGACCAGCGGAACAAAAGATCCACTGACTTACAGAGCCAGTTAATGGCACAAGCTGCCCAAGGTGCCCGTGACCCAGCCAAAGCCCAAGCTATTAGTATGCTAGGGTCTACGCTTGGTCGTGCCTTAGGTGGCAACATGGGCGGTGACGAGCGTATGAAGAAGCTCCAAGCTGAGGAAGATCAACAGAAAGCAATGCAAAAGAGGTTTGGTCAGGAGTATGCTGAAGGAACACCTGAGAGTAATCTTAGCTTTGGTAATGAACTTATTCAACTAGGTTATGCAGACAGAGGCTCCCAGTTAGTCAGTATGGGTAAGCAAGCCCTTAAGGCTCGTGCTGACAAAGAGGCAGCTGATAAGCTTGAGGCAAAAGAGCAAGCTGCTTTGGATAAGAGAGGCTTAGAGTTAGCCGCTCGTTTACCTAAGGGTCATCCTTCTAAAGAAATACTAATGAACGGTGGTATAACAGAAGCTGACTATAGAAGTGCTTTTGATAGTGATACCTCGGCATGGGAAGCTAATGAGAAGGAGACAAAAGAGACTGCTAAAAAGACTGCAGAACGTCTTAGCTTAGTCTCTGACTCAAAGTCTATTGCTGCTTTAATAGGTGAGGAGAATCATCCTGAGTTATTTGCTGCTCTCAATACTAATCCAAACAAAGATATATACAAACGTGCTGTAGCTCTGTTGGATAACACAGAGAATGTAGAGAGCCCTACAGATATTGTTTCACGTTACTGGGCTACGGATGCTGAAGGTAAGAGTGTCAGAGTTGGTGATACACGTGACGGTACACAGGTACTCATGACACCTGATGGGCAGAAGCCTGTTAATGGTCCATTGAGTAATGTAACCAACCGTACTCAAGTTGTGGATACGCCTATTAAGTTAGCCCGTACCTCTTATGAGTATGTACACAAATCAGCTCGTTACAAGAAGATTCAAATACCTCATGACTTAGCTATACGTGCTGATGGTATCTTCAAGGACCTAGAGGCTGGTAGCTCAAGTGCTCGTCCTATCTTATACAGAACTATATCAGAAATGTATAACGGTGACAGTAAGGCAGCTAGTGAAATTCAGAAGTTACAAGAAGCTGGCACTATAAGTGATAAGATCTTTAACTCTATTGTAGCAGGAACAGCAGGTGGCTTGACGGACGCAACAACAGAGCAACTTAGATCGCTTGTAGGTATAGGTCGTAAGGCTATCAACACCACGCTAGGTCAGACTGTATCACAGGAATACCGTAGTCGTGTAGGTAGCTTTGAGAATCCTACTCTGCTCCAGAATCAATTGTTAACTTTCTTTGATCCTTCTCAGATTATGGATATAGACGAAGCTCTAGACCCTGCAGCTTTCCCAGAAGGTCGTATGTTTGAGGATGACACAGGTTCATCGTACATGGTTGTTGCTGGTAACATTATAAAACTTTAAAACAAGGTAATAATTATGGGTTTTAACCTAAAGACACTGGTGCCAGTAGACACTGGTGCTGAGCCTCTTGACGATGGGAGCATTAAGCCTTTTGACTTAAGTGCTTTAGTTCCCTCTGATAGCCCTGAAGCACAAGAAATGAGACAGAAACAAGAAGCTGAGAAGCCTGACTTTTGGGAAACCACAGGTCAGAACTTAGCTCTTGAGTTTGTGGATTTCTTCATGCCTGACGAGATCTCAAAGATTATCAATGCAGGCGGCACTCAACCTTTTGATACGTCAAACTCCACACCCATTGGTCATAGCTTAGCTAACCCACGTGAAGGTGAGGAGATGCGAGGTGCCTTAGCAACACAAGTCCTAGGTGCTGACAAGTACAAACCTATTAGTGCTTTGCCTACAGCTCACGAGAGGGCCTCAGCAGGCTCCTTGTCGGCTTTAGGTGACCCTACTAGTTGGATAGGTAAGGGTGCTTGGAACATGACTAAGAACGCTGTCTCTAACCTACTTCCAGCTTATGCAGGTAGTCAAGGAGGTGAGATAGCACAACAACAGGCTCAGAAAGCAGGTTGGAGTGAAGGTGCACAAACAGCTATGGCTCTAACGGCAGGTGTGACAACAGGTATTACCAGTGGTGTAGTACAGACTCCCTTAGCCTTTGGTGTTAAGAAGACTGGTTCTGCGCTGGTTGCAGTGAAGAATAACATTAAGAATCGTGATAAGGTTATAGACACTGTTTCAGACTGGGGTACTCAGAAAATATCAGCTGATGTATTAGCTTCACAACCTGAGTTACCTAAGCTTATAGCGCAGGCTCAGAAGATGGCAGCTCGATTAGGTTATCCTGAGATGAAGCTTGCTCACTTAGCTCCTTTGGTTGCTAATGATCAACTTAACCGAGACTTTAGAACCTTCTATAACACAAGTACAGACTTCAAGACAAGTGTCAACGAGGCTGTATCTGAGTTCAATACTGTTCTTGAGGAATACACTAGGAAGTTTGGTGGTAATCCTTCAGCTCAGTCTAAGAAGATGATCAATGCGATCAATAGCGAGAAGAAAATAATTAAAGATCAGCAGAGTAAGGTTGATGATCGCTTAATTGAACAACAGCATAAGATCAATGACGAGATAGCTATTACATCTGAACAACTATTTGAATCTGGAGATTCTATAGAGAGTGGTAAGAAGATTGCTAACCTACAGGCAGCGCAGCGTAAGATAGCACAGAGCCAATTAAGTGCAGAGTACAAGACTATACTTAACTCAGCCACTGAGCAAGGTGTTGAGATGGGTCCTGATGGTGTCGCAGCTATGTTTAACTTAAATGTAGAGTCTCGTTTATCAGAAGCCTTTGGTAAGGGCAACAGGGTGTCAGTCTTAATGGACAAACACTTCAAGCCTGAGACAATTGATACAGGAGAGTTCCACCCACCAAAGAATGTAGAAGAGATGGAGAACCCTCGACCTATCATGGAGGAGGTATATCCTACGGCAAGTATAGAGACCATAGACTCCTTAAAGCGTGAGACCAACCTACTGTTACGTGGGCATCTTGATCCTAGCCAAAGGACAACACTCATGGAGCTTAAGGGTGGCTTGGATGAACAGCTTAAGATTATGGACCCTGCCTTTGCTGCACTCTATAAGGCAACAGACCTTAAGTATCTTGAGGACATAGGTCTGCCTTTCAACATGGAAGGTGTTAGGTCAATGTCAGCAGCTAAGTTCAATCAGGACGTATCTAAGAAGATAATGAAACCTGAGATAGCACAACAGTTCTTAGCTGTAGCAGGTGACGAAGGTCCTGATGTATTACGTCACGCTATCTTGATTGGTTTGAATAAGGTAGCATTCAAGGATGGTATACTGCAGCCTAAGAAGCTGGCGGATTGGATGGATAAACCTGACAATAAGCTTCTACTTGGCATGGTGGATGGTCTTGAGGATGATCTTAAGAGCAAGGGTGCTTATGTCTCTATGCTACAGGAGAACTTAGCTCTTGTAGGTGTACAACGAACAGAGGCTATGTTACATCAGACTGATTCATTGTTTGAAGCTTTAGGTAAGAATACTAACAAGGTTGTTACCGAAGTACTTGAGAATGCTACACAGAGAGATGCGTGGTTTGCTGCTATTGATAAGATGACTCCAGACAACAAGGCTATAGTTCTTAATGGTCTACGTCAGAGTATGGTTAAGAGAGCCATGTCTTTTGCTGGTAACGGTGATAAGACTGTCATGGAGCACTTAAGAGACCCTCAGTATAGACCTGCTTACATCAAGGTGTTTGGCAAGGAGTACTTTAAAGGATTGGAGGCCTTAGCTACCATAGGTGATTCTAAAGCTGTGTTACAGTTAGATAGAATACAGATGGGCATTAAGACTAAAGAGAAGGAACTAGGCAGAGAGAAGTTTGGCTTTGGTCTATCAAACGTAGGTGCCTTGTGGCGCAGACAGATGATAAGCCTACCTCAGAAACTTACTATCCTAGCTTCACTTACAGGTACTAAGCAGCTACAGAATGCTTCCGATAAGAAACTTATGGAGTTCATGTTATCTAAGGATTTTGTAACTCAGGCAGGTAAGTCCATTGAGTTCACCTCGGATGGAGCTGCAGTGCTTAAGAGAGGCTCAGGTGAGTTCCTAATGTCGATGATGGAGCTCTCAGGACGAGGTGCTTACGTAAGTGGTCAGCAGGCTGTACGGCCAGAGGAACAAGGACAAGAGCTCAGAAGAGCTGCCCGATAAACTCAAGGCATAAAAAAACCCTACCTAAGGAAACTTAAGTGGGGTTTTTTGTGTCTTACATATTATATTTCACAACTACCAGCAACACACGCTAGAGTCTGAGCACCTTCGGTCACATCACTTGCTTCAGTAATGTCCCAGTCCATCGTGGTAGGCATCACAGCAACTAATGCTTCATACTCTTCCTCGCTGATGGCCTCATAAGGAGCCTGCTGATACGTATGCTCACTAATCGGTAGGAAGCTAAGTCCACTAGCGTCATCAAAGTTGTTGAAGAGCCAGTTGCCTATCTCTAGGAAGTCACTGTCTCTATAGTAAACCGTAATGCTTGGCTTATGCTCACACCAGTTACGTTGGTAACAATCCCAAAGGTGCAACTGTTCCATACCAGTCTGCTCTGAAGCTATCGTAGAGCCCTCTGGAGCCTTTTGAGGGAAGCTGAATACCTTGGTAGCTGCTGACATTACATCGACCTCTACAGGCACTCCTGCGGCCTCTAAGACGGCACATAGTGGGTCACGAGCATCAGCACGAACACGCCTAATATAATAGTTGCTAAACCGACCATGGATTCCACTGGCGCTGTTGACCAATTGGGAGACTGTTCCACTTGGCTTGACGCACGTAATTGCTGTACTCTGGTTGATGCCGAGTCTAGCACTCCATTCTTTATTAACTTTAATAGTTTCATTCTTTAAGTCTTCTAGCTCCTTAGCTAGCTCAGGGCCTACTGTACCCATTCGTTTGTTATCTAATATGCCTGTCAAGCTAACTCCTAACAAGCATTCCTCTGCCGTGTTGTCTGCCCACTTCTTACGTAAGTATCTGAAGTTAGTCAACGTGGCCTGTAGCGTTCCTAGGATTGTCGCTAGTCGTACCTTCTTCTTCAATTGTGCTGGAGTATCATCCCAACGCACCACACACTCACTTAAATTGCACAGTTGCTGTGGGCGTAATATTATCTCGCTGCACGGATTGGTCCCGAACTCATGGTCTGCTTCACGCCTACCATTCTTTGCTGCTTGCTTCTGTGAGGCTACACGACTGAAGAACCCACGCTCTCCACTCCTACTCTCATACAAGCTACTCCACTCATTCATAAACGCTTCAAAGTCTGGCTTCTCAGTGTAACATGCTGAGTTGTTAGCTAAACCTCGTTGTGGCTCTGTGTCCCACCATTGACCGTGCTTACTCCGTCTTAGCCTGTCGTCTGTCAAGTTAGATAAACTAATCAAGGCAGAGCGTCTAACGCCTCCAACGACTACAATCTGAGCAATCTTACAACATAAGTCATGAGCTTCTATACTGCTTAACTTACGCCCTGCAGCTCCCTTGAAGACACCAACAGTAAACTTAAACAAGTCAACCAAAGGCTCAGGGCCTGACGCACGACCACCAAAGGTAGTCAATGGTGCGCCTGCTGCACGTACTTTGGTTACGTCCCATGTAGGTACCTGACCTGAGTATAGCAAGACGACTAGCTCACGGAATGCCTTAGCCCAACCAATCTTACTGTCATCTACATTGATACAAGTGTCAGTAGGGTGCATCTCTTCGGATACTTCAGGCAGCTTAGACACATACTGACGCTCGACACTGAAGCCAACACCTGTGCCGCACATAAGAATATACATCATCTCGTCAAAGGCTTTAGGGTGGTCAATAGTCATATAGCTGCAGTTGAAGCCAGCAATGTGGTCACGGTCTAAAGCTTTACCAGCGGTCATCAAGGCTCTCATGGAGGGCATGACTTCCTTAGCTAGGATTGCCTTGTACAGCTCCTTGTACGTCTTGTCGTCCAGTGAACCACGGTCCTTGAAGTAGTCTAAGTAGCGACTAACTGTCTCAGGCCAGCTCTCTCTACGCTGCTCTAGTGGAAGGTAACGGGCATAGCGTGACTTGTGGATGTAGTCTTCGTATACGCTCATAGCTCTACCCCATTCTCTAGCTTCCATTGATAATAATAATCTGAATACATCAAGTCACACATGATAACCTCAATGGCAATGATAGAGCGTGTTAGGTCCACCACTTCATCAGCATCTAGGTAAGGGTCCATATCATTCGCAATCAACTCTTCTTTAAGGTCATGGTGCACCTGATCTAAATAAGTGACTGTGATCTGTTCCATCTGTACATCGCTTAACTTAAGTTTCATCATTGTTCTCTTCTCTCTTCTCTTGTTCAACTGTGTTGTGTTTGTTATGCTTGTGCATCTTATTACCTAGGCACCAGTCACATGTACCGTTGTTGCAGCACATGCTTGAGATTGCCTTGGACCCTGTCTTAGCTTTCTTTACTGTTCTGCTCATTATCTATCCTTCACCAGTCATGTACGTCATTATTCGTGCTAAGGACACAATGGTTATAACAATGCCAACAGCATACACAGTAGGCATAAGCCAGTAGTGTGCTGCTAGTACTATACCGCTAAGCACTACAAATATTGCTGCTACCAATGTTGCTGGCATTGCCTATTCTCCACATTATGTACATTCTAGTATACATTGTACACACTAAGGTGCACTTACGTATACTTAATCTTCCCAAACTGTACCACGCTTGTACAACTGCATTGCTGTGTTGAGGTCACAGTTGAAACCTTCCATGATACTCTCAATATGCTTAATGATCATCATATCCTTTACTCTCTCTATTCTATTGAAACCACACCCAAGTGCCGTGTGCTACAGCA
>Ga0308002_1000400_pt1 | contig 16885 bp, 14 predicted proteins | sample Neamet34_FD_203148 | JGI IMG/M metagenome (GOLD analysis project Ga0308002, IMG submission 203148) | Marine microbial communities from water near the shore, Antarctic Ocean - #34 | ecosystem: Environmental > Aquatic > Marine > Unclassified | place: Southern Ocean | collected 2014-06-06
CCGATGTATTTACAACTAATGGAATAACATTCGTGGAATCATTCTCCTCAGTTCCTACAGTTGTTTGCCAAACGATAAATTTCCCTGCTGGTTGGTTTATATTTTCTACTTATATAGAATCTGACATAGTTGATATGGAAGCCTTGTTTGCGCCCATTGTAGCCTCAATTGTAATTGTGAAAAATAACGCTGGTATGGCGTATTTACCAGAATGGGAGTACAACGGAATTGGCGATATAAACAATGCTGAAGGATTTCAAGTTAAAACTTACAATGCCGTTTCATTTGAAATTTGTGGAATGCAAATTAGTCCAGAAATTAATCCATTAAGTTTGGTAAGTGGTTGGAATTTAATTTCATATACCCGAGAAGAACCTGCTGACGTAGTAAGTATTGTGGCTTCTTTAGTCGCAAATGATAATTTGGTTATCGTAAAAGACAATGACGGTATGGCATATTTACCAGTGTGGGATTACAACGGAATTGGTGATATGATAGCCACGCAGGGCTATCAATTAAAGATTAACCAAGATGCCGTATTGGAGTTTCTTTCTAATAGTGAGACTTACGAATAAATTATTGTATTAATTACTAAAAAGTTCACTCAAAAGAGTAGGCTTTTTAGCTTATAATTCTTTAAAAAAGAATTGTAAATTAGAAGTCGAAATAAGACCTATTATATGAAACAAATTATCCTTTCCATATTAAGTTTATTCTTTAGTATCACTTTATGTGGACAGTCTAGTTTAAATTTGAACTACTTGTCTAATTACGTTTATTCTAACAGTTTAAACGATGTGTGGGGTTATACCACAGAAAATGGAGAATATGCTTTGGTAGGCGTTTATAACGGCGTTTCTGTTGTTGATGTTACAAGTCCTACCCTACCAGCTGAGCTTGGTTTTTTTGAAGGTCCCAATTCTATATGGAGAGATTTAAAAACTTTTGGCGATTATTTGTACTGCGTTAACGAATCTAGTGGTGGTTTGCATATTGTAAACTTAGCTGAGTTAATTGCTGGAAATTCCAATCCCACTTCTATACAGAACACGGATTTAGGTTTTACTACAGGACACAATATTTACATAGATGAAAATGGTATTCTGTACGTTTTTGGAGCCAACTTCGGTGGCGGCGGCGCAATGATGTTCGATTTAAATGATACCCCAGAAGCTCCCGTATATTTAGGGAATTATGGGGGTAGCTATTTTCACGATGCAATGGTTAGAGGCGATACGCTTTGGGGTGGAGCAATTTACAATGGGGAATTTTCTGTTGTTGATGTGTCCGATAAAGCAAATCCTGTTTTATTAGCGACTCACGGTACACCAAATAATTTTACACACAATAGTTGGATTTCAGACGATGGAAACACAGTTTTTACTACCGATGAAGTTAGTGGTGCTTATGTAACTGCCTACGATGTCTCAGATCTAAATAATATAGAAGAACTCGATAGAATTCAAGCTTGGAGTACTGATACGGATGTTATTCCTCACAATACCCATGTAGCCGGCGACTTTTTGGTTACCTCTTATTATAGAGATGGTGTTTCCATAGTAGATGCTAGCAATCCGACGAACCTAATTGAAGTTGCTTATTACGATTCTTCACCAAACTATGAAGGTGCAGGATTTAATGGTGCCTGGGGAACGTACCCATTTTTGCCTTCAGGGAATATTTTGGTGTCGGATATAGAAAATGGACTTTTTGTATTGGAGCCAAAATTTACCAATGCTAGTTTTATAGAAGGTACAATTATGGACAGTTTTACAGAGGCTCCTCTTAGTAATGTAACGGTACAGATTGTTGGTTCTACCAATCCTTCCCTTTCTAGTTTAGCTGGTTTTTATCAATCTGGCATGGCTGATCCTGGAATTTATACTTTAGAGGTCTCCGCAAATGGTTATTCTACACAGCAAATAAGTGTGAATTTACAAACAGGAATTATTTTAGAATTAAATATAGAATTAGTTTCTAGTGGATGTATGGACGAAACGGCCTGTAATTACAATCCTTTTGCTGTAACCGACGATGGTTCTTGTGCAGAAATTGATGAATGTGGCGAATGTGGTGGAACAGGTCCTATTATTGGTTACGATTGTGATGGAAATTGTACTGGCGATTCGTTTACCTTAGAGATGATGGATTCTTACGGCGATGGCTGGCAAGGGAATACTATTAGTTTTAACTCTATGTCTTTCGAACTTACTAATGGTTACGAAACAACTGATGTTTTTTGTTACGATCCTACTTATGGCTGTTTAGACATAGTTTGCGATGGCGGTACGTGGCAAACCGAGGTTACTTGGACTATATCTGATATTAATGGAGTCTTACTTTCTGGAGGAGCTCCATATCAAGGAAGTTTATGTAGCTTCTCAGACTTATCTCAAACTTGTCAGAGCTTAAACTTATCAGCAGGATGGTCTATGTTTTCTACTTATATACAGACAGAAAACATGGTTTTGAGCTCGTTATTTAGCGACTTACTTTCAAACGATAATTTAACGATTGTTAAAGATTATGCTGGTGCTGCTTATTTACCTTCTTTCAATATGGATGCTATAGGTATTATAAACAATGCACAAGGCTATTTACTTAAAACTACCAATGCACAGGCTGTAGAAATCTGCGGAGTTTACCTGTTACCAGAAGAAAATTCTATTCCTTTAAATCAAGGTTGGGGTATGTTTAGTTATTTACGCTTAGAACCAGCGGATACACAAGCCGTATTTGATGAGTTTGGTGCTGATGTAATTATTATTAAAAACAGTATTGGATCAGCTTATTTACCTGACTGGGGGTTTAATGGTATTGGAAATTTAGAACCAGGAAGAGGTTACCAAGTAAAAATGGCAACTCCTCGTACGCTGCAATATTTATCAAATGGCGAAACGTATTAAACTTGGACTATTTCATTATAAATCTTAGCTTACAAACAATACTTGCTTAGTAGTTCTGTTTTCCTGACTAAGAATAATTTCTTTACCCTTTAAAATAGAGGCTTCATTACTTTGGTTAAAATGTCTAATCGAGAGTAATTCGAGTCCAGTATTGTATTTAATTCTGTAGTCTTTAGAAAGCTCGGCAATTAGAAAATCGATTTGTAAAGAGTCAACATCAATTGCTAAAGAACAAGATACAGCTGAGTTTTGTATCAGGTTTACAGTTGCATTGTATTTAGCTAAAACACTAAATATTTGTGCCATGTGATTTTCAACTATAAAGTCTAAATCTAAGGCAGATATAGAAAGTAAAGTTTGTTTTTTCTTTAAAATATAAAAAGCTGTTTCGGGTACTGTAGTTTCATTTTCTCCTATCCATGTGCCTTTCTCGTCAGGACTCACAAAAGATCTAATTTCTAATGGAATTCCTTTTGCTTTTAAAGGTTGTAGCGTCTTAGGGTGTATTACCGAAGCTCCATAATAAGCCAATTCTATTGCTTCCTGGAAAGAGATTTTTTCAATTTTTATTGAATTGGGAAAGTATCGTGGATCTGCGTTTAGTAAGCCGGGAACATCTTTCCAAATAACTAATTTTTTAGCGTCTAAAATACTTGCAAAAATTGCAGCACTATAATCCGATCCCTCTCTACCTAGTGTAGTTGTGAAGTTTTCCGAAGTACATCCAATAAAGCCTTGTGTTATAGTAAGCTGTTTCCCAGAAACATGTTTTTTAATTAATTTGCTACTTAAGTCCCAATCTATAGTTGCATCTTGATGCTTATTGTCGGTTTTTATTAAATCTCGAGCATCTAACCAAATGTTTTTTAAACCAATTTCATTCAAATAAGTACTCACTATTGTAGTAGAAACTAATTCTCCAATAGATACAATTTGGTCGTATTCGTATGGGTAGTCAGGACGAGGTTCGTCTTCTAAAGCCCACTCTACCTCAACAAATAAATTATTTACTGCATCAAATACAGAATGTCCCTTTGGAAATAAATCGTCTAAAATGCATTTATGAAATAACTTTACTTTTTCTACTTTCTCAAATATATCCTCCTGCTTTAAGTAAAAAGCTCGAGCAACTTCTTCCAACTGGTTTGTAGTCTTTCCCATAGCCGAAATTATAACCAATGGTTTATGGGCTTTATACTTCTGTAGAATTTTAGCTAAATTCTTTATTCCTTCAGCATCTTTAACAGATGCACCTCCAAACTTAAAAATTTTCATTGTGATATATTTGCAACAAATGTAAAATATTTAAAGCTCCTACACTCAAGCAAAAAATGAAATATTTCCTATTCTTTATTTGTCTAAATTGATATGCTATTAATTACATCCTCCCAAACATGAAAAATGTTCTACTATCGATTCTAGTGTTTTCCTCTTCTTTTGTCTTTTCACAAATTAATCTTAATTACGGACCCAGTAACTTTGTTACTATAGGTGAGGGTTTGGGCGGATTTAACGGCGAATTATCTTTTGGTGGAAGATTCGGTAGAGATCACGATGTTATAGGTGATGTAAATAAAGACGGAGTACTCGATATAATTGTTGGCGCACGTTCTGACGATGATGGAGCTGCCGATGCTGGTGCCGCTTATATTATGTTCATGAATACGGATGGTACTGTTCAATCTCATCAAAAGATTTCGATGCTACAAGGCGGATTTGATGAAACACTTAATGCAGGGAATTTCTTTGGTTATGGTGTCGCAGGGATTGGTGATTACGACGATGATGGGATTCCTGATGTTGCAATTTCTGCTCCTGTAGCACCTAATAATTCGATCTATATTATTCATTTAAATATAGATGGTACGGTAAAAGATTATGTGAAGAATGAAAATATAGTTGCTCAAGGTTTATCTGCTGTAGGCGATTTAAACAATGATGGAAGAATTGATCTTGTTGCTTGCATGCCTAAATCTAACGATGGTGGCACAGCAAGAGGTGCGATTAATATATTATTTTTAAATGCTTCGTCACTAATAGTGAATGCTAATACTGTTACGATAAGTTCTACCCAAGGTGGATTTGGTGATGGCATAGAAGATGGTGATAAATTTGGTGGGCGAGAAGCAGCTTATTTAGGCGATTTAGATAATGATGGAAATCCTGAATTGGCTGTGGGAGCTTTTATGTCCGATGGTGGCAAAGGTGCAATATGGATTCTGTCTTTAGATGCAACTACTTTTAATGTGATTTCTAAAGTTAAAATTGGAGAAGGCTTAAACGGTTTCAATGAAATTTTAACATCTGGTGTAAACCCCAATGGAACACAAGGAGCAAGTTTTGGTCATGCTTTATGTGCTGCGGGAGATTTAAATGGAGATGGTATTACGGATCTAATAACTGGTGCGAATCAGCAAAATGAAGGCGAAGCTTATGTTTTGTATTTGAATGCTGATAAAACGGTAAAGTCTTATGTGAAGATTCACAATGATAACGGTGGATTTGCTTTAGAACTTGAAGCCGAAGAACGTTTTACTAGGTCTATTTCTTTTATTGGTGATCTTAGAGGCGATGGCAGTATTGCTATAGATTTTGGTGGTGGAGCGGGTTCAACAGGCCTTATTTATATTTTGTTTTTTGAACCTTGTAATTTCGCTTCTGTAAACAAATCTTATAATTGGACTGATCAGAATTCACTTTATTCAAATTGGGATTCATCTACCTCTCAATTTACTGAATCAGTTTTAAGTATTGAGCAATGCTCGTATAAGTCCTTGGAAAATAATGCCAGTTACTTTTCTTATGATTCCCTTACGGGGAAATGTTTCTGTTACGATTCGTTGGCTACTCTAGTTTCCGAAAGTCAAACTATGGATTTGTATTTACATAAATGTTCTAATACTGAATCTACAGTACAAACGATAGTATTTAACCTAGGTTGGTCAATATTTTCTATTTATCTACAAGTTAATACAATGGATATTGAAAGTATATTAGCCCCTGTAGAGACTCAAGTTATTATCGTAAAGGATTATTTAGGAAATGCCTATTTACCAGAATGGGGTTTTAACGGAATTGGAGAAGTTGAAACTGAACAGGCCTATTTAGTGAAGTCTTCCTCAGAATGTTCTATAAATATTGAAGGGGCATATATGTATCCCGAACTTCACCCATTAGAACTCGTGGAAGGATGGAATCAAATTTCGTATTTACGTATAGAAGACGAGGCTGATTTAGTTTCAGTTTTTGCCGCTATTATAAACCAAGTAGTAATTGTAAAAGATGAAGTTGGTAGTGCTTATTTACCCGAATGGGGATTTAATGGAATACAAAGTTTACAAGCTGGAAAGGGGTATCAAATAAAATGTAATACAGCTTTAAGCCTTCAGTATTTGGCGAATATTCATAGCTATTAAATTCAGTTCTATTTAGAGTTGAGCGATTAAATACAATGGAATAATTAACAATAAAGCTGGCAGTAAATTACTTACTTTAATTTTTTTTAAATCCAATATATTTAATGCAATAGCAATTATAAGAACGCCACCAATAGCCGATATTTCAGTTATTAATTCTGGTTTTAAAAAAGGTTCGAAATAAAAGGCTCCCCAAGTTAAAATTGATTGAAATAGTAATAGAGGTATTGCCGAAACTAATACTCCAAGACCAAAAGTAGAGGCTAATAAAATTGAAGTAATTCCATCTAGAATGCTCTTTGTAAACAATAAAGTGCTGTCGTTGTTAATCCCTTCTTCTATTGCTCCAACAAAAGTCATTGAGCCAATGCAGTAAATTAAAAAGGCTGTTATTAGTCCTTCAGTAAATAGCGGATTTTTACTTTTAAGACTCATTTTTATTCTACTCCCAACTCTTTCAAAGACTTGTTCTATGTTGAGTAATTCTCCAATTATAGCTCCAAGGACTAAACAAATAAGGAGTAATAAAAACTGCTGTGTAGCGAGTGCCATTTTAAAACCTAAGACTAGGGTAAATAAACCTATAACTTGAAAAATAGTTGTTCTTATTTTTTCAGAAACATATTTACCAAAAGCGATTCCTATAAGACTCCCTATTATAACAGCCAATGCATTTACAATACTTCCAATTGGTATTATCATAACTGTTTTGTTTACTCTTCTGAGAACTCTACGAGTTTACGTCTGTAGTTACTAAATAACTTAGATTTTGAAATAAATCCAATATACTCTCCATGACAAGTTACTGCTAAATTCCAAGCGCCTGTTTCTTTGAATTTAGTCATTACCTTATCCATAGGATCGTAAAGTTTTATAGAACCTAAAGGTTGGTGCATTAAATCCTCAACGGTAATTTGTGTATATAAACTATGGTCGAACATTACTTTACGGATATCGTCTAGACTTATAATTCCTAAGAATATATTCTTCTCATCTACTACAGGGAAAATATTCCTTTTAGAATCAGCAACTACTTTTACTAGCTCACCTAAATTCATTTCAGGATGTATAACAGAGAAGTTTTTTTCAACTAATTTTTCCAGTTGCATCTGCATCAATACTGCCTGGTCTTTGTTATGTGTCATTAACTCTCCCTTTTGTGCTAATTGCAAGTTGAAGAGTGAATGGGGTATAAAATATTTTGAACTTACATAAGAAATTGCTGCTACAGTCATTAGCGGAATGAAAAGGTCGTATCCACTGGTAATTTCAGCAATTAAGAAAATTGCGGTTAGTGGTGCGTGTAATACGCCTGCTATTAACCCAGCCATAGAGACTAAACTAAAGTTACTTACTGATAATTCTATCCAGAAAAAATGATTAATCAGTTTCGCGAATACATAACCTAATCCTGCACCCAAAAATAGGGAAGGAGCAAACACTCCTCCAATACCACCTACTCCAACAGTTACAGAAGTCGCAATAATTTTAAATAATAGCATGATAAAAATCAAGACGAATAAAGCCGTTTCGGTGGTGCAAATAGATTCTATATAACTACCAGCAATTACTTCTTGCCCTTTGTCGGCTAACAATAAGTTAATTGTTGTGAAGCCCTCTCCAAAAAGTGGTGGTATAAGAAATAGTAAAACCCCTAAAAACAAACTACCCCAAATAGCTCTGCTAATTTTGTGCTTTATTTTTTTTAATAGAGTAGTCGTTTTATAAAACACCTTAGAGAACACTACAGATAGTAATCCACAGAATACACCTAAAAGAATGTAAAAGGGCATGTTGGCAACATTAAATGCCTCTACACTCTCAATATGTAGAATTAATGCATCACCAATAATTAAGCGTGAACTTATTGTAGCCGACACCGATGCAATAAGTAGTGGTATAATAGAGGCCATGGTTAAGTCTAACATCAGTACTTCCATAGCTAAAACAAGCCCTGCAATTGGAGCGTTGAAAATACTGGCAATTGTACCGGCTGTAGCGCAGCCTATTAGCAACATCCGATCTTTGAAATTAAGATGTAAAACGCGCGCAAAATTAGAGCTTAAAGAAGATGCACTAGATGCTGCTGGAGCTTCCAAACCAATAGAACCTCCAAACCCAGCAGTAAGTATAGAGGAGATAATAGAAGAAAACATATGATGTCGCTTCATGATACCACTTCGTTTGGCTATAGCATATAGGATTGTAGGAAAACCATTGCTTTCTGGTTTCCTAACTATATACTTATTCCAAAGTACTGTTGCCAAAATCCCTATTAATGGGAGTACTAGTAGTGTATAATTATGCCAGCTAAAGGCTTCTGTAGAGTTACGTAAAAAGCCACCTAAACTAAGTGCAGTATTCTTTATGAAAGCTGCAATTAATCCAGAACCTACACCAACAAGCAAACTCATCATTAAGATGAATTGCTTGTGGGAGATGTGTTTTACTCTCCAGATTAAAAACCGTTTTAAAAGACTTTTTTTAGGCATTTAATTGCTAAAGATGTTGATCTATTAAAGTTCTAATTCCTTCGTTAGAAGGTCTTGGAGCACGTACAGTAATAATATTTCCATTGCTATCGAAAAGCATGAATCTTGGAATACCATTAATTTTATAATCCTTCGCTATTTTACTCCAGCCAGAAGCAAATAGCTGTACGCCACCCATTTCTTTTTCCGCTAACATATTCTTCCAGGCATCGTAATCTTTCTCTTCATCTACAGAAACCGAAAGGAAAATAATGTTTTTTCCATGGTATTCTTTTTCAAGTTCTAGTAAATGCGGAATCTCTCTTTTACAAGGTCCACACCAAGTAGCCCATACATCTACATATACTAAAGATCCTACGAAGTCTGAGAGCGAAACACTATCTCCATTAATATTTGGATAGGTAAAGTCGAATGCGGGTTTTCCAGTATTAAAAGCTGACATTTCTACAACCAAGTCATTCAATTCATTGTACTTAGAGCTATCAGATTGAAACATTTTGTAAACCTCCATAATCACTGCTATATCTTCAAGATCTTTATTTTTAATGTAGTTCTTTAAAAGATCGTAAGTAATTTTGTCTTTGGTTGATTGGTTGCTAAAAGTTCTAGAAATAAAATCAAAATTTGAAAGTAATTCATGGTCAAATTCTGTTGATACATTAGAATTTACATAAGTTTTAAGGAAATTATAAGAATTATCATCTTTCAAAAAACTAGGATCATTAACGTCTATATTCTCCATAAAATTGAAGTAATTAGCACTTAGTTCGAGATTTCCATTCCCTAAATATTCGTAGTATTTTTTATAGTTGAGTTTTTTACTTGCCCACTGAAGTAAAATGGCTCTTTTTTGTTCCGTTTTAAAAGTTCCCTCTGCAACAGAATCTAATAGCCCATTCATTTGTGTACTTGCTTCGGTAACAGCTGTAAGAAACTCAAGTTCTTCTAAAGAGTATAATTCTTTAAAGTCAACACCTTCTTCAACTAGGTATTTCTTTGCCAGAAAATTTGAAGCTTTAGACCCCTTATAATTGATTGTTTCATCAAATTCGGTAGGATTTATACTCACTTCTATACGATCGCCTGGCTTTACGTACATAGCTGTACTTTCTTTACCATGCTTAAAGTTCATATATCCTGGAGTATCCATCTCGAATTCTATCTCGAAAGTTGCCTCACTATCTAATGAATCGGTGTAGCTATTATTGTCTGAACTCACAGAAGCAGTCTCGCTTAGTGGATCTGTAATTGTACCAGAGATAATTACGGTTTTATTTACAGGTTCCTGACAGCTGAATAGGGCACATGCAGAAAGTGCTAATACTAAGTTTTTCATAAGGAGCTAATTTCGATTTAAATTTAAACCATTTTTTTGGTTCCAAAAAAATAGTTTTTATGAGTCTGTAATTCGTTTAATTAGTGGCAATTATAAACGACAAATTTTAAATCCTGACTTACAATATCCACTTTGTGGAATAATTTATAAAGATGGGTTTTGGAATTTAAATGATTACTTGTTACCATTTGGAATGAGCCACCTTTTTTAAGAACCCTTTTAACTTCTTTAAATAAATCTAAAGCTACCTCAATATTTGTTTCGTGTTCGAAGTGAAAAGGAGGATTAGAAATTATTAAGTCGAAAGTATGATCATCAAAATCAGTTAAACAATCGTTATAATGGAAGTGTATTTTTTCTCCTTCAATGTTCATTTTAGAAGATTCAATAGCAAGTAAAGAGTCATCTAAAAGGTGAATCTCTGTTAGTGGCTTTTCCTCTTGTATAGCATATGCAAGAATTCCATTTCCAGAACCTAAATCTAAAATCTTATTATGGTCTAATCTCACGTCCATATTGTCAATAAAAAACTGAGTAGCATGGTCAATGTTTTTTGCAGAAAACACACCGTAATGTTGTTTGAAAACTTTGTTTCCAGAAAATTCAATTTCAGTAATTAAGTTTTCTTTTGCAACTACTTTTTTACCTTTTAAGATAAGTATGCGTGACTTCTTCCAAGCTTTAGACTGACTACAATCTTCAAAGTATTCGGCTGCAATAGTTAAGTATTGCTTAGAAAAATACTTGGTCATGAAACCACAAATAACTTGTCCGTTTTCTGAAAGTGCTGCTTGTGCTTGTGCCAATTGAAGTCTAAATAAATCTAGAGATTTAGGGATTTTAATAAGTGCTAAATCATATTGTTCAGTTAATTCACCTATAGAGCTATTTGTAGGAAGCTCCATTTTTAGATCATTGTCTTCGAAGTTGAAGTTAAAAGCTTTTTCTTGGCTCTTAAAATCAATGATTGCCGTTGGTTTATTTTCTGAAAGTATCGTGCTTAAAAACCCAAATCTATCGTTGTAGATTATCGTTTTATCACAGGCTATTTTCTCCTCCTCTAAGTGGTTTAAAATATGTTCGTCTGCAGCACTCCATGCTTGTAACGATTTATTATCTGTTGTTGGGTAACGGTCAATAGTGAACGTCTTTTCTTGGTAGGTATATTTCATCTCTTAAAGTTCAAATGCTGTTTTTACTTTGCTAACAAAATCTAATTTTTCCCATGGGAAAGTTTCAATTTCTTTCACTATTTCTTTGCCACCGCTTATTTCAAAGCGAACGGTTTTCCTTTCTGGGGTTCTTCCCATGTGCCCGTATGCTGCAGTCTCGCTGTAAATAGGGTCCTTTAATTTAAATCGCTCAACTATTGCTGCAGGTCTCATATCGAATAATGCATCCACCTTTTCTGCTATTGCACTGTCGCTCATATTTACCTTTGAGGTACCGTAGGTATCTACAAAAATATTCATCGGTTTAGCTACTCCAATTGCATAAGCGACTTGCACTAATATTTGGTCTGATATACCAGCCGCGACAAGGTTTTTAGCAATATGACGTGTTGCGTAAGCTGCAGAGCGGTCAACTTTTGAGGGGTCTTTTCCAGAGAAAGCTCCACCACCGTGTGCTCCTTTTCCTCCATAAGTATCTACAATAATCTTACGTCCTGTAAGCCCTGTATCTCCATGAGGTCCTCCAATAACAAATTTCCCAGTTGGGTTTACGTGATAGGTAATTTTCTCATCAAAAAGAGCCGCTATTTGACTAGGTAACTTTGCCTTTATACGTTCTACAAGTATCTGTTTTACATCGTTTTTTATCTTAGTCAACATTTTAGACTCTTCATCAAAATCGTCATGTTGGGTAGAAATTACGATTGTGTCTATACGTTCCGGAACGTTATTATCGGAGTATTGAATAGTAACTTGAGATTTTGCATCTGGTCGTAAATAATGCATTTCTTTGTGCTCCTCGCGTCTAATTACTGCAAGTTCTTGTAAGAGTAAATGAGACAGGCTTAACGCTAAAGGCATATAGTTTTCAGTCTCGTTGGTAGCATAGCCAAACATCATTCCTTGGTCTCCTGCACCTTGCTCATCGTGTAAGCCTTTACCAGCTACTACTCCTTGATTAATGTCGTCTGATTGCTCGTGTACAGTAGAAATAATCCCACAAGACTCAGCATCAAATTTATATTCCGATTTGGTGTAACCAATTCTGCGAATTACGTTACGTGCTTGTTTTTGTAAATCTACCCATGCCGTAGATTTAATTTCTCCACTAATCACAGTTAGTCCTGTAGTAACAAGCGTTTCACAGGCAACTTTAGATTCGGGGTCTTGTGCTAAAAAAGCATCAAGTATAGCATCAGAAATTTGATCGGCAACTTTATCTGGGTGTCCTTCAGATACAGATTCAGATGTGAAAAAATAAGACATATTTATTCCTTTTAGGATGAATTTATAAATAGTCTGATTTGAGCTGTAGCGGTAGGATACTGCTTTAGCCTTTTTTATAGTGGTAGCAATCAGTCAAATTCATCCACTTATGTGGGTGCAAATATAGTAATTCGATCGGTTTAATTGGTTAGTCTATGAAAAACATCTTCCAATTTTTGTTCCTTCATATTCATCTGTAGTACAGAGCGTTTATTTGCTACTGCAAAATCAAAAAGCACAGATCGCAAATCGTGTTTTGAGGAACAGCTAATTTCAAATTGATTCTTTCCATTTTCAATAACTTCTAATACATATTTAATGTTTTGAAGGTCTGATTTACTTACAGTATCATTAAATTCTATGCTTATTAAATTTCTATCGCTATTGGTTTTGTAGAGGTCTTCAATTTTTTTGTTAGCTACAATTTCCCCTTTATTAATTATAATAACTCGGTCGCAAATAGCTTCTACTTCCTGCATAATATGTGTAGAAAGCATTACTGTTTTATTTGATCCAATTTCTTTTATTAAATTTCGAATTTCTACAAGCTGATTTGGGTCTAAACCTGTTGTAGGTTCATCTAAAATAAGTACTTCGGGATCGTGAATTAACGCCTGAGCTAATCCAACTCTTTGTCTATACCCTTTAGAAAGTGAACCAATAAGTTTGTGTTTCTCTTTTGATAAACCGGTTTTCTTTATCATTAAATCGATTCGGTCGTGGCCAAGTCCATAAATATTAGCCACAAATTCTAAATATTCCCGAACATACATATCTAAGTATAATGGGTTGTTTTCTGGTAAATATCCAATTTTACTTTTTGCTTCTAAACCGCTATCTGATGTATTAAGCTCACAAATCCTGGCAACCCCACTAGATTGTGGAATGTATCCCGTAAGAATTTTCATCATTGTAGATTTCCCAGCTCCATTAGGACCTAAGAAACCAACGATTTCACCTTTTTCAATTTCAAAACTTACTTCGTTAAGTGCTTTTTGAGAACCGTATACTTTACTAACCTTTTCTACTTTTATTGACATAAGTACAAATGTAATTTATTTTCACGGGAACTCTAAAGAGATGATTGTTCAATTTGCATAAATACTAAACTCAATTCAGGGTAGTATATTGTTTTTTATAGGTAACGATACTCATATTTAGTTAGATAAGTGGGCTTTAATAGTAATTGCATATTAAGATGGTATACATTTGCCATGAATGTAATTTTCATTTTAAAGTTGTATTACTCGAGGGGCGAGTAAATACAGAGAAAGGATTCCAATTTGGAATCCTTTCTTTATATAAAATATTTTCTTAGCTTATTCTTTCATAAACTATTCATTCCCAAAACTCAAATCATATCTTTGTAGCTATGCAAGGAATGGTCGTAAAATCTACAGGAAGTTGGTATTGGGTTCGCACAAATGATGGTGAGCACCACGAATGTCGCATCCGCGGAAAGTTTAGAATTCAAGGAATTAAAAGCACAAACCCTATTGCTGTTGGCGATATAGTTGAACTTTTACATCAAGGTGATGATTATTTGATCACCGAAATCTATGAGCGTAAGAATTATATTATTAGAAAATCTGTAAACCTTTCTAAGCAAGTACATATTATTGCTTCAAATATAGATCAGGCTTTTCTAATTGTAACTTTAGCTTCTCCCTCTACCTCAGTTGGGTTTATAGATCGATTTTTAGTGACTGCCGAAGCATATCAAATCCCTACCATATTAGTGTTTAATAAGGTGGATCTATACGATGAATTTGATCGTGAATACCACGACGAAATTGTTGAGATGTACACTCAAGCAGGTTATGAATGTATTGAGGCTTCAGCATTAGAACAAACAAATATTAACACACTTACTACTAAGATGAAAGACAAGGTTACACTCTTGTCTGGTCATTCAGGTGTGGGTAAATCTACTCTTGTAAATGTTATAGATCCCGACTTGGACTTGGCTACTCAGCAGGTTTCCGATGCGCATCAAAAAGGGATGCATACTACTACATTTGCTGAAATGTTTGAACTTGATTTTGGCGGTTTTATTATTGATACACCAGGAATAAAAGGTTTTGGTTTAGTTGAAATGGAAGAGACTGAATTAGCTAATTATTTTCCTGAGATGAGGCGTATAAAAGGACAATGTAAGTTCCATAATTGTAAGCATGTAAACGAACCTAAATGTGCTGTTAAAGATGCTGTAGAAAACGATGATATCCATCCAGTTCGTTACGATAGCTATTTAGCTATATTAGAAGATGACGGTAATCAGTATCGAGAATTTAAATACCATAAATGAGAGTAGTTTTACAAAGAGTAAGTGAAGCTTCGGTAAGTATTGATGAAATATTACAAGCTGAAATTCAACAAGGATTACTCATTCTACTCGGTGTAAGCCCCACGGATACACAAGAAGATGTAGATTGGTTGTGTAAGAAAATCTGCAAGCTCAGGATTTTTTCTGATTCACTTGGTAAGATGAATCATTCCTTAATAGATGTTAAGGGTGATGTATTATTAATAAGTCAGTTTACACTGTTTGCTAATACAAAAAAAGGAAATAGGCCTTCGTACATAAATTCGGCCACTCCAGAAATCGCTACTCCTTTATACGAAGAATTCATAAAGTCATTAGAATTTCAAATGCAGAAAACGGTCTATACAGGTGTTTTTGGTGCAGATATGCAGGTTGCTTTAATAAACGATGGTCCTGTAACCATACAATTAGATTCTAAAAATAGAGAATAATGGAGCTAAAAGAACTTCAAACTAAAGTAGATACTTGGATTAAAAAGTACGGTGTTCGCTATTTTAACGAATTAACGAACATGACTATTCTTACCGAAGAAGTTGGCGAAGTTGCTAGAATTATGTCTAGGAGATTTGGTGAACAGTCGGAAAAAGAATCCGATAAATGCAAAGATCTGGGCGATGAGTTGGCTGATGTTTTATTTGTGCTAACCTGTATCGCTAATCAAACGGGTGTAGATTTAGAGAAAGCTATTCAAAAGAATTTTGAAAAGAAAACGGCAAGAGATTCTAAGCGACATATAGAGAATGATAAGCTATAAGCTCATCTTAAAGCAAAAAAAAGGCTATTTCGTAAGAAATAGCCTTTTTTTATTTAAGAGTAAGATTACTCAGCGAAGGGAACAACGCTAACGTAAGATCTATTGTCTCTTTTTTTCTTGAATTGGATACTACCATCACATAAAGCGAATAGTGTATGGTCTTTCCCCATACCCATATTTTCACCTGGATAATGTTTTGTACCTCTTTGTCTTACGATGATGTTACCAGCAACAGCTAATTGACCACCGAAAATTTTGATTCCTAGTCGTTTCGATTCCGATTCACGACCGTTTTTGGAACTACCGACACCTTTTTTGTGAGCCATGGTTCAAAGTTTTTTTTGGTTAGTTAATTAAGCTTCTGATGATTCAGCTTTAGGAGCTGCTTTTTTAGCCGCTGCCTTTTTAGTGATTGCACCGATAGTAATCTGTGTAAGATACTGACGGTGACCATTCTTCACTGTATAGCCTTTTCTTCTTTTCTTCTTGAAAACAATTACTTTGTCTCCTTTTAGGTGGCTCTCAATTTTTGCTGAGACTTTTGCACCTTTTATAGCTGGGGCGCCAACTTCTACTTTACCACCATCCTCAATTAAAAGAACATTATCGAAAGTTATTTCCGATCCTTCTTCTCCTTCAAGACGGTTGACAAAGATGCGTTGATCTTTTTCAACTTTGAATTGATGCCCTGCTATCTCTACAATTGCGTACATCTGCTATGATTGGTTAGTTAAAATACTAATTAAGTCTGCGAAATTACATAATTTATTGGAACTACCCAAAACGATTATGCTCTTTTATTTACCAAATATACTCCGCCTAAGATTATTAGAAACCCTGTTATGTGATGCGTCGTTATTTGTTCTCCGTCAAAAAGTCCCCATAATATAGCAACTATAGGGATTATATAAGTACATGATGTTGCAAATAATGCACCTGTCATTTTAATTAATTTATTAAATGCAATTACCGAAAGAGCAGTTCCAATAATTGCTAAAATTGCAATATAACCGAGACTTGTCCATGCTTTTGGATGTATTTGTATTACCTCAAGAAAGTTGGTGCTAAACAAATAAATACCAGCCCATGGCCCTATAAAGGAAAAGGCAAGCGTGGTGATTTGAATAGAATTTAAATCATGTAAATGAGCTTTTATTATATTAGTACTCCAGCCGTAACAGGCTGTAGCAATTAATACCAAAAGGCAGTATAAAAGT
>Ga0308002_1000401_pt1 | contig 16884 bp, 14 predicted proteins | sample Neamet34_FD_203148 | JGI IMG/M metagenome (GOLD analysis project Ga0308002, IMG submission 203148) | Marine microbial communities from water near the shore, Antarctic Ocean - #34 | ecosystem: Environmental > Aquatic > Marine > Unclassified | place: Southern Ocean | collected 2014-06-06
GTCTAAGGGAATCCAATTGGCACCTTTAGCATAAACATCTTTACCGTTTACATTAAACTTAAAACCTTTCCCTAAGCTATCCACATCCTCAATTAAATCTATAGTTCTAATTGCATATTCATCATGACGCTCATCTACTACAGACATCTTTTTATTTAGTAAAAATATATCTACATTTTTAATTTTTTGCTCACCATAAGATCTAGGATACCATAAGTCTGGGTTTTCGACGCTGAATTCTATAACCGTTAATCCCTTATTTACTGGATAATTTTGACCTAAAAACTCAATGGTATTCAAATCGTGTTCGCTATTAAATACTTCTACTTCTAAACGCATTTTAGCAATTGAATCTGTCACCAACAAGGTACTAATATGAAAGTCGCTTATTTGAGCTGTATTCGATACTGTAAGTGTTACAGCTTCTGTAATTCCACAGCCTATAAGCTTTGGTCCCCAATCCCAACCAAAATGAAACTGTGGTTTACGAGTATAAACGCGTTCTTCTCCGGGTAAGTTATAGGCTACATTTTCGCTTAGCTGATGAATAACGTCGAGTGTTGGCTTAAAAACAAAACGCAATTCGTTGTTTTCTTTTAGTAAATGTTTAGTTTCTACAGAATAAGCTACAAAATAATTATCACAGCTTTTAATTAATGAATCGTTTAAAAATACATCGGCATAAGTATCCACTCCAGAGAAGTTCAATTTTATTGACTGCTGGTCTAAAAACTCAGAATTTAAATGAAAAGTTGATTTATATTCCCAAACCTTCTCTGCTACCCACTCACTTTCAGACTCGTTATTTCTATAGAAAGGATCGTCTATAAGGTTGTTTGAGTATAAGTCTAAATGTACAAAACCTGGAACTGTTGCGGGGAGCCATTCTTTGCTCTGCTCTCTAAATTCCCAATTAGCAAGCCTTAGCTCTTTAATTTGGTTTGTATTCCCACAAGAAGAAAGTACTACTATAAATAGCAGTAAATAATTAACGGATTTCATTTTCGCGAACATAGGCCGTAAAAAGTTTTAGTTTTTTAAAATCGACTCCAATATAATCAAATGATGAGATATTAGGATCTGTAGTCATAGATAAATTGGCTCTATACTCCATTTTAGAATGGTGCATTTTTTTTGAGGACAAATGAATATGATTAAATCCGGCAGTAATAAATTTTTGTACGTTACTAACATTTACGCCGCCACCTGGCATAATAGCGATTCTATTCCCCGCTTGTTTTTGTAAGTTTATAAGAGCATCAAAACCTAAATCAACATTTTCTTTTGCTCCCGAACTTAGGATTGTAGAACAGCCTGTTTCTATAATTACTTCTAAAGCTTTGTTTAGGTCGGCAGACATATCGAATGCTCGGTGAAATGTTACAGGTAAAGGATTCGCTAATTTCACTAATTCAGTAGTTCTTTGCTTATCTATTGAACCGTCTTTATGGAGTAATCCTAAAACAATTCCGTCTGCTCCCATTTCTTTAAACCAAGAAATTTCTTCTTTCATACTTTCAAATTCCTCATCAGAATAACAAAAGTCTCCTCCACGAGGACGAACCATTACGTAAATTGAATTCGTATAGTTTTTACGGCATTTTAAGAATGCTCCATAATTTGGACTAAGACCTCCCTGATTATAATTAGAACAAAGTTCAATTCTAGTAGAATCGGTAAGTATTGGTAGATTAAATGGAGAAAAAAGACAGAGTTCTATTTGCATAAACAATAAGCATTTACAAAAACAATTGGCTTTCCTAGAAGTTAGATCGCTATGATTTTACATGGGAGAAAGGTATTTGTTTTTTCGATGTACGAATATACTCAAAAAATTACACAGAGATTCATTGAGAAAAAGAAGATAGAGAAGTTAAGAGTTTAAAGAAGTTAAGATTTAGAATTAAAATTGTCCTCCTGAAGTTTACTCGATGGATACGATAGTGAAATCTAATCTGAATTTGGAGAACTATTTCCCAATTCCCTGCTCCCTATTTCCCTTTTAGTTTAAACCCGACCTATTTTCTTTTAGTGAATATAGTTAGGACAGCATAGAATGAATGGTGGAAACAACTTCAATCGTTTTTAAATTATCCACCTCAATAACATACTTAGACAAATTATACACTGGTTCTCGTACAGCTAACTGCAGCTGTATAAAACGTTCCAACTCATCCTCAGATTTAAAACCTTCAATTAAAGGCCTAAAGTGAGAATTGGAAAATAGTCTGTTTTTAAGAGTTGTTATACTTGCCTGTAAATAGACAACTTCTCCCATCTCATTCATTAGATCCATAAGATCGTTACTACAGGGTAAACCACCACCAGTGGCAACAACAATATCATCTTTATCAATCAAAAACTCTAGACACTCTTTTTCTTTACTCCGAAAATAGTCCTCACCAGAATCATTAAAAATATCAGAAACTGTTTTACAGCACCTATTTTCAATCCAACTATCGGTATCAATAAGCCTGTAGTTCATTTTATTTGCAAGCAATTCGCCCACACTAGACTTTCCAGCCCCCATATATCCCACTAAAAAAATCAGCATTTAAAAAGGAGAATCTGGTTCTTTACTCATATGATTGTAGACTAATTTATCTACCCACTTCGGGAAAAACTTGTTTAAGAATACGGTTAACTTCCCATTTGCAGTTAAAGTCAAACGATCTTTTCTTTTAATAACAGCCTCAACAATAGCCACGGCTACTTCTTCAGGTTGCATCATTTTTTGTTCATTCCTTGGTGTTTCACCTTGCGAAGAACCGTCGGCAGCAAGAGCCGTATTTCTAATGTTTGAAGCTGTAAAACCTGGACATGCCAATAAAACATGTAAATCCTTTTTCAGATTCTCTATACGAAGCGATTCTAAAAAACCATGCATTGCAAATTTTGAAGAAGAATAACCAGTTCTACCTGGTAAACCTTTATAACCCGCAATAGAGGAAACCCCTACTACAGAGCCTTTATTTTCAAGTATACTTTTAATGGCATAGCGTGTACAATATACAGTACCCCAGAAATTTACATCCATAACTTTTTTGAGTACTTGTAAATCTAAATCTGCAAATGCAGCCCTCATAGAAATACCTGCATTGTTAACCAATACATCTATTTTACCAAATTTATCTAGCGTTTTCTGCATTAATACTTTGCAATCTTCTTCTATCGACACATCTGTGGGTACACATAAAACCTCAACACCTAGGAGCGAAATCTCTTTAGAAATTTCATTTAATTTCTCTGCAGACCTAGCCGCTAAAACCAAATTGGCACCTTTCTTAGCAAAGGTTATGGCACAAGCCTTTCCAATCCCCGAAGAAGCTCCTGTAACAATTACAAGCTTATTTTTCATCTATTGCGTTTTAAATCGTAAAATTGCATTTAAATGCAGAAACAAATATACTAATAAGAATAAGCTCTGAGCTATTACAAATAAGTTTCAATAGTTTCAGTTTATATTGGTATACACCATTAATTTTTAGCTCAATTTTTGAATATGAAAATCGTTGAAATTTCTTCTAAATCTGACATCCAAAGATTTCATGAATTACCATTTTTGATTTATAAAAATGACCCCAACTGGATCGCACATATTCAGCAGGAAGTTGAAGTAGTATTTAACCCAAAAAGGAATAAATATTTCGAAACTGGTTCTGCTACACGTTTTATTCTTGAAGATGAACAAGGCAAAGTAGTTGGTAGAGTTGCTGCATTTATTGATGGTAAGCGTGCCAATACCTTTAAGCAGGCTACTGGAGGAATGGGCTTTTTTGAATGTATTGAAGATAAAGACGCTGCATTTTTGTTATTCGAAGCTTGTAAAAACTGGCTATCAGAAAGAGATATGGAAGCAATGGATGGTCCTATAAATTTCGGTGAAAAAGATCGTTATTGGGGCTTATTAGTGAGTGGATTTAAACACCCTCCTATTTATGCCAACAGCTACAACCCTCCATACTATCAAGCTTTCTTTGAGGATTATGGATTTCAAACTTATTTTAATCAGCATAATTTTATTAGACCACTAACAACAGTAATGCCCGAAAAGTACAGATTGCGTTTTGAAAGGGTTAACAAAAACAAGGACTATAGTTTAGAACTGATAAACAAAAAGAATCTCAAGAAATATGCAGAAGATTTTAGAGAGGTTTATAATGCTGCATGGGTAACCCACGATAATTTTAAAGGTATGTCTGAGGAACAGGCAATGTCTATGCTACGAAAGATTAAACCTGTTATGGAAGAAGACCTGGTGTGGTTTGCTTATTTTAAAGGAAAACCTATTGCCTTTTTGATCATGCTTCCAGAGTTGAATCAATTTTTTAAAGCAACAAATGGGAACTTTAACTGGTGGGGGAAACTAAAATTCCTTTGGAAGAAACTTTTTAGTAAGCCAAAATTTGTTTGGGGGGTAGCTTTTGGGGTAACACCAAAATTTCAAAGCATCGGGATGGAGTCTTATGTATTAAATTCTGCTGCCGAATATTTGCGTACCAAAAGACCTAATTTCAAAGATGTTATTGTTACTTGGATAGGCGATTTTAACCCAAAAATGATGCACGTCACAAAATCTATGGGCGCGAAAAACTACCACGACTTAAAAACATACCGTAAATTGTTTGATGAAAACGCTATTTTTGAACGTTCTCCAATTATCGAATAACAAGGTTTTCAAGGGCTTAAAAAAACTATTAATAATATTTCAAAAGAGGCTTTGTCTTCTAAGATAATGCACTTATATTTGCATCGCTTTTCAGAAAGCACAAAACGTTCTTTATTTACCTAGGTGGCGGAATTGGTAGACGTGTACGCTTGAGGGGCGTATGACCTTTGGTCGTGCAGGTTCGACTCCTGTTCTAGGTACATAATTGCAATTTGATCTGGTAGCTCAGTTGGTAGAGCATCTCCCTTTTAAGGAGAGGGTCCTGGGTTCGAGCCCCAGCCAGGTCACTTATTATTTTTAGTTCAATTACATTTTGATCTGGTAGCTCAGTTGGTAGAGCATCTCCCTTTTAAGGAGAGGGTCCTGGGTTCGAGCCCCAGCCAGGTCACAAAAAAGTCTTCGAGAAATCGGAGACTTTTTTTATGACTTAATTTTTAGTAGAAACTTGTAGAAACAAAAAAAGACAAACACCGAGATGTTCGCCTTTTTTAAAATCTATTCTGGGGGGATGGATAAAACGATGTATATATTTTAAAAAGACTGTAAATAGTCTCTTTTATTTCGTTATTGAATTACAAATCTATAAAATTCAATCAATTGTTAAAATATTTATTCAATTAATACCATTTCAATTACGAATAATGTTCCTTACTTTTACCAAAAGCCTAGACTATGAAAGAGATTCAAGAAGCCATAAATTTTATTAACAATTTCAAATTTCAAAGACCAGAAATAGGAATAGTTCTAGGGACTGGACTTGGAGGGTTATTAGAAAACTGTACAATAAAGCTCAGCATCCCTTACTCAGAGATACCCCACTTCCCTATTTCTACTGTAGAATCGCACACAGGACAGTTAATTTTTGGAGAAATTGCGGATAAACCTGTTGTTATAATGCATGGTAGGTTTCACTATTACGAAGGATACAATGCAAAAGAAGTAACTTTTCCTATAAGAGTATTAAAGGAATTAGGGGTAAACAATTTATTAATATCTAATGCTTCTGGAGCAATAAACAAGACTTATAAAAAGGGCGATCTCGTTATTTTAGACGATCATATTAACTTGCTATTCGAAAATCCTTTGAGAGGGCAGAATGTTGACGAACACGGACCACGCTTTACAGACATGTCTCAGCCTTACGACAAGAGCTTAAATGAATTACTATGGGAATGTGCTCGGAATATCGATTGTGCTTTTCACACAGGCGTTTATGCCGCTTGGCAAGGCCCTTCATTAGAAACACGTGCAGAATATAGAATGCTTAAAATTTTGGGAGCAGACTTGGTGGGTATGTCTACCGTACCAGAAGTTATAGTAGCCAACCATATGAGCTTACCTTGTGCAGTAGTTTCTGTTTTAACCGACGAGTGTAATCCAGACAATTTAAAACCAGTTTCCATTGAGGAAATTATAGAAACGGCAGAAAAAGCTGAACCACATCTAACCATGCTATTTACAAAAGTAATTGAACGTTTATAAACTCGTTAAGAATTTCATGGTGTCCACGCCATCAGCATAATCGCTTAAGCTCGGACATTGTGCTTCTCCTAGCTTAAGGGATGCTTGAATATTTTCTTTTGAGACGATACATTGGATTTCAGATTCTTTTTCAATTAACTCTTGTTTTAAAACCTCTAAATCTTCGTAGTATTCGTAGTGTAACATAGAAATTGGAGACCCGAGAGGCTTGTCTTCTCTAATAAGTAAGAAACCATTTTCCAACATCTTATTACCTCCCATTAAAAACAAGGCTCTGTAGTAATCTACATTATTCGCATACTTTTTATTATTTACAATGTCTTTATACGAATAAAGAGACTCAAATAGTAAATCGAAACTATAGCCTTTAGGAACATAAATTTTAGAAACGTTTCTGCAACCCAATCCGAAATAGGCAAAAATATCATCTCCTAAAGCACTTAAATCTTCTACTGTTTCTGATCCATTAAGGACAGCAACAGAATTTCTATTTTTTCTAATTATATGTGGATACTTACCAAAATAATGCTCAAAATAACGAGCAGTATTATCAGATCCAGTCGCAATAATAGCATTAAAATTTTGCATACGACTTTCTGTAAATTCTATACAATCTGCAAAGTCAGCATTCAAGTGAATAAGCATTTTTGCAATTATAGACATCAAGATTTTATCGTCTGAAGATAATTTAACAAGTGCTTTATTTCCCGAAACTAATACACAAACAAAATCGTGAAATCCTACTAGAGGAATATTCCCAGCCATAATTAAACCCACTGTATTGGCAGACTTTACTTCGGGGTATTTATTAGCCCAATCAGTTAATACATCAACTGTTAACCAGGTAGACAAAGAAGTTACCGAACGGCGAACTTGCTCTTCTTCAAACCAACCATTGTGAATTTTAGCGGCATAAATAGCTGATGTAAAAGAGTCGTAAAACCCCTCATTTAAAGTGTTTTCATTTTTATCAGAGGATACAGATTTGAACTGACTCAAGAAATCTCCAAGTATGCTAAATGCTTCAATAGTAATTTGACGTCTCATCAACAATGTTTTTCTATATTTGTACTGCAAAAATACAAATCTTTAAAGCATAAAACAGCATGGCGATTAAGATCACCGACGAATGTATAAATTGTGGAGCTTGTGAGGCAGAGTGCCCAAACACAGCTATTTACGAAGGCGGACTAGAGTGGTCTTTTGCTGAAGGTACCGAGTTGAAAGGAAAAGTTCATTCTAAAAGTGGTCTTTCTGCCGAAGCTGAGGAAGAGTTAGAGCCTGTTTCTTACGACTTCTATTATATTGCGACAGATAAATGTACCGAATGTAAAGGATTCCATGAAGAACCACAATGTGCTGCTGTTTGTCCTGTAGAATGTTGTGTTCCTGATGAAGATAATGTAGAAACTGAAGAAGAGTTACTTACTAAAAAAGCCTTTTTACACAATGAAAACGAATAGTTTATACTTAGCTATACTACTGCTTACTATGTCTTGCAATTTATTTGCACAAGACAATAGTGATTTCATCTTTTTTGAATCTAGACTACAAACGCTAGCCAATAAAATTTTAACGGCCAGTAATGATTCCTTAAAAGACGAAGCGAATAAACTTCTTATTGAAGATATGGAAGAGCTGTTACTAATGAGGGGTAGCTTCTACTACTCTTTCGAAAATGTTGACAAACTTAGCATCATCAAATCACCAGACAATAAGTTCAAACTCTATAATTGGGTTGTTCCAAAATCAAATAATACATTTGAATATTACGCTTACCTTCAGTTTTATAAAAAAAGAAAAAAAGAACAGTATTTTTTAAAACTGAACGACATCTCCTCTTTTGTAGAGGATGAACAAAACAAAACATTTACCAATGGAGACTGGTTTGGCGCGTTGTACTCGGATATAATACACACAGAATTTGATAAAAAAGATTTATATACACTTGTAGGTTGGGATGGAAACAATAGCTCTACGACAAAGAGAATTGTTGAAATTTTAACTTTTGACGAGAATGACCAACCAAATTTTGGTGCGCATATTTTTAAGATGAATGATGGTACACGCACTAGGATGGTATTAGAATATTCTAAAAAAGTGAGTACCAATATGTCTTACGATTATGACGAAGAATATATTGTATTTGACCACCTCGAACCTTTGGAAGGTGGAGAAATAGGAATGTACGAGTTTTATGTTCCTAGCCTAAGTTACGATGGATTGACTTTTAAAAATGGAAAATGGCGTCTGATAGAAGATATTGCTATTTTTAATTCTAAATCTCAAGATGGTCGTCAGGCTAAAAACATACAAAGAGGCTTACAAGAGCAGTAGGGTTATATTTAACTTTTTGACCTAAATATGAATTGTCAATTTTAAATTCAAAACTTAAATCAGTACTCAAAACTTAATTTAACTTCCCTGCAATAAATCCAGTAGTCCAAGCGGCTTGAAAATTAAAACCACCTGTAATACCATCTATATTTAATACTTCACCTGCAAAATACAAATTCTTACACTTTTTACTTTGCATTGTATTAAAATCTACATCTTCTAAACTTACCCCACCACTAGTAACAAACTCTTCTTTAAAAGTTGTTTTACCACACACATCATATACATCGTTTAGTAAAACATTAATAAGCTTGTTTTTATTTTTCTTAGAAAGCTCATGCCAAGGTAAATCTGGATTAATTTGCACCTTTTCTAATAAGTATATCCACATTCTATTCGGCAATTCAAAAGGATTAGCATTGGCTATTTTCTTTTTACGTATTGTAGGCTCCTTCTCAGCAAGAATAGAATTTACCTCGTCTTCATTTTTTATAGAAAGCCAGTTAACTTGAATATTAAACTGATAACTTTTCTTGAACAACAAACGTGCTCCCCAAGCAGATAGCTTTAAAATTGCAGGACCACTCATTCCCCAATGTGTAATTAAAACGGGGCCTGAATACTGTAATTTAGTAGCCTGAATACGTACCGTAGCATTTTCTACTACCAAACCCATAAGATCTCGAATAGGCTCTTTAGGCATATTAAACGTAAATAAAGATGGGAGTGGTTCTACAATGGAATGCCCTGAGTTTTGCAACCATTCAAAACCACGCATTTTTGGACTTCCACCAGTTGCTAATACAACTTTATCAAACTTCTGATTACCAGACTTAAAGCTTAAAGTAATTCCATTATCGTTTTCGGTAAAAGAACTTACCGCACTGTTTTTCATAATCTTAATATTCTTTATTTGAGCCTCTTTTAAAAAACAATCTATAATTGTTTGTGAGTCATTGGTATCGGGAAACATTCTATTGTCTGGTTCTGCTTTTAAGTTTACGCCACGTTTGGCAAACCAAGCAACAGTATCATTAGGCTGGAAAACAAAAAAGGCCTTTTTAAGTTGTTTCTCTCCACGAGGATAAGATTTTGAAAGTAGCGATGGTTTAAAGCATGCGTTGGTAACATTACATCTACCTCCACCAGAAATTTTAACCTTAGAAAGTAGCTTGTCCGATTTCTCAAAAATCGTAACCAATGCTGATGGATGATGTTCTTTAACCGAAAATGCTGCAAAAAACCCTGCTGCACCACCTCCTATAATTGCTACTTTCATACGTTCTTAAAATACAGGGCAAATATAGTGTATTGTAAAGCTATAAATTGAAAAGTACAAAGCAAAAAAACAGCCCAAATTCAAAATAGAAGATAGGCTGTTCTGTATTTATATTAAGGTGAATAATCTTAATTCATGTTATTCATCTCATCTTCAAAAGTCTTTTTAAACTTCTCGTAGTCGTAATCGATTTTAATCAAATCGTCCTTCATCATTCTTTCGTGGAATTTATCAACTAATTTTTGAGCTGATAACTCTATAGCTATATAGGTTTTAAATTTCCCTGTTGAAGTCTTGGTTAACTTTTCACAAATCGTTTTAATACCTACTAACTCTTCCTTTATAATTTCTCTATTGAGTCCTTCGAAGCGTTCTTCTACTTGCTCAACATTATTCATCTCAGAAGATTTCACGTAGTTGTCTACCACAGATTCTATTAAAACTTTTACCGAAGCAGCTAAATCTGCTCTTGCATTGCTTAAAGCTTTCTTTTTAGAAACTACCTGATCTAAACTCTCTCCAATGCTATTTGCTCTAAAATACTTGTTATTAGTAAAGAAGTCGGGGCCAGAACAAGGAATAATCACTTCTACTTCGCTTGCCGGAATAGGCTGATTAGCTGCCTTTTTAGAACCACTACAGGCAACTAAAAACGGTAAAAAACTCAATGCTAAAATATACTTTTTCATATGTTTCTATCTTTCAAAAGGGTTTGAGAATTGTGGGTTATTTAAAAATTCTTCATCGGTTAATGTACGTAAAAATGCTAATAAAGCTTGCTTATCTGCAGGAGAAAGTAATAATCCTTCACCAATATTTTTCATCAGAGGGTCTACTGTAGCAGAAGAATGACCACCAGAATTATAATGTTCTACTACTTCTTCAAGAGTCTCAAACCTTCCATCGTGCATATACGGACCGCTAACTTCAATATTTCTAAGTGTAGGTGTTTTAAATTTTGCTTTATCGTATTCATTTTGTGTTACCTCAAACAAACCTAAATCAGTAAAAGAAGCATCGGTATCTAAGCCATTATTATGGAAACTAAAATCTGTAAAATGAGGTGCGGTATGGCAGTGAAAACAATCGGCTCCAATATAAGGTCCGTCTACATTAAACAAATCCCATCCTCTTAATTCTTCTTCTGTAAGAATCGTTTCTCCTCTATAGAACTTATCCCATTTTGAATTCCCAGAAACGAGTGTTCTTTCAAATTGCGCAATAGCCATTACAACGTAAGTAGAATCAATTTCGTCTATATTAAATGCTTTTTTAAATAATGCAGGGTAATCTGAATGGGCATTTAACTTCTCCGCTGCATCAGCCCAATTTTCGTGCATTTCTATTGGATTTACTACGGGTAGAAATGCTTGATTTTCTAGACTGCTAGATCTACCATCCCAAAAAAGAGTTGGGCTCCAGCCTAAATTAAAAGCAACCATGGCATTTCTCTCGCCTTGTAGAACATCTATACCTATACTAAAACGAATCGTATCTGTAAATCCTGCAGATTGAGTATGACAAGAAGAACATGACTGAGACTCATCGCCACTTAATAATTTTTCGTAAAATAACATTCTGCCCAATTCAACTCCTTCTTCTGTTAGAGGGTTCTCTGCAGGAATATCCATTGGTGGGAGTGGACTCGGAATTACTAAATTATATGGAGTCGGTTCATTATCGATCTTCTGAGTATCGTCGCAATCTGTTTTACAACAAGATTGAAAACCAAGAGAGAAACCAAGAAACAGAATAAAATAAATAACTTTTATCATAATTCAAAAATAGAAATTATATCAAGAACTACGTGTAACAATTGTCATACCAATAAAAATTATATTTAGAGCTATAGAGAAGAGTTCATTATTCAAAATTGAATTATATTTGAGCTTCTTAATTTGAATTATGAAAGCACAAGAAAATACCTCTATATATTTAAATAGCGAACTCGACAATGGCTTAAAAATCATAGCAGAGAAAGTTCTCGCTAAAGAACGAATTTCTGTGGAAGATGGGATTTACCTTTTTGAGCACGGAGAATTAGGTTTCCTAGGTAGTTTAGCCAATCACGTCCGTACAGAACGACACGGAGATTACACTTATTTTAATAGAAATTTTCATGTTGAACCTACCAATATATGTGTGTTCGATTGTAAGTTTTGTGCCTACTCTCGTCTTTTAAAACAACGTGATGAAGGATGGGAATTAAGTGCCGATGACATCTTTAATAAGGTGAAAGAATACGATGGTAAACCAGTTACCGAAGTTCATATTGTAGGTGGAGTACATCCAAAAATGGGTTTAATGTACTTTGCAGAACTCATAAAGAGAATTAAAGAACATAGACCAGACCTGCATGTAAAAGCATTTACTGCTGTGGAGTTAGAGTATATGTGTAGAAAAGCGAAAGTTTCTTACGAAGAAGGCTTGACTATCTTAAAAGACCACGGACAAGATTCTCTTCCTGGTGGAGGAGCTGAAATTTTTGACGAGGAATTAAGAGCTAAAATTTGTGATGACAAATGCACTTCTGCCGAATGGTTAGAAATACACGAAACGGCACATAAAGTAGGAATGCCCTCTAATGCAACCATGCTCTATGGTCATTATGAAACCTATGCACATCGCATAGATCATATGAACAGACTTAGAGACTTACAAGATAAAACAGGCGGGTTTAATACTTTTATTCCATTAAAGTTTAGAAACGGAAACAATCAGATGTCTGATGTACCCGAAGTTTCTACCATGGAAGATTTAAAAACTTACGCTATTTCTAGAATATTCTTAGATAATTTTAGTCATATAAAAGCATACTGGCCAATGATTGGTAGAAGTACTGCACAGATGTCGCTAAACTTTGGTGTAAACGATATTGACGGTACTATAGACGATTCTACAAAAATCTATTCTATGGCAGGAGCTGAAGATAAAAACCCTAATTTATCTACCGAAGAGTTGTGTAAACTCATCGAGGATATTGGAAAACATCCTATAGAACGAGGAACACTTTACAATATTATTAACGACTATAAAGGATTTGATTGGGCTGCAGAAGAAGCAACAATTTAATCCAATTTTACAAAAACAAAAGGCTTGACAATATTGTCAGGCCTTTTGTTTTTAAACCTAATACCTTGTTAAAAAAAACGATTATGAAAAAGATATTTTTACTCTTATTTATTTCAAGTTCTATACTCCAAGCTCAGCATGTATTAACCGAAAGGCTACAGGAAGAACTAAATTCTATTGATCGTTTAGATCAAAAGGTTTCTATTCGTATACAAATGCTCGACAAGGTAGATGCTTTTGAAATGCATAAAGAATTTGTGCGTTTAGAAACACCTATTAATGAAAGAGCAAGACAAACAGTTTTAAGCTTACAGCAGAAATCAAAAGAGACACAATTTGAACTCTTAAAAGTAATAAGAATTGCCAATCCTGAGGTATTTAATAAGCTTAGAAACTACTGGATCATAAACAATATTTACGCAGAGGCTCCAATAAACTTAATTTACGAATTAGGAAAAAGAGACGACATCGCTTTTATTGATCTTAACGCCGACATCAGCTCTCCGCTAGAAATAATGGAATCTGAATCTGTAAGCTTTGAAGCTGCAGATGCTATGGAACCTGGCTTAATTGCTATAAACGCTCCTGCTTTATGGGATTTAGGCTATACCGGAAAAGGATTATTAGTGTACGATTACGACACTGGAGTTTGTGCAGAACATCCAGCTATAAAAAAACGTTTTTTAGCCAATCGTTTTCCAATGGATCAAAGTTGGTACGGTTACTTTAGAGATTTCCCAAATGAAATTAACAGCGACCACGGAACCCATACTTTAGGAACTATTCTTGGCGAAGGACTTCCGTCTGGAGATACTATTGGTGTAGCTCCTGGAGCTTATTGGATAGCTTGCGATTTGGTTACAACTACTGTAGCAGCTCTACCTCCACTAGAAAATATTGTTGCTGCTTACGAATGGGCTTTAGATTCTGATAATAATCCTGAAACTACTTTCGATATTCCTGCGGTAATTAACAATTCTTGGAGATGGAGAGATGAAGCAGATACGGTACACTGTAACGATTATATAGTTGACTTAATGAATGCTTTAGAAGCAGCAGGAATTGCCAGTGTATTTTCTGGAGGTAATTCAGGTCCAAACAATACAAGTGTAAATGCACCACAAAGAATAAACACGACCATTGTAAATACCTTTTCTGTAGGAAGTATAAATGCAAATATTGATGAGTTTGCCATTAGTACTTTTTCTACTAGAGGACCTTTGCAATGTCCAGCAACAGATAGCTCTCTGATAATTCACCCAGAAGTAGTTGCTCCAGGTCAAAATGTACGTTCTTCTACAGGAATGAATTCTTACGAAACTAAATCTGGAACTTCTATGGCGGCACCACATGTTTCTGGTGCAGTATTATTACTCAAAGAAGCTTTTCCTAATTTAAGTGGAGCAGATTTATTAACGGCTTTGTATTTTACGGCAAGCGATATGGGAACTCCAGGAGAGGACAATACTTTTGGTATGGGATTAATAGATTGTTTGGCTGCATTTAATTATTTGAGTTTAACAAACACGCCAACTAATCCAAATGAAACACCTTATGACATTGAAGTTTTAAATATTCTTGAACCCCAAACAGAAACCTTCTGCTCTGCTACGGTAAATCCAAGTTTTGTTATTATTAACAATGGAGATTCTACGCTACACACTATTCAAGTGCTGGTAAATCTTAATGGCGAAGAATTGACTTCGTATTCTTGGGAAGGAACATTGCTTTCTGGAGAATCAATTACAGAAACAATAGAGGGTTTCACAATTGATGAAGATGTTACACAAAAACACGAATTACAAGTACAAGTCACGCTAAGTAACATCTACGAAAAGGATGTATTTAACAATTCCTTAATCAAACGATTTTCTTGGCATGGATTTACAAACGCTCCTTTTATAGAAACTTTCGAAAGTAATTCTTTAGAGACTAATAATTGGAAAATTGAAAATATTGATGCCGATAGAACATGGGAAATTGAAGAAGCTGAAGGAATTGAAGGCTCTACCCTATCTGCCAAAATGAGTATGTATAACTATTCGAGTATCGGACAAAGAGATGCTTTAGTTTCACCAAATATTAACCTTGAAGAAGGAGAAGATTATAAGCTGTATTTCTCCTACGCACACCAAAACAGAAATATTGGCTCATACGATGATTCATTAATCGTTGAAATATCTACCGACTGTGGCGTAAACTTTCACAGCGTATTTGCCAAAGGTGGAGACCAACTAGAAACTACCGATACATTAGACCTAAATTTCGAGCCATTGTATCCTACACATTGGAGAAACGAAACAATTGATATATCGCAGTATGTACCCAATGCAAACACCCTTATTGTGAAATTTACAAGTGTAAATGGAAAACAAAACAATTTATACTTAGACAATATATTTATTTCTACTCCTGAAGAATTTTCTCTTACAAATAACTTAGAAAATCAATTTTCGCTGTTCCCTAACCCAGCAACAAACACTATACAATTATTGCTTAACACGAAGGATAAGGAAACCAAAACCTTTAATTTAATTGACTTAAGTGGTAGAGTTTTGGAATCTAAAACAGTGTTAAACGAGCAAAGTATAAACTGGGACTTATCATCTTTCGAAGCTGGTTATTATATCATTAACATGAAATCTTCTAAAGGAAAAAGTAGTCATTCGTTTATTAAAAAGTAGAGATTTACAATTATTAGAAGTTTGATAGTGGACTTGCGAGAATATCTACTTCGTAAGTGCACAATACACTTTCTTACGTACTTTTTAGGAATGTATTAGACCCCATATTTACTAAATTCAAGCCTTCTTAGGATATAAACTCATAGAAGAATAGTAATATACTTTTGTTTCTGATAAGTTTTGCGGAAAATAAAATCCCACTAGACAATTATTTAGAGGCTTTAAACCTGGATGACAATTGGAACAAAAAATAGTAATTATAAACATATAAACTCATACTGAGTTAATATGTACGTTGTAAACAATTTAAAACCGACGAAATAAATGAATCTAAAAGAACAAAATACAGCCTTAATTTTAATTGACATTCAAAAAGGCTTTGATGAAGAAGAATATTGGGGAGGAAACAGAAACAATAAAAACGCTGAAGAAAAGTCAGCAATAATATTAAAGAAATGGAGAGAAATAAATCTTCCTATTTTTCATATTGTTCATAGTTCGAAAAATCCGATTTCAAGATTACACGAATCACATCCTGGATTTGAAATAAAAGATGAAGTAAAACCAATAGACGGAGAACCAATCATTAAAAAAGATGTCAATAGTGCTTTTATCGGAACTGACTTAAAAGAAAGATTAGATAAACTAGCAATAAACAAATTGGTGATTATCGGATTGACAACAAACCATTGTGTTTCAACAACGACAAGAATGGCAGGGAATTTCGGATTTGACACTTTACTTATATCTGATGCTACAGCAACATTTGACCGAATTGGAATAAACGGAGAACACTTTGATTCTGAAATTATTCACCAAACTACTTTAGCGAATCTGAATAATGAATTTGCTCAAGTAATTGATACCGAGAAATTACTTGAATTAGTATAAAAAACTGTTTACAACAACTAAGCATTCGTTCTGCCAATAGACCAAGGATGAATGCAAGCTTGACTAAGCCATTGATAGCACTATGGGGAAATCAACAAGATTCGTTCTTCCATAAATTTGGGTTTTGTCTTAATTCTTGTAAAAACTTCAATACTTGTTCTAAAAACTTTACGTTTTAACAATTTGATTCATTTATCAGTCAAAAAACTATATTCCTTACTCTGTTTAGAGTAAAGCCGATGTTTAAATCTTTAGACTTTAAGAAAAAAGGAATAAGCAACATAAATAAACGCACGCAAGATTGCAATGATGGTGCTCCTTCTATTCTAAATCCTTCTTAGCTGGTGTAACGTCAGTAAATGTAGGTGAAGACTCGCTAATGCTCCCGACACCCTTTTTATTAATTTTGAAAGTAACATCCTTTGTTGTGGTAAATAACAGAACAGATGAAAAAGACTTTATAAGGTGTG
>Ga0308002_1000411_pt1 | contig 16639 bp, 9 predicted proteins | sample Neamet34_FD_203148 | JGI IMG/M metagenome (GOLD analysis project Ga0308002, IMG submission 203148) | Marine microbial communities from water near the shore, Antarctic Ocean - #34 | ecosystem: Environmental > Aquatic > Marine > Unclassified | place: Southern Ocean | collected 2014-06-06
TTTCACCATAATTACCAGTACATCCCATATCTGTTACAACATCTAGACTTACAAAGTAAACTCCTTCTTCTGTATAAATGTGTTCTTCAGAATAAGATTGACTAATAGTTCCGTCACCTAAATCCCATTCCCAAGATGCAGAATTATCGAAGTTCGAAAGCACTGTTAAGTTTTGAAACTGAAGAACACCTGCCTCGCAATCGTTGGTAGGTATAGTCGCAAACTCTACCAACGGAGGCTGCACTACAGTTATTGAAGTGCTAGCAGAACTAACCACATTACAAGAAGATGGGTTGGTAGCAGTTAAACTTACTGTATAAATCCCTTCATTAGAATAGATATATGAATTTTGAGTTTCAGTCAATATATTACCATCTCCAAAATCCCATTGTAAATCTGTAAATGAATCTGAATTATCAACAATGCTGATTTCTAAGTCTTCGTTACATTCATATGTTAATTGAAAATCAGCATCTACCACTGGCATAGCAATAATCTCTACAGTCATCTCATCGTCCTGACTACAAAAATAATCATTAGAAACTTCGAGATTAACACTATAGGTTCCTTCATTAAAAACATAGCTAAAAGCATCGTTTACACCTTGAACAACACCATTGATAGACCATTCATAATTATCACCGTCCTCACTAAGATTTGCAAAAGTCACATCTAAAGGCGAGCAACCAGTAAATACACTTGCATCGAACAAAGCAAGCGGCTGGGGATAGACCGTTATCCATTCTTCTTCGGAGAGCGTACTCTCGCAACCAGTAATGGTATTTAAAACCGTTAAACTAACATCGTAAGCACCTGGAGCGTATTGAACCACAGGATTTGACAAACTTGAGCTCGAACCATTACCTAAATCCCAATTGTAGACTAAAGGAGCCGTTGAGTTACTATTTGCGGTAAACGTTACTGTTTGAGGCTCACACAACTCGTACAAAGTAGAGTTCATAGAGTTTAAATCATCTCCTGAACTTAGTAGTGTTTGCTCATAAGTTTCTTCACAATCTAAATAAGAAACAGTAAAAGAAATTTGCTGAGCACCGTCCGTAGTAAAATTGATGTTTTGTGGAGAAAGCTCACTGGAAAACTGATTACTGGCATTGGGTCCAAAGTCCCAAGAAAATATTCCGTTGTCTGGAATAATACCTGAACCTTCAAAATCGTAGAGTGCATCTTCTTCACAATCTGTAGGAGGTAACGAAAAGTAAGGAAATACATTTGGGTAAAGAGCAAAACTAATATAAGCGGTGTCGGAACAAAAAGTACCTGGATTTGCAATTAAAGTAACCTCATAAGTCCCACTGTCTGGGTAAACGTAAAAAGGTTCTACTTCGGTAGAATTATCGGTTGTACTAGTAAGGTCTCCGAAATCCCAAGAGTAATCGAATGCATTAATACTTTCGTTGGTGAATTCAACATCTAATCCGTCACAATAAACATCAGCGATGGGAGACGCTGCAGTTGCAATTTCACAATCCACAACTAAGAACCTAAAATCTCTTAATATTTCGCCTAAATAAACGCCGTTTCTATACTCTTCTACTTTTATCCCTATAATATAATATCCTTCTTGAGTAGGAGTACCTGTAATAACACCACTAGTGGAATTAATTCCCAGAACAGGATTAGAATCCATTGGGTAGTCATTTGAATAACCAGTTTCCCAAGCTACTTGCGCGTATGGTGGAGGATATGTTTCGGTAGGATCCATATTACTTGAACCATGAAAAGGAGCAACTAAAGAATAAACTAAAGAATCACCATCTACATCTGTAGCAGACTGACTAATTTCGACATCTGAGCCCAGACATAAAGCCATAGGAGGAAAACTATCGAATGTTGGTGAATTATTGCATGCCGCACCAGAAATTGCAGGAATATAAGCCACTAAAGAAGAACCTAAATCTCCTGGATTAACAATATTTAATACCTGATCGTTTCTACAACAGCGCTGGTAAACAACCTGATAACCCTGCCCATCATTTGGAAGGGTGGTAATAATCGTATAAGTCCCTTTTTCTACACACAACTCTGGCGGTAGTGTTAAGCACTCGCTAGTAAACTCATCTACTACATATTCTTGAAAAACAGAACCGTGATCTAGATAACTCACTAAATCATTATCCATATTGTAAATGGAAATTACACCACTCCCATCGAATCCAGTTCCGTTGGTATTTGTTGGACCACAATCTCTGTAAATAATCACTTTTATTTCGTACTGATTACCTCCCAAACAGGTGTAAACCACTTCCCCACCAATTAAGTGGGTTGCGTTTAAAACGAAAGGAAACATAACAAGAATCGATAAAATAAACTTAAACATTCGCATAAAATTCACTTTTGAAAAAAATAATAACACTTTAGTAAAAGTACTAAAACTTTGGTCTTGGTTACAAAAACTGTGCTAAACAAAACAATAAAAGCAATTACGAACTAATAATACTAGAATTCTAGTAGCTATAACTGGCTTGTAGACAAAAAAAGAGGTCTAAAAAAGACCTCTTTTAAACTGTTTTCAAAACTATATTAGGATGCAAATATCGGGAATTCGCCCATCATGTCATTAACACGCTCACCAATAGCTGCTAATACTTCATCATTTTCAAAATTCAGAATTACTTCATCTATCAAATCAACAATCGTAACCATATGCTCTTCATTTAAACCTCTAGAGGTTAAAGCAGGAGTCCCAACTCTAATACCAGAAGTAATAAATGGAGATTGAGTATCGAAAGGAACCATGTTTTTATTCACCGTAATATGTGCTTTTACAAGTGCATTTTCTGCCTCTTTTCCTGTTATATTTTTAGACCGTAAATCTATTAACATACAATGGTTGTCAGTACCACCAGAAACTACATCATAACCTTTAGCAACAAAGGCGTCAGCCATAGCAGAAGCATTTTTCTTAGTCTGTAGTGTATATTCGAAAAACTCATCCGTTAAAGCCTCACCAAAAGCGATTGCTTTAGCAGCGATTATATGCTCTAAAGGACCTCCTTGCATTCCAGGGAATACCGCAGAATTTAATAGAGCAGACATCATTCTTACTTTCCCTTTTGGAGTTTTCAAACCCCAAGGGTTTTCAAAATCTGTAGGAACCATAATCATACCACCACGAGGACCTCTTAAGGTTTTGTGGGTAGTAGTTGTTAGTATATGACAATGCGCTACTGGGTCATTTAAGATCCCCTTAGCTATTAATCCAGCAGGATGAGAAATGTCTGCCATTAAAACAGCACCTACTTTATCTGCAATTGCTCTAAATCGAGCATAATCCCAATCTCTTGAATATGCGGAAGCACCACAAATAATTAATTTTGGTTTTTCAGCTAAAGCAACTTCTTCTACTTTATCCATATCCACCCTACCCGTTTCTCTTTCTACTCCATAAAAAGAAGTTTTGTACAACTTCCCGGAGAAGTTAACTGGAGAACCGTGTGTAAGATGCCCTCCGTGAGAAAGGTCGAATCCTAAAATTTTATCTCCAGGATTTAAACAAGCATGATATACTGCAGCATTAGCTTGAGAACCGGAGTGTGGCTGAACATTTGCATACTCAACACCGAATAAAACCTTGGCTCTATCAATCGCCAATTGCTCTACCTCATCTACAACTTCACAGCCACCGTAATATCTTTTTTGAGGATAACCTTCAGCATATTTATTGGTTAAACAAGACCCTGCCGCTTCCATTACTTGGTCGCTAACGAAGTTTTCTGAAGCGATTAATTCAATTCCATAAACCTGACGCTCGTGTTCGTCTTGAATTAAATCGAAAATTTGCTGATCTCTTTCCATCTTTTTAGAGTTGATGATTAATGTTGGTTTCGTGATTTCGGATGCAAATATAATCCTTATTTTTGTGCAAAATTTAGTTAAGATGATAAAAGCAAACGATCCGAATAGAAAATCGTGGATTGAAGTTTCGAAAGACTCTGATTTCCCTATACAAAACATTCCTTTTGGAGTGTTCAAAAAAGAAAACAACAGCACTATTGTAGGTACACGTATTGGTGATTTCGCCATTGACCTAAACGCACTAAACGAGTTAAATTATTTTGAAGGAATAGATGTAGACTCTACTCTATTCGCACAAGAAACATTGAATGCTTTCTTAAAATTAAATAAAACTACTTGGCGTGCAGTTAGAGATCGTATAGCTGAAATTTTTGATGCAAACAATACGATGAGCGAAGCTCACAAAGAGCTAGTTATTTCTGCGATCACAGAAGTAGAAATGGTTATGCCGGTTCAGGTGGGTGATTATACCGATTTTTACTCAAGTCGTCAGCATGCGCACAATGTTGGGTGTATGTTCCGCGATCCAGACAACGCCCTTTTACCCAACTGGCTACACATCCCCGTAGGATATCACGGTAGAGCTTCATCTATTGTATTGTCTGGTACGGATATTCACCGCCCTAAGGGACAACAATTACCTTTAGGAGCTGAAGTTCCTGTTTTCGGACCTTGTAAGTTAATGGATTTCGAATTAGAAATGGCTTTTGTAACTGGTCAAGGAAAAGAAATGGGCGATACTATTTCTACTTCGGAGGCAGATGACTACATTTTTGGAATGTGTATTTTCAATGACTGGTCTGCTAGAGATATTCAAAAATGGGAGTATGTACCACTTGGACCATTCTTAGGTAAAAGCTTTGGTTCTTCTATCTCTCCATGGATTGTTACGCTAGATGCTTTAATACCGTTTCGTGTAGAAGGAGAAAAACAAGAACCTCAAATTCTTCCTTATTTAGAATTCAAAGGAGATAGAAACATCGATATCAAATTAGAAGTACAAATTGCTTGTGACGATTTCAAGCCCCATACAATATCGAAATCTAACTACAAATATATGTACTGGAACATGAATCAACAGTTAGCACACCATACAGTAAACGGTTGTAATATTAATGCTGGTGATATGATGGCTTCTGGAACAATTTCAGGAAATACTCCTGAAGCATATGGTTCTATGCTGGAATTGTCGTGGAAAGGAACTAAACCTATGACTATGCCTGATGGCACAGAACGTAAATTTATAAAAGACAACGACAGTGTAATTATGAAAGCACATTGTCAGGCTACTGATTATAGAATCGGTTTTGGAGAGGTTAGAACTAAGATTATTCCCGCAAAATTATAATTTGAAAGCTTGATAACTGAACATTATAAGCAGTTAAAAACAAGACCTAAAACCATTTGATAATTTGACGAATTTCATGTTATGCATTTATAAAGAATGTTTAAAATATAACCTGAAATCTTTAACTAAAAGAAATCTAAAAAAAAGCCATGAAATAAACCTCATGGCTTTTTTCATTTAAACAATTTCCTTAGGTTTATGGAAACAATTTTTAATATGAGCGAAATAGATATAGAGGTAGAAAATAAAGAAATTGTAAAACGCTACAAAGCACTATTACGCTCTTGCAACGGAGACATTACTCGAGAAGATAAAAAACTCATTCGTAAAGCTTTTAACCTAGCAGTTGAAGCACATAAAGATGTTCGGAGAAAAAGTGGAGAACCCTATATATTTCACCCTATAGCAGTAGCTCAAATTGTGGCCAAAGATATTGGCCTTGGCGCCACCTCTATAGCTTGCGCACTATTACACGATGTTGTAGAAGATACAGAATACACACTCGAGGACATAGAACGGATGTTCAATCCGAAAATTCGTCAAATAATTGATGGGTTAACAAAGATAACTGATCTCGCCGAACAAGACATTTCTATACAAGCAGAGAATTTCAGAAAAATGCTCCTAACATTATCTGATGATGTACGAGTTATTCTCATAAAACTTGCAGACAGATTACATAATATGCAAACCCTAGACTCTATGGCTAGGCATAAGCAACAAAAAATAGGTTCTGAAACCTTGTATATTTACGCACCACTGGCACATCGTTTAGGCTTGTATTCTATTAAAACTGAACTAGAAGACTTGGGTTTAAAATATACCGAACCTGATGTATATAGAGACACGGCAAGACAACTTAATGAAACAAAGACAGCTAGAGTACAATACATACAACGATTCACAAAACCTCTAAAAGACACTCTAAAAAGTCACGGTTTAAAGTGCTCGATAAAAGGAAGACCAAAGTCAATTTTCTCAATTTGCAAAAAAATTAAGAGCCAAGGGGTTTCGTTTGATGAGGTATACGACAAGTTTGCGATTCGTATTATAATAGAGTCTAATATAGACGATGAAAAATCAGATTGTTGGAAAGCTTACTCGCTAATTACCGATAATTACCGTCCCAACCCAGACCGCCTAAGAGACTGGATTTCTACACCTAAAGCAAACGGTTATGAATCGCTACACACCACAGTAATGGGCCCTGGAGGGAAATGGGTTGAAGTGCAAATACGCACAAAACGGATGGATGAGGTAGCCGAAAAAGGATATGCTGCTCATTGGAAATACAAACAAGAAGGAATCACTAAAGAAGGGAATCTAGAAGATTGGGTAAATCAAATTAGAGAATTACTTGAAAACCCAGAATCTAATGCTGTTGATTTCCTAGAAGAGTTTAAACTGAATCTTTTTTCAAAAGAAATTTTCGTCTTTACTCCGAATGGAGATTTACGAACATTACCAAAGGGCGCATCAGTTTTAGATTTCGCATTCGACATTCACTCACAGCTTGGAGCAAACTGCTTAGGATGTAAGGTAAATGGGAGATTAGTTCCCTTAAGTCATAAGCTTAAAAGTGGTGACCAAGTAGAGGTTATTAGCTCTAAAAACCAAAAACCAAAAAAAGCTTGGTTAGACTATGTCCTTACAGCCAAAGCAAAGAACAAAATTAAGAGTTCTTTAAAAGATGATAAAAAAATAATTGCGGAGGAGGGAAAAGAAATTCTTGAAAGAAAATTGAAACATTTAAAACTCAATTTCTCTGACAGCGTTATAAACGAGCTTTGCACATACTTTAAGTATAAAACTAGTTTAGATTTGTTTTTCGATGTAGGTTCTGGAGTTCTGACAAATAGTCATCTTAAAAACTTTGTTGTAAACAAAAACAGTTGGTATCAATACTTAAAGAGTAAAATTTACCGAAAATCAAACAATCCAATAACCCAGAAAGAAGAGGTAAAATACGACACACTAGTATTTGGGCCAACAGAAGAAAAACTAAATTTCACCTATTCAAAATGCTGCACCCCAATCCCTGGAGATCATGTGTTTGGATTCACCACAATAAGGGAAGGAATAAAAATACACCGAAACGACTGTCCTAACGCCATTAGATTACAGTCAAATTTCGCATACAGGATACTTACAGCAAAATGGATAGATAGCACCAATACAGTTTCTATTGCAATGATTAACATTAAAGGAATAGATAGAGTAGGATTAGTAACTGAGGTAACGCAGATATTATCAAACAATCTAAAAATCAACATTCAGTCAATAAACATTAGTAGTGTAGACGGGATATTTGACGGTTTAATAACTGTGGTAATTCAAGATAAGAATAGCTTAAACTCTGTTATTGAAACCCTCAAAAAGGCAGAAGGAATTACCTCGGTAAAACGCAAATTTAAAAGTACTTAAAAGTAAGATGAATCAGAAATTAATGCTTAGTTTTACGGCTTGTTTCTGACGCCTATTTCAACACAATGAGCAAGAAAATACAAGAACAAGTAAAACAAGTTTTTACTACCTATTTAGGGCAAAACGGGCAAAGAAAAACGCCCGAGCGTTTCGCAATACTCAAAGAAATTTACAATTACAACGATCACTTTGATATAGAAACACTCTATATTAAAATGAAAAACCAAAACTATCGTGTGAGTAGAGCAACACTTTACAATACGATTGAATTGTTATTGGATTGTAATTTGGTGCGTAAGCATCAATTTGGGGAAAACCAAGCTCAGTACGAAAAGAGTTTCAGTAACAAACAACACGACCACTTAGTATGTACCGAATGCCGAAAGGTATTGGAGTTTTGCGATCCTAGGATCCTAAACATTACGAATGCGGTAGAAGAAGCTTTAGGCTTCACTGTGGTTCACCACGCACTAAACATGTATGGTACATGTAAAGAATGTACCGATAAACAAACACATTAAGTACAAAAAAATGGCAGTAGATGTTCTCTTAGGTCTCCAATGGGGAGACGAAGGAAAAGGAAAAATAGTTGATGTTTTAACTTCAAACTATGACATTATTGCACGATTCCAAGGAGGCCCTAATGCTGGGCACACCTTAGAATTTGACGGAATAAAGCACGTTCTACACACTATTCCTTCTGGAATATTTCATCCTACCGCACTCAATGTAATCGGTAATGGTGTCGTTATAGATCCTGTTATCTTTAAAAAGGAATTGGAAGGTTTAGAAAAACTTAACGTAAACTTCGATGGAAAACTTTTAATTTCCAGAAAAGCACACTTAATTCTTCCTAGCCATAAATTACTTGATGCAGCTTCGGAGCACGCAAAAGGAAAAGCTAAAATTGGTTCTACTCTTAAAGGAATTGGACCAACTTACATGGACAAAACAGGTAGAAATGGTCTTAGAGTTGGGGATATTGAATTACCTGATTTTAAAGAGCGTTACGACAACCTTGTTGCAAAACACATACAATTACTTAAGCACTACGACTTCGAGTACGATTTAGAGAGCTTGGAAGCCGATTGGTTTGCAGCAATTGACAGATTAAATAAACTTGAGTTTATTGATAGTGAGCACTATTTAGACCTAGCTCGTAAAGCAGGTAAAAAAGTTCTTGCCGAAGGTGCACAAGGGTCTTTATTAGATATTGACTTTGGAACTTACCCATTTGTTACCTCTTCTAACACTGTAGCTGCTGGCGCTTGTACCGGTTTAGGTATTGCGCCTAATAGAATAGGCGATGTATATGGTATTTTTAAAGCTTATTTAACACGTGTTGGTAGCGGACCATTCCCTACAGAATTGTTAGATGAGACAGGTGAAGAAATTCAAAAAGCTGGAAATGAATTTGGTGCGACTACAGGAAGACCACGTAGATGTGGTTGGATTGATTTACCTGCATTAAAATACGCAATCAATATTAACGGTGTAACACAGTTAATGATGATGAAAGCGGATGTTCTAAGTGAGTTTCCTACCATTAAGGTGTGTACACACTATAAATACAATGGCGAAATTATAGACTACCTTCCATATAATATTGAAGGAGATAAAATTGAGCCGATTTATAAAGAATTTACATGTTGGAAAGAAGACTTAACCGGTAAGACAGAAATGTCTGAACTACCAAAAGAGCTTATCGATTATGTAGAATACCTTGAAAAGGAATTAGAGACACCAATTGTTATTGTTTCTGTAGGGCCTGATAGAACTCAAACGATATATAATCACAAATAAAAAAACAGCCCCGAAAAGGGGCTTTTTTTATGACTAAACATTTTACATATACCATTTTCTTATGTTTCTCTTTATTGAGTAATATTTCTATTGGGCAAACTCAAATAGAAATAATCAATGCGGATGAAATCTCGTATAATAAAAATATAAGCGAAGATCGACAACTACTTGTAGGGAATGTAAGAACGAAACACGAAGGGCGATATTTAAACTGCGACAGTGCTTATTACTATGCGAGCGAAAATAAAATTGAAGCATTCAGCAATATAAATATTTGGCAAGGCGACACCTTAAGCTTAAAGGGTCATTATTTATTGTATCACGGTAATCATCAGCTTGCTGAAATACACCAAAACGTACAATTTACACACAAGCAAATGCGCTTATTGAGTGAGCAACTTAACTACAATTTCTATACAAATGAAGGTTTTTTTGACTCCGAAGCAATAATTACAAATGAGCAAAAATCACTCAGAAGCAATAAGGGAGTATACTATTCTACAGAGGAGAAGTTCGATTTTTTTGGTGATGTATTAGTAATAGAAGGAGAAGAAACCATTAAAGCAGATACTTTATATTATTGGTTAAATACTGAATTTGCATCATTTAGATCGAATGGAGAAATAGAAAATTCGGATGTAAAAATCCTTGCTCAACAAGGGTGGATAGATCAATTAACTGGAAATGCATTCTTAAGTAATCGGATTAAAATTACGCAGAACAAAGACTCCTATACTCTTTACGCAGACACTTGTATAATTACAGACCAAATGAAACACAGTTTGTCTTATGGGAACACTTTAGTGAGCTTCCCATTTAATAATGACACACTCTTTTTAACTGGAGACACTTTAATAAATCATCAAACAACAGCATCTAATATCTTTAAGGCATACAAAGACGTTTATTTTAAGAGCAATACTATAATTGGACAAAGTGATTCGTTAAGCTTTAACACACAAAGTAATTTGATTTATTTAAACCACGAACCTGTATTATGGCTAGAAGAATTTCAACTTACTGCAGATACTATATCACTATTTCTAGAGAACAATAATCTAGAGAAGGTTTACCTAAACAAAAATGCATTTATATCCTCAAAAATCGATAGTCTATCCTTTAACCAAATAAGCGGCATAAACATGCAGGCTAACTTTAAAGAGAACGACTTAGATTATATAAATGTAATGGGAAATGGAGAAAGTATCTACTATATTCAAGACGACAGTACAGAAGATATAATAGGACTTAATAAAATTATTTGTAGCGATATGCGAATCCAGATTGAAGCAAGGAGCTTAAAAAACATCAACTTCCTACAAAAACCAGATGCAACCTTATACCCTATTGCAGAAATTAACAGCGAATTAAGATGGCTAAAACACTACAAGAGCATAAGTAAAACTGCGGTTTTAAACAAAATTGAAACTAAAACTCAAGTACACAAAGGGTTTTAAGATATTTTCACTTTCTTTACTCCATAATTAACAAATGGCACAATTATTTCTTGAAAGTCAAGAATAACAAACAAATCCTTTGAGATAGCCGAATTTTTAGTAAATTCACGCTTTCAAAGACAAGAAAATAACAAGAAACAAATCTCAAACAGTTATGAAAAAGATTATTCTTTCACTTGCAGCAGTATTAGCATTTACACTAACATCTGATGCACAAACTCGTAAAGGTACTGTATTGCTAGGTGCAGGAAGCCAGTTCTCTGAGCAAAACATTAACACTCTTGCAATTACTCCTAAAATTGGGTATTTTGTACAAGATGGTATTGCTATTGGTGCATTGGTTAATTTCCAAAACGATAACACTAATAAAGGTGCTTACGAATTAAATGACAACACAGCTGAAATAGGTGTATTTGGTCGTTACTATGTATCTAACAACTTATTTACTGAAGTTTCTTTAAGTAGTAAAAGTGTAAGTAATGAAGATTTCAAAGAAGTTACTGAAGCAAATGTTCACGTTTGGACTTTAAATGGTGAACTTGTATCACCAGGTACAACTGGTGCTGTTCCAGCATACAACACAGACCTTTCTCCGGTAATTGAAGCAGAATGGGATATCGCTCAAGTTGTTGAAGAAGCTACTAAATCTTTAAACTTTAACTTAGGATTGGGTTATACAATTGTATGGAGAGAGCATTTTGCAATTGAACCATTCATGAACTTAACGTTCAGCAACGGTGAAACTAAAGTATACAACGCTGATAACAAATACATCGAAAATCACGACCTTAAAGGAACTGACTTTAACTTAGGTGTTAACTTTAGCTTGTTCTTCTAAGAACATCTAAAACAAATAAAAAAAAGGTTGTCTCTACGAGACAACCTTTTTTTGTGCCTATTAATTTAATCAAAGCATATGGTGGCTATACGACAACACACCAACAAAGAAGCTCTCCCAAGAAGCTAAGCTCTTTAGAGCTTACAAGAATCATTAATAAACACATTTAGTAGTACTAATTGGCTTACAAAATGATTGATAAAAAGTAAAGAGCAAAAAAAAACCTACACAATAGTGTAGGGATTAGTAAACATAGGCAATAGCTTATCGTTTTTGTAAAAGAGCAACAGCATATGCAGAGACACCTTCCTCTCTACCTACAAAGCTTAATTTCTCCGTAGTGGTAGCTTTTATGGACAACTGCCCTGGAGAAACATTCATAACCTTAGCCAGTACCTTTTTCATTTCAGGAATATATGGATTCACTTTGGGTTGTTGTAAAGCAATAGTAGAATCAATATTACCTAGTTCAAAACCTTTCTCACGTACAATACCCATTACTTCTTTCAGAAGGATCTTACTGTCTATGCCTTTGTATTTGCCATCGGTATCGGGGAAATGAAATCCTATATCTCGTAAATCAGCAGCACCTAAAATTGCATCGCAAATAGTATGTATTAGTACATCCGCATCTGAATGCCCTACAGCACCTTTTTCGTGAGGCAGTAAAATACCGCCTAACCAAAACTCCTCGCCTACTGCAAGCTGATGCACATCGAAGCCAAAACCTATTCTTATATTCATCAACTATTCTTTATCTGTAGCGTATAAAGCAGCCATATCGAACAACATGGTAAAACGTAAGGTATTTGCCAAAGGGCTTCTAGTTCCCTGCGTAGCAGGAAGTAAAAAGGCCATATCTAAAGAGAATACATTCATTCGTAAACCTACACCTACAGTAAAATACTTTCTATTTCCTTTTGTAGCATGTTCGTGAAAATAACCTCCTCTAAAAGCGAATTGTTTTAAATACCAATATTCTACACCTGCAGCAAACATCAACTCGTTTAACTCTTCTTTAAAACCTCCAGGTGCATCGCTAAAAGATTGAAACATTCCTTGTAAAGTACCTACATCTGAACTCTGACCAGCAATAATAGACTGTGCATAGTCGGAATTAGCTTGAACATCATCTTCAGGATTATCACCATTATTATTTTCGCCATCTACAAAATCATCTGCAGGGACTCCATCAGGTCCAAAACTATACTCTTCGTTATCTACCGTATAGTAAACAGGTGGAGTTGGAGCTAACAATTTATTTACATCAAAAGCAAAAGAAACAGAATTATAATCATCTAATTCCATATTAAAGTTTAAACCTAAACGACCGTTCATTGGTAAAAAATGCTCTTCACCACCATCGGTATACGAAATTTTATTACCCACATTAGATATATTCATCCCTGCAGCCCAATAAGCTTTCTTGTTCTCTATTTCAAACTCATTACTCTGGTAATACGAAGATAAATCTACACCAAAAGAAGTTCCTGGCTTGGTTGGAGCAGCACCGTCTACATTAATTCCACCTGTTAAATTAGAATAGATATAACGCATTGCCATACCTGTAGAAAAATTCTCAGACAGCTTCATCGCATAAGCACCATCGAAGGCAAATTCGTTGGGACTAAATTTAGATATTGGATCTCCATTAGAATTAGTAAATTGAATTTCTCCCAATGAAAAATAACGAAGACTCCCACCAATTGTACTTCTCGAACTTAAACGTTTAAACCCCGATAAATAACTCAAACTAATTTCCGGAACTAAATCTTGTAACCACGGAGTGTAAGATAAAGAGAAACCATTATCTTCTTTTAAGAAAGCCAACTTAGAGGCATTCCAGTGAATAGAATTATGGTCTGGTGAAGTCGCAGCTCCAACATCTCCCATAGCACCTGCTCTAGAATCTGGAGCAATTAATAAAAATGGTACAGAAGTAGAAATAGTATTCAGGTTAGTTAGATAATCTGAACTTACATCTTGAGCAAACGAGTTTGAAGTCAACAAAACACTTGCAAGGGCTATAAATGCTATTTTTTTCATGGGTAGTTTTTAAACAGGGCTAATTTATAAATTTATTAACGCTAAACTTATTTTATTAGTACCATTTGCGTACTAATTGTATTTTCCTCTTTAGTAGAAGAATTAATAGCAGTTAACTTACATAAGTAAACTCCACTTTGAAGACTTCTACCGCCTTCTGAACTACCATTCCATACAAATTCGGAATTCGAATAAGAATCGCCAGAAACATATTTGGAAATGGTTTTAACTTTCCTTCCATTAAAGTCGTAAATATCTAATCGTACATTTAAATCTTCTCCAGCTTGATTGTGTTCGAAATGAATTCTAGTGAAATCGTTAAAAGGATTTGGGTAATTCATCAGATTGCTCAAAATTAAACCAGCATCTGTGACCACCAAAAACTCGGTAAAATCTTCAGATGAGTTATTATGAACATCCCAAACTTTAATTTTTAGTGTATGAAATCCTTCTGATAAATTAGCAAAAGGATACGACACTACCCCAGATTTATAAGAATTCAAATTAGCCTCATAGTAGTGATTTAAAACAATAGCATCTTGACTACTCTCATCTAAAACAGCGACTATATCGTGGCCAATTCCATTTCCGGTAGTATTTACTCCAGACTCATCGCTAACAAGTGCAAACAAACTAGGATTTGTATTTGTTATACCTCCAACTCTAAAACTAGCATCGTTTATAAAAAGTTGTATTTCAGGTCCAAAGTCATCTTCACTTGCGTTTTCGTTAAATCCACCAATTAAAATGGAAGCATCTGCACCTATTGCATCTGTAATACTATCTGCTGCATAAAGTGCTATTTTCCCTAATCCATAAGCATAGGATATATCTTTTGGAACTACAAATTCGAATTCAAACCAGCCGTTTATTACACTTACATTTCCGGCATATAGAATATTCTGTTGCAATTCGAAGAAGAAAGGATCTAAGTACTCAAAATCGTTATTTATAGTTTGCAACTGACTCGGCTTATCATATACTTTTGAGTTGAGCAGTCCGTTAAAAGAGCTTAGTAAGTTATCCCATTGATCGGTAACTTTACCTCTCACAATAATTCTAGACAATGCTTTCACCGTATCTATAGAGCTTAGAGTTAAAGCGTCAATAACTTCGGTAATAACAACTTTATTTTCTGGGATAGGAAACTTTAAGGAAGGATCCCCCAGAAGGGTGAACTTCATTTTATTAGTTGCAGAAATTCCAGACGAATTTAAATCATTCTTCATAGCCTTCATAATAGAGCCAAAACTCAAATTTTCGCCCGCACTTTCTGGGATAGCATATTTATAAAAAGTAGTGGACAAATTCTTAGCATCTGCTTCGTAAATAGTTCTGGTTGTAGTAAACAAAGCTATTCCAGCCCCATTAGGATTTAGGAGAATTTGCTCTCCTGCTGAGATTCTTTTTGCATCGTCGTATCTAGAAAACTCACAGGTTGCAGTAATAAACACAGCCAAGTTGTTCATATTCTCCCAAGCATTAATATCGATAAGCTCAAGTACACGCTCTTCTGCCCAACCAACTTCTCCACCATGACCGTAATAATGCATCATTAAAGTTCCTTTGTTTATTTGATCTACAACGGCTTGTCGGGCATCTGGATAGCGCTGCCCACCAGAAGAAGCTACTTGCTGGTAGGAATCAAGATATATCTTGCTAATATTATAATTTGCATAAGCAGTATCTAACCTAGATGCTACGGCGTCGATGTTTTCTTGTAGCCTAAACTCCCATGCTGGATCATCAACATCATCTGCCACAAAGCATATATTAGAACGCCAATCGCCAAATGAATTCACAGAATTATAGTTAATTATTTTATCTACTACAGCCTCAGCTTCATTAAGTGTTTGACAAACAATTCGACCTACTCCAATGTCCATCCCATCGGAACTCATTGTATTTTGAGCACCTTCTATAGAGTCTAAATAAGTAATAAAATCATCGGTACAAAAGGAGTCTCCAAGTTTAAAAGACTGTACAGATTGAAAAGTGGGTACAAAATTTACATCATCGTAAAGCCCATTAGAGGCAGTAATACCTTTATAATCGAAACTAGCATCGCCGAAAAGCAATACGTTCTCTGGAATTTCTTCTTCAGACTGAGCATTATTATAGAACATTTTAACATAATCACGTAGAGCAATGAGGTCTTGTTTCCCAGAACTAAACTCATTGTAAATTTGTTCCGTAGTGGCAATATTCACTTTCATTCCATCTTCTAGAACATGAAACTGAGCCAAACGTTCTGCAGCTTCCAAAAATTCTGGTGCAGTTATAATTAGTAAATCTGCAGTTGCTTGTCCATGTAAGTTCTGATTTTCAATTATCTTATCGAAAAGAGGTCTCTTATATGAAGCTTTTTGTAAATCATGAATAGCAAAAGTTCTAAGTGATTCTGTTGAAGATGTGAAACTTTCATAATTATTAAGCGTAACACCACGTACTACTGTTGGATTTGTAAGATCCCACACTACAAAAGAATTCAAATTGGAATTAATTAAAAACTTTGACACTCTACCTACTCCAACGGATGTAGGCTCCTTAAAGAGCAACTGCCCGCCATTAAAACTGAGTTCACTTTTGGCTTGTAACTCAATATAATCGAGATAAGCAAAGGCTGCAGAATTTCCGTTTTTATTAAAAGAAACACTTAATCCAATACTGTTCTGATTTGATGTGAATTCTGAATAAGCCTCGCCATCGTCTACATAAATTTCAGAAGTAATATTAACACCAATAGGCACATTAAGTACCTCGGATCCATTTAACTTACAACTTAAACTTGTTGCAGAGGTAGACCGAGCAACTGCACGAGCTTTTATTCTTATGGGTTCTGCTTTTATTCTATCTGCAAAACTAAAATTGATGTTATATTGTTCATTAAAACTAAAGTACTCTCCA
>Ga0308002_1000426_pt1 | contig 16144 bp, 1 predicted proteins | sample Neamet34_FD_203148 | JGI IMG/M metagenome (GOLD analysis project Ga0308002, IMG submission 203148) | Marine microbial communities from water near the shore, Antarctic Ocean - #34 | ecosystem: Environmental > Aquatic > Marine > Unclassified | place: Southern Ocean | collected 2014-06-06
ACAGTCAAAATGTACTTGTATCCGTCATCTTCTGGTAAAGGTCCAATTAAGTCAATTGCAACCTTGTCGTTACAATCTCCTACGATTGTTTGTAGTAGAGGTAACCGACCTTGACCTGGTCCAGTTTTTACAACTTGACAGGCATCACACTGGCGTATCCAGTTCGCTACATCGCCTTTCATACCAGGCCACCATGTTCTGTCGTTGAATTTTGCCATTGTTTTATCAACACCAAAGTGACCACCTCCCATCGGGTTGGCGTGTAAGTGTCTGAATAATTGTTGTCGCAAGAATGGGGGCAATACAGCTAAGTGTTTACCGTATTTCACTCTGTATAAACATTCATCGATCAACCTATACTCTGTCCAGTAGTTGAAAAATTTCCGTGCTTGTCGGTCAAACTTCCTCAACATGCTCTGTGAAGGCTTACCTTCTCCTGATCGCAATCTTTGCATAATAAATGCAATGGGTTCATAGTTGCTCTGGGGCATGTGTAGTCTAGGTCCAGACCATGCCAGTGCCTCAGGTACATCGTCCTGGGCGTCTCCAGCAATTGTCGTATCAGGTGATATTAATTCGTCTAATATCAATTCATCTAGGGTGACTGCCTGTTCCGTCTCAGGGGTGAATGGCTGGGAAAGGGTGTCATCTTCCCCTGTTTCAACCTCCTGCGGTGCAACAGCGTCATCTTCAGCATTCTCAACATGTATTTCGTTGCAGGTCATTACCATACTGGCGTCAGTCATGGGGTGATTCAGAAACTCTGGTTCCCCTTCAAAAGGATCTGGAATCATTTTGGTCTCAATCAATTCTGCACAAATACATGGTTTCATCTTACATGGGTAGTAAGATATGTCATGTTTGCCTTCTTCTTTAGGTAACTGTGGCGGTCGTGACATCCAATCAGCATTTCCATGGTCACGTCCAGGCCTGTGTGCTAAGGTAAAGTCATACTGGTCAATCTGGTTGATCCAGCGTTCAATTTCCATATTGCCACGGAGTCCAATACGTCTCCAGGCCAATAGGCTTTTATGATCTGTCCGTACATGGAATTGTCGTCCATATAAGTACGGTTTGAAGTGTTGTAGGCTCCACTGAAGGGCTAACAACTCCTTCTTCGTAACACAGTATCTTCTCTGTGTTGCAGATAGTGTCATTGATGCATTTGCAATGACAACCTCTCGTCCTTCTTGTACCTGTGACAAGACAGAACCTATTGCGTAATCACTTGCATCAGTGTCTAGCAACCATCCTTCATGTGAGCTGGTGGGATAACCCAAGATCGGTGCAGTTGTTAAGGCTTTCCTTAATGACTCATAGGCATTCTGCTGGTCTTCTTCCCAGACCCATTCAGTGTTCTGGCGAAGCAGCATAGCTAGAGGTTCTACAGTAGCAGAATAGTTCGCTATGTGTGTTCTATAATAACCTGTTGAGCCCAGAAAAGATTTCACATCATCTTTATTCTGTGGTCTCGGTCGGTTGAACATTGCAGATGCCTTATCTGGATCTGGCTGTATGCCCACTTGGCTCACTACATGTCCAAGAAATTTAATATCTGGCTGGAAGAGGTGACATTTATCAGCTCTCAGCCGTAAATTTGCTTGTAATAGTCTTTCGAAGACTAGTGCTGTCTTCCTGACTGTCTGTTCGACATCAGTACCTGCGGTGATAATATCATCAATGTACACGAGGCAGTCGGTCCAGCACAAACCTCTCAGTACATTCTCCATGCATCGTTCAAATGTTGCTGGGGCGTTGCACAGTCCAAACGGCATTACTGTGAACTCGAAAAGTCCACTTTTGGTAGCAAAAGCCGTCTTGTGCCTATCATCTTTATGTAAAGGGATTTGCCAGAATCCCGACGTTAGGTCCATCGTGCAGAACCATCTCGAGCCAGCTAGGGCCTCGAGTGTCGAATCTATTCTCGGCAGAGGGTACGAGTCTTTTTCAGTACAGTCGTTTAGCAAACGAAAGTCTATACAGAAACGAACTTCACCATTTTTCTTCTTTACAAGTACCACTGGCGACCGCCAGGGGCTGTTACTTGGAACTACTACGCCATTCTCGCGCAGTTTCGTAAGTTCTGCCTCTGTAATTTCATCTCGTACAGGGCCTAAGCGTCTCATTTTCTGTCTAATGGGAGCATGGTCTCCTGTATTAATTCTGTGTTGTATTGCCGTTGTACAGGGCAATGGTTCTCCTTTCTTCGAGAACACACTTTCATAATCAATAATCAAATTTTTGATTAGTTTCTCATCTTCCGATCTAGTTACATTCCTTATACTCCGTTGGTATAAGTCCTGCAAATGTTCGGGTACTTCTCGCTTCTTTGGCGTGTCTGGGCAATTCATTGCTCGGACATACAGCTCTGTTGTGTCATCTTCAGTGACCTCATTAGCTGGCCAAAATATATCTGTGTGAGTCGAAGAGACCTCATCATCTACTTCCTCACCTACTATTATCATCAAACCTGCCGGAAGGGTTATCTCTTCTTCGGAAAAGTTTGTGACAGGAATAGCATTCTTCCATCTGTCCTTACCGAGTGTGGCGAGAGATGTTGGGATCTGTATACCTCCGCCAATATCAAATGCTGGAGCAGTCATCACTTGATGATCTTCGGTTAGTGCGAGGCCATTCTGTACCACTGTTAGGTGCAAAATGTTATGGCATCGCGGTGGCATCACCGTTGCTTCTTGGAGATACCCTAGGTAAGCTCCGTCCGCTGGGGGACGTATCAGAACTATTCTGTACGTCTCACTTGCATTTTGTATGTCGATGTGACCATTCTCTACATCGAGACTAACCTCCGGTCGGTTAATGAAATCCATGCCCAATATGGCGTCGCTCCATCCAACTCGTGCGACTGCAAAATCGAATGCCATAGTGCTTTTGGTCATTTCGATATTGCCTTCCATACAACCTGTAATATTTAAACCGTGTCCTCCTGCATGGTTAATATTACCGTACCAACTCTCTAGTTGTCTATCAGGGTATCTTGAGTGGAATGTTTTGTCATTGATGATGGACACGTTAGATCCTGTGTCTAACATGAACAACAACAATTGACCTTCAAACATCATAGGAGCCAACCAGGGACGGCTGTCTCCTGGTGGCGAACTACCATCAGTGCGTGTCTCCAAGTGGTGTGGAGAACCATCCGCCATCTGTGGTGTTCTCAGTTCACGATGCATTTGCATATTGTAAGCTGCTAGTTCAATCTCCTCAAGATTATGTGCTATATCAGCGTCTTCCTCCATTGTAATATCTGTCATCGGTTGTGTGACTATCAAATCTTGATTAACGTCACCTGGTTCAACCGTTTCACTTTGGGTTTGCATGAACATCATGCCTAGCCCTAGATCTTGTGTTGCGTCATCTGAGTCAACACTCTCTGTGACTGCTAATTGTGCAGTAGGTATACATACCTGTTCAGGTTGAGACGGTATTGATTCACAAGTGTGAACACGTAATGTCCGCTCAAGTTCATTGTATTTCTTCGCAGGTCCACACCTACCCAAAGAGTCTGCTTCCTTTCGTAACATGTTACTCTGTGGTGGTGGTGTGTAGGATCTCTCCTGCTGTCCACTAGGTCTATTACCTTGATTTCCATCATCTGGTGCCGAGGGTGGTCTTCTTGTAGCAAAGAATATATCCCTGGCTGCAATATAATTTTCTTTTCCCTTCTTCAATGTATCCTCACGCTCATCTCGTGCGCGGGTAAAGCAATCTTTGTAACAATGACCTTTTACTTCACAATAAAAGCATGTAGCTTTCTTAGGGAAAAAGTTATCAGGTCTCATTGCATTATTCTGCAATCGCGGTTTTCTCTGACGCGGTTGGCTAGCCTCAGTAGTGGTTACTACTGTCGGGGCTGGGACCGGCGACAATGGTACTGTTAGGGCTGCGGCAACAGGTACCCTAGGAATAGACTGTACAGGTAGTTTAAAGCTACTTGTGTCTTTCCACGTCACTGCCCTGTGTCTTCCTGTAACCGAGGAGCGTTCATACACCTGTCTGCCTACTGCCAGATTGTAATTAAGCTCAAGGTTAACTGCTCGATCAAGAAGTTGTGTGAAACTGGTATTATCACGTGAACCTCGAAGATCGCGGAAGTCTTGTAACATTGGTCCAGTAATGCTACATTTCAATCCTCTCAAAAATATCTTACATGCCAGCTCATTTGTTCTGTTGGCTGGTGTCATTGGATATGCCTTCGCGACTAAATATAGTATTCTTTGTCCGAAAGATGCTACTAATTCGTCCGATATTCGTCTTGCATCATCCAACTCTGTTTCAGCGGTACGTCTCATTGTTCTTTCTGCACCCGAGGTGTTATGTATATCATCTAGACATCTGACCATATTGACAACATCATTTCTGTCTGGTACTGTCTGACTTATATACTGTACCTTCTCACCTGGTAATACAGAATACAATCGACTTGCGATCATTTTAAGAGGTATTCTGTCCTCTAGGGCTGGTATCACCCATAATCTTCTGTAATCAGTCCACGAGGTATTGATATCCAGTTGTGGCCATTTCTGGTCATGAAACTGTTTCAATTCATACTTATCTGTCGTTGATCTGTAATCACGGACAGCATTTTCTATTACCTCTGTACTGGTTATACTTAACCTGTCTGGGCTGGTTAGTCTCGGGGGCCCTTCATTAGGTCGAGGAGCCGCCGGACTCGCGTATGGTGTGCCATACTGTGATCCTCTCCAAGGTGGTGGCTCATCGCGGTCGCGTCTTCTATCTCCATCACCCTGGTGTCGTGGTGTCAACGCGGGCTCTGCTGTCCCCGTGACATTGTGTTGTCGTCGCGTATCTTCGTAAGGAGGGGGTTCAACCACACTGCCTAATATACGCGTCTCCTCAATTATATTTCTCTGCACTTGACCTGTTGTAGGTACAAGTCTTACTCCATCCTCACAGGCTTGGAACCTGTAAGTATGTCGGAACGGCGAGAGGACTCGTCCGCTCCTGTGTGGTCCAGGACCACCAGTCATACGTTCATGTTGACTGTGAAGGTCATCTCGGTCTGGCATCATTTCTGATGTCTGTATTCGCTGTGTAGCAGGCATATTACGATCGCGGTTTTCAGAATGAGGGGTAAGCACTGATGCTTCATGTTTACTGAAATCTGGGGTAATCGGAGGGCTCTGCGCGTGCGCGCAGGCTGGTGCTACTGATCGTAATTGCGAACTGACACTTACCGAGCGAATCCCCATGGGAACTACACCTGGCACACTGAGTGGCAGAGTAGGACCTAAGGTAGGACTCAGCTGGTATGCGTTTTGACTATTTCGCGACTCATCGCGGAAATAAGTATTAGTGCTAATACTTCTCGTAATTGCTGGTGGCGCTGCTGGCCACTGTTGACACTTTTCAAGTGCAACTACTTTACCTGATGGAGCCGATGTACTTGTATTAGAAGTACTCGTCTCTGATTCTGACGTGTGCGGAACACTTGTCATTTGCGGATTAAGTTCCGTACGGTCGTATGCATGTACTGGATTGACAGCATGAGATGGGCTTACCAAATTTCTCATCTGTTCAACCACTGGCCGAACTAACTCATCCTGATCATACCTTTTGGCTAATTCCTGGGCCATCCAGTCCGATTCAGCTTTCTTTGCTGCCATCTGTGCACGTAAGTCGTCAAGTTCCATACTCTGGGCTGTATAGACTCTACGTTCGCTTGTGTGTTGGTCACACATCATATCAATTCTCTGGCGTTTGTTGAACATCTCCTCTGACAGTTCACGCATCTCAGTTCTCAGCCTGGAAACGACGTCTTTTTCAGCGTCTGTCTCCCGTCTAGCTGTTCGTTCAACTTCACGGCTGTTTTCACAGTCACGTTTGTAACTTATACACTCACCATGTAGTGTGTCATTTCGGCACCTCTCTTTCCGGAGTGCCTCGTCCTGCTCTGCGGCTGAACGTTTCAAATTGTTTACCATGCTGGTAAGAAAATCAATGTGACTGACGTCACTATCGGGGTTTTCTGAAAAACTTGGTGTTTGGACAGCGCGTTGGGAACTACTATCACGTGTTTCAAATGCACGCAAATGCGGACTTTCCCCCAGATCGCCTGTCGAACCGACTGTGACCCCTGTGCCTGAATGGGTGGGATTAATAGTATGAGACTCTACACTACCATCTACTGTACTTTCCGTGCAACTTATGCTACCCAATTCACTAGCTGTCACATTTTCACTTCGGCTTTTTCCCGCCGTTTCAATGTTTACATTAACTACTTCATCTAAATCATCTTCAGAACTATTTTCCGAAGGCAAATCAGCTTTTTTGTCGTTTGACATTATTTCAATAACTGGTTTGGGAGTGGATCGCCTCGTCATGGGATGTGATTTCCGGGGTTTTGGTAATATACTACCCATATTACCACGTGTGTGTGAACGTGTTACTACTTTACTACATAATATCTTTCTACTTTTCTTTGGTAACATTTTACCGCCATTTTTCTTTAACAAATTATAACTCGTATCACCCATACCAATGTCAACAAAATTGCTACTGTGCATTCGCAATTTGTCGTTACTACTCGATATATATTTGCTGCTATGAGGCGAAATATTATCAATATTACTCGTATCACCCATACCAATGTCAACAAAATTGCTACTGTGCATTCGCAATTTGTCGTTACTACTCGATATATATTTGCTGCTATGAGGCGAAATATTATCAATACTTTCAGCGTTTTTGCTACCCTGCAAAAATAATTCATTATTGTCCTGACTACTCTGTGTTCGCAAAATATCTACATTTTCGTCTACATTTTTGCTACTGTGCATTCGCAAAATGTTATCATAATTTCCTACTGTTTTGCTACTATTAGTCAAGTTTTTACCATACCTTATGGTGCTACAATAAAGTTGACTGTTGTCGTTGGTAGATCCGTCGTCTTCTTCGTCACTATCCGCTCGTACCATGCTGAGTACTGCGCCGTCAACCATTTCCATAACCATGTTGTGGACCATGCTGTCTATCTGCTCTTCTACCATTCGCTCGACTGTGGCTGAGCCGTCATCCGCTCTCTTCTCCATAGCTGTGCTTTCTTCCATAAAAGCGTCTTTAGTCTTCTCCATAGCTGAGCTTTTCTCCATAAAAGCGTCTTTATTCTTCTAACAAGGTTCTGCCCGTCGTCTGGGTGGTCGCTGACATCGACTGTCAAGTGTTCTGGAGGTTATTCTGCCAATATCTCTTGCACAGACTAACAAGAGGTGGTCTCGCTAGCTACATTTACACGTGTCACTGGTGTGTTGTTTTCGTAATTAAAACACACCTACGTGCCGAAGTTACTTCCTTCTTCTTCTTCTGGTTCGTCTAACAGGTCGTCGGTTGATCAGATCAACTTGCTGAAAGCTTCTGCGTCTGAATTAGAGCTTGTACTTCTATCGTTACAACTCAATCGCTTGCCTGCCACCGGCAATATGCTGCAACTCATCTGTGTGGCCTCCCACTTTCTGTCAACCACGAACAATGTTTTTCTTCCTTCTATGGATCAATTATCCATGAAGTGTTATTGTAGGCCTAATGCGCCTAACTCAGTTCAGATTAGGCCTGGAGCCTATATAAATAATGTCGCTTGTAGGTATAACTGGCCTACTGTCATGCTTCAAATCAATCAATAAAAAGAACGTAAGTTTAAAGCATGTGCTTGAAAATCTCCGCCATATTGCGTCTTCTGACTTTCGCGCGTTTTTTCTTTTTCTTCTGTTTGGGTCGAATTTCGGCCGTTTTCTTTCAGATTTTTTGTAGTTCATCACACACACATCTTTCTCTACCACATCCCGTTCCGATCCACTCCTAACCTGGCGTTGCTAGCCCATACTATGGCTGTAGGCCAACATGTTAGGTTTAAAATTTTAAAAAAATTGTTCAATTTTTACCGTAAATCTCTGGTTTTCTTCTGCTTAATTTCTTCGGTCTCCTTGGTACTTTCTGATGCGTTTTTAATGCATAATTGTCCGTAGTTCATACCGGAGCGAGCCTCCATTGTAATAGTTGAGAGGTCGGGGCATCTTGGTTGTTATTCGACGTCTAGGGGAAGGGTGACCCTCAGCTATACAGTGTTTGTGTGGAAACAAACTTAACCACAAAAGAAGTGTTTGAGCAAAGCTTTATTAAGTAATAAGCTCTCTTAAGTATAAAACAACATTCTTATGTAACGAAAGGCTGTTTATCGCTACACGTGGTGTTATTCGGTCTGTGTTCTCTACATGACTTGTCTCTAGGTCTAACTCTAAGAAACTGTCATAGCAAGGTCGAGTGCTGCTTGTACTCTCATTTATATAGTTACGTTAATTGTGTCAGGGGCGCATCTTCGGTCCGGGAGAGTCGCGCGACGAACAGTTAAGGTTCACGTGCGTTGTACGAGGAGCAATATACGGTGTACTACAAGGCACACAAATGGTAAAATACCGCACTCGCACAACCACCTATCCTCATGTGTTCATCACACTCCCTCTCTAGACCGAAGGTCGAAACCTTTGACAAGCCTTAAAGAACACATTCCGATAGTCCTACTTTAACATTTGTCTAAACATACATTCATAGTAATATATAGCTTCCGTTACATTTTACAGTTCAATCAATATTATAATTCAAAAGTTACATCATATAGTTCGTTCATCGTTCATCGTTTTATATTGCCATCAGTCCGGAACGTAACTGTGCAATATGTACATCATAACCAGTGTTCGGTAAATTGTCAACATATATATACACAAAATGTGCATATCATTCACTTAGTGGTAACACGCTTCTAAAATTTCTAAGACAATATTTTTTAATTGAACTCAATCAATTTTCGGACGCACCAGGGTGCTTGTTTTATAATAGCTATGGGCTTCGGCTCTTCTACTGAGAGTTATCGAAACCTTCTTGACATAGACTATTTTATTTAGCTTCTAAAAATATTTACAAATATCATCTCGTCTTTCGCGTGTCTTGCTTGCTCTTGGTGTTGAACCTATAGAACCTACCATACTTGACTTAATAGTATTTACTTAATCCTAACAATAGTAGCATTTACAATTATTAATTCACAAGTCAATCTATTAATCAAGCAATTATTCAATATTTCAACATTTCACACCAATTTTAAGCAATTGTTTAAAATATAATTCCTATATTTCCTCCTCCTCTTTTAAACAATGCAGAATCGCCTGCAAAGCCTAAAATAGTATCATTATGAATTATTTTGTCATATAATTCCAAAACATGTGTGCTTCAAAATGCACATCATATTATCTATAAACATATACTATTTAAATATATCTCTATAAATTCCATCTTCAACTTATTTACAGAATTTGCAAACATCAATATTCTCACTCTCAATATCAAGTTCGTGTATACATCAAATTGAATTATCAATCTACCAAACTTTGGCAAAAATTTCAAATTTTCCAATGTCAAAACAGGAACACAACTGTACAGTCTTAAAGAATACGTAATACATCATACGAAGAGAACAAATCGATAATGGTAGAGTTACCAGACGAGTCAACAATTAAGTCGAAAAAAAAACATGAGCAACTACTCACACTCTACTTGTTTGTTTATAATAAACCAGGAAAGAATATAAATACATCAACGAATAGAACGCTCTACCATGGTGGAGCTATGGTATGTAAGAAAACAATCGCTACATCATCGAAAAGAAGCTAAAAATATTTAAACAAATATGTAAGTGATGTATTTAATCAACATGTATTTAATAATATTCTTATATACTGTTTTACCGTCTGTAAGCGTATGTATCTATATACTACACTCTATATGTCATTTAATCTGTAAACTACTTGTAAATGGCATCAATATGGTAATCTTATATATATAGTATGATACAGTTTACTGTTAAAAATATTTACAAAATAAGTGCATGCGGCTAGATCTCTCTCGAAGGAAGACAAGGGAACAATTATCTATTCAATTAAATCAGATCACGAAAATCCGCGAACAGCATGTGTTCGGGAAATACTTCTTGACATTAGCCAATGTACTTAACAATGAATTAATATGCTTATCTAATAAACATCAAAATCATACGCCAAAGCGCGTATGGGCAACTAGAAGAACAAATAACATTAACACGCTATAGTTAATGCAAAAATTTCTTCAAAGAACACTCTGTATTACAATAAATCCCTACTAAATGCTTAATTATACCCGTATATACTTATAGAACTACTAAGTAAATATTTTTATATAATATTAACATTTAATATACTATAATCTATAGAATTATATATTCCTAAGATATGCACTGATCACTCGAATTTACATTCCCAACTGTAGGCACTGCCCTGGTAATTTAAATTTTACCCGTTTGCAAACTTTGATTTTGTCTCACAAACCCGATTCCCATGCACTACATAAAAGCACAATATCCGTAAGCATATATTCTACAGAAAAATCATGTCATCGCGTTTTTAACCATCGCGGAAAGGAAGCATTGTCATAACGAAATACAACAATCATTGGCACGCAGCCAGGAAATGTAAGGCTTATTACATTTATATATATATACATAACATAACATGAAAAATATCAGAGGCATACTCTACAGTATTAAAGTCTTAGCTGAGCATATAACTAGTATATCTCATAACGTTTTGATATTTTCATGGCATAATCAATCATAACATCCTATATCATGAAAAATATTGAAGGCATACTTTACAGTATTATAGTCTGGGCTGAGTATACAACAAGTATAATCTCATGGTTTTTCAATATTTTCATGTAACAACAATTCTAAAAATATACATTTATGACAGTAATATTGGGCAATATCATAAACATCTGTACACATCAATATATATACTTTGTGAAGTCGAAAACCATTTTCCTGCAAAGAGACTAAGCACAAGTTTATATATGATCTTTTTACATAGAATTCACAGTAATAAATGCATGTATATAATCTCATAACTTTTAATGGAAAAAATTATTTTATAGAGGCATTTATATATTATATATTTTAGCAAAAATGTCAATGTTTTTTACTATTCCTATTGCGGAGTAGCAAAGTAGCTTAATATATAATTTCTCATAAGGATTAAAGTCATTTTCAGTTCGACAAGGCGATCATGGAAATCACTACATTCCTGCATATTAAATCAGGTCATAGTACATAGGAAAAGTGGAAAATAATAATGGTTTTGGGTTGGCTCCGTTTTGGCCTTTCAGCGTAGACTGTACTAATGGAAAATGTCTGTTGATTGTCCATTCGCGTTGTAGGTGGCTAGACCTGCATCTTGTTGTACAACGTTATGTACAACGACTGCGGTTGCATCTTTCCAGTCGTGGTGTAAACCAATGTTTTCACGACAGTAAATGTCTGCGGTCTCAATATTCATTCCTTCAGGGTTGGCAACGGGAGGGTGTCCTCGTGATGTGGGCCCTTGAATATTGGTCAACAAATTTCTCTGAAAATTTGTTGCACTGTTATCATCAATAACAGCTGTGTATAAATCATTATACATTTTGACAAGTTCATTGTGAGACAGTAATCCTGCTTTTGTCGGATCTATACGTCCAGTTTTCCTGATATCCATCCATTGCCGTAAGCGTCTGGAGGGTATGAATACGGTGGCTGGAGCATCATCCAGTGCTTTACATGCATCTTCTAGCAACAAGGTCAGTGACTGTTCAATTGCTGATCGTGATGTATGTGCTTGTAAAAGTCTTACCGTGCAACAAACAATTTTTGCTATGGAGGTATAGTTTTCTCGTATTTCTACTATGTCTCGTCTATGGGTTTCAGATAAATCGGCATTTATCTGTACCAGATGATCAAATTTGGTTTTTAGGTCAGTGTGTACATCCCAGGGAACATTGTTTATTTTATCTCCATGTCGGAGTCGTGAACTCCTCATGTTGGTGTTCTCCCTTTGTTGTATAGCGGCACTGGCACAAATTTGTTTTAGTTCTTCACAAACTATTGCATTGATACTCATATCAACTCCTCTTACCTCTTGACCAACTTGTTCAGCAAAGTGGCGGTGTCGGACCGTCTGTTGAAGGCTTTTAGTCAAGGCTGGGTAGTGAACATCATCCGATTTAGTGAGCTGTAATGGACCGGGTGGATCCACGGCGTTTGGCGCCACGGTGTCGATACCGACATCAAAGTGTACCTCGTGCGGATCAGGTCCGACGGGTAGGGGTAGAGGAACGAATTCCGTCCGAATTGGCCTTGACACAGGCGGAGAATCTGGCTTTTTCAAATATTGATAAAGTCTCTGGTCCACGCTGGTACTTGGTTCAAATAAGTCCGGTTGTTCATTCCCATGAACATCAGCTGTCGTTACACTCACTGTGTTAACTGGTTCTTGTTGTAAAGCATGTGTGCTTTTCTTAAAACCTTTGTCTGAGTCTGCAAGAAGTTTGTCCATAATAGCTTTGGATTTAACTATTACCTTCTTTATTGTTTTCCGTGGTGGATCACGTCTTGTTGATCTTTTAGTTTCGTGACCTTTCTTAGGTCGGCTGGGGCGAGATTTCTCAGGTGACCTTGACCTTGATTTACTCTTTGACTTGGCTGCTCGTTTCCGTTCGATAAGCATCTCGGAATCATCATCATCAGATGAGTCGACTGACTTGAAAGAAAGTGGTATCTCAGGTCTTGTGTCCGTTTTAGGCCTCTTATGGCGAGTTCGCCCGGCAACTGGAGTGTCGGCCTTGGTGACAACATAATGCACTCTGACGTCAGCACGCCAATCAGGGTTCCATTGCGTGTCCTGAGAGTCATCACCATCCATGTATCCAATGCGTCTATAACCTGTAGATCTAACGATATTAACAAATCGATCTTGTATCTCACCATCGCGTAATCTTGGGTTAACTTTCTCCGGGTATGGTGGACGGTTGGTCCCCATACCAAAAAGTGGGCCTCTCTGGCAATGTCTCTTAACTGCCTGAGGGACAAGAATTTCTTGATAGTTCATAGTATGTTGTTGATATTGGCTGAGCCAAGTTTGTTCATAGAGGAAGGCTAATGCAAGCCAATGTTTGGTTTTGTATTCGTGGGTCGGCAATTCTAGGTCTATATTCCAATTCAACAGGAAATTTGGGTGAAGAGTGTATTGTTCACCTCCATATAGAGTGTTGATCTGGAATGCTTCCACCTGCCATTGATCTAGGTCAATCTGGTGAGCATGCTTGTCAGGTAATAATTCGTGACATTCCGCCTTCACGAAAACTTTACAATATGGTTCTGGGCATTGCCATTCCAATCGGATTGGTTGATGTCGCATCCTAAGGTGCTGCAACATTCCAACAGGACCGTCTTTTGGTACTATACAACCAAATGGACAAGGGCGTGATTTTGGCATGATTGGCTGTGTATACAAAGTATACCGAGGCAATGTGTCTCTCTCACAATCATTAAAGTACGTCACTTGACCGTCTTTCGCGCGTGTTATACCAACGCGTATGGGATGATATAGGCCTTCCCTATAATCTGTCAAAATGTCAGCCCAATGAATTGCTTCAACGGGGGTTCTATTTAAAGAAGCATAATGTTCTTGTATAACCGGGTGATTAACAAGCGGTGCTTCATCATCAGAACAACCTGACCACGGTCTCTTCATCGTGTCAGTTACTCCACAACTGTCTATTACATGAAATACTGGGTCAAATCGAGTAGATTTGCCATCATGACAAACACGTGTTGCGTGGGCGAGCAATGCATTGCTCGTGCAGTCTGCCTCTTCTGGCGACATATCTGTTGCTTTGGGAGAGCGCGACATACCGATTTTGCCTTTCACGGGCGGAGACAATCCGATTTGGCCTTGCACAGGCGAAGAATATGCAATTTTATTACTAAATGCACATAAAGGAGAAAAATTTAGAACGATCTCACCTTTTGTTTTGACGCTTTTTCCGTCGACCGCGTTGCTGCAGCTATCTAGGTCATCTCGCTTCTCGGCAGCATGCAAATCGTCTATTAGAGCTGAATCGCATCCATTCCCATCTCCTGTCACAAAGTCCTTTAATCGTATGTGTCCTTTGTCTTTAACAACAGTCTTTATTCGTGATAAATCCGATAACAGTTGGATTATATTCTCGTATGTAGGCCTCGAAGAAACCGGTGTTAAAGTCTCTGCAGAATCGCAGCGATGTTTTGTGCCTACACGTGGTGTAACGGTTTTCAAAAAGTCTTCAATTGCTATCGCTACACAGGTCCATGCACAACAATCGTGGCGTTGATTCTTTCTTAACCAGCTTAATTCATCTGCGATCGCGATTGACAACTCATGACGCTTCTTAAGCGAATTAGTCAACCAAGTCCAGAAACATCCAAGATGTTGCACCTTTTGCAAACCTTCGTTGCTTTTAACGCGCACGTAACTTCCAGCAGTGTTTCCTTGCCTGACAATGCTGTCGTCACGTGTTCTACTTGTGTCTTTTCCGCGCGATATGCTAATTACGTTCCTCGGAACCGCTCGTAGCATACCCACTCTGCCACAGTAGAATCTCGTGCGTTTAGGCGGTTTGGACACTTCGTCCTGCCGGTCCGCGCGTTTCAATGTAGTAGGCGGTGGTGTGTTATGCACCTCCGGGGCTTTAGATAGTATCGGGGATCTATTACAATGCTCCCTCTCTATCTGTAGGCCTGCACTCTTAATGTCTGTGGTATTACATACGTCATTTTGAACGGCGGTTGTGACTGTAGGGCGGAAATCCGACAATATAGGCTCAGGCCTAATTGTACCGTTTGTGTTCGTTTCAAGTGCGGGTTCTCTCAACATAGTTGCGCCTGCTTGGAACCTAGTTGGAGAACGTGATATTCGGCCGTATCTAGTCACACTTTCAGCTATAACACGTCGTTCATCATGGTTAATACCGCGGCCTATTTGACCGTCAACTGATCTCTCTAATTCGTTTTCTTTGTCACTCGAGTCCTCCTCCGATCCTGATGACGGGGGACTCTGATAATTTACAGGTAATATTCGTACCTCCTGACGAACAGGCACCATGGGTGGCTTGTCGTCCAGTCGAATCTTACATGGGTACATGGCATCATCGCTATCATAGTCTGGGCTATGAAATATGTCATGTGATAGGATTTCGTCCTCACTGTCTGAGTCGCTATCAATATTCTCCTGTAAGAATATTTGATCTTCGGTCAATTCTGACCGGTTATATATCTTTAATTGAGACACATCGGCTCTTTTAATGCCTCTGTCATTCTCAATAAAGACAGTACGACCTGTAACTTCACGAACTGTATATGGTCCGATCCATTTGGATTCCAATTTCCTTCGTACTGGTCGCCATCGTAGGACTAAATCGCCTACCATCACTGTTCGTGGTTTCTGTTTTTTGTCGTGGTTCAGTTTCTGGGTTGCTTGGCTCTTCTGAATGTTTTTTATGGCTGCTGTTTTAATGGCGGATAGGGATGTCTGTAGCCAAGTCGTATAGGCTGTAGGACATACTCCAACAGTATCCCTGTTATCCATCATTATATCAATGGGTAGTCTAATTTCTCTACCAAACATCATCATGTTCGGGGAAAATCCTGTGGTTTCATGCACAGCTGCTCGATAAGTAGAGGTAACCATGGGCAATAATTCAACCCAACCTTTCCTACTTTCTTTAGCCATGGCCTTAATTAGGTCTTGTATGGTCCCATTTAGGCGTTCCACCATACCGTTAGATCTTGGATAGTAAGGCGATGAGTGTTCAATCACTACACCTAATTGTGCCATAAGATCATTAAATATCTTGCCAGCAAACTCCATTCCGTTGTCGGATAATAGTACTTTCGGGGGTCCGAATCGTGCAACCCAATTATTTCGAAGTGCAAGTACTACGTTTTCCGGTTTTTTCCGAGTAAGGGGGTATGCCTCACACCACTTACTATAGTAGTCTTGTACAGTCAAAATGTACTTGTATCCGTCATCTTCTGGTAAAGGTCCAATTAAGTCAATTGCAACCTTGTCGTTACAATCTCCTACGATTGTTTGTAGTAGAGGTAAACGACCTTGACCTGGTCCAGTTTTTACAACTTGACAGGCATCACACTGGCGTATCCAGTTCGCTACATCGCCTTTCATACCAGGCCACCATGTTCTGTCGTTGAATTTTGCCATTGTTTTATCAACAC
>Ga0308002_1000427_pt1 | contig 16127 bp, 11 predicted proteins | sample Neamet34_FD_203148 | JGI IMG/M metagenome (GOLD analysis project Ga0308002, IMG submission 203148) | Marine microbial communities from water near the shore, Antarctic Ocean - #34 | ecosystem: Environmental > Aquatic > Marine > Unclassified | place: Southern Ocean | collected 2014-06-06
TACATGCTGAATTTATTGAGTTTACACATCCTAGATCTAATGACTTGGTAGCGTTTTCTGTGGAGGCTGGGTTTTAGTAAACAAAAAACTAACTGTTGGGCTTTTAAACATAAGCGTTCTAACTAAAATTTACGACTTATCTCAAAGTAAATAGCCTTGCTATTAATCGTATTACTAGCATTATTACTTAACGCCTTAATGTTAACTATATCAGATGAACCATGTAGTCCAATGGCTAATTCGTAATCTTCGTTCAAAGAAGTCCCAATGTTTACGTTGTAATTTAAGCCAAAACAAAAACTTCTTCTATCATCCTTGGTATCATTCATCTGAAAGTCTCCCCCTTCAAGAGCGTAATCAACATAACTTGAGTAGTACGAAAATTGTGGACCTATAGCCAATTCTGCAAATGAAAAATCATTTCCAAATCGCTTACCTATATTCATCGGAATCCTGTAAGCATTCATGTGTTTAGATTTATGTAGCATATAGATATAATCCACTGAAATTAACTTCAGACCAGTCTTAACAAATAAATTACTTTCATAATTGTGCTGAAAAGACAGCCCTCCACCAATACTTGGTGTAGCAAATGACAGCCCACTACCCACATCGGATGAATGGAATATTTGAATTCCTACTGAATTACTTTGTCCGTATGAAGAAACCGATACAAACATTAATAATGCTAAAATGTTTTTCATGTTTTGTATATTAAGTATTACAAGTTTCAAATGTAGCGTTTTACTAAAACCCCATTATCTTCCTAAATAAAAACAGCAAGAAACTGGCATAAAAAAAGCAGTCCAAATATCAATAAACTGATACCTCTTCTTTTTAAAACTTCACTATTATTGAGCTTTAAATATTCTGTCTTTAATTTACGTTTTTCAACAAGTTCCTCTAGTGGTTTCTGAAAAGAATACATTACTATTAAAATAGCAAGCATTAAGCCTCCAACAAAAAACTCTATCTCAATTTCATAAAATAACAACTTGTACGATATATTTAATACAGAACATAATACAAAAGCTACTTTAATCAGAAAAAGATATGAGGTACCAGGCTTAACAGTATCTTTTCTTTTAGAAAACCAAACAGACAATGCGTAATCTACTTTTAGTATATAATTTATCATCTGTTTTTTTTAAAGTTCCCACACACCTGAATTCAATATTTCTATTCTACATATATCATACACATTGATAATATAAATAAGACCCATTGAAATAGTTAGAAAAATACCTAATCTTTTTTTTATGATATATTTTTATATGCTTATCCGCTTGTTTGCAGGAATGGATTTGCAACTGCAATTCTAGTTGAATCTATCGCAATCAAAATCAACTACAAATAATTTAGATTTTTGATTACGTACTATTCTAACATTCATACTGTTTTCACTTTTCACAATTGAATCTCCCTTTTGAACATATGAAAATAGTCCACTATTATCATTTGGAATAATCAACAATAATTCCCCATCTTCAGAGTCAACAATAATCGTTTCATTCATATGACTACTCTTGTCTAAATAAAAATCGTTTATTTTCCCACTTGAAACAGCTTCATTAATCCTCTTAGTTTGAGTTTTACATGCGTTATTTGCAAAATAACTTGTATCACCATATTTCATGAATAAAAAAAGTATGACGACTGACGAATAACCTATTAAATCTTTCCTTTTCATCTAATCAAAAGTTATCGTGTTCGTTTTAGACTCTTAGGCTCCAACCTTTGGGCCATTCTTACCACGCGTCTCAATCCACATTCATAATAGTCGTATCAAAAGTTAAAACACCTACCAGTCATAATAGATCCACCAGAATAGTAATCCTAACAAATTGTAATCAACCCCGTTTTACTTATCAACTCTAATAATTTCTAGATCCTCGTACTTAATAATTTGTACGGCTTGATTTCTAGAACCGTTATCTTCGTTACGCTTATAGTTGAAATCGAAGTTTAAGTTTAGTAAATCCTTAGGTTCTAAGAATAACTCTGAAGAAACACCTCCGTAGTGCATTAATTGAGATAGGAAATAGAAGGTTACATCGAAGCCTGAAAAAGAAAAGCGTGGACTTGGATCTGAACCTGTTGCCTCTTGGTAATTCTCAACAAAATACTCTGTTAAAGTATCATTATAAGACAATACACCACTATTAGGCATATGAACATTAAGGTTCATTAAATACTCGTAGTCTAGGTCTTTAAACGAATACCATTCTGGCATTCCAAACACAACAATACTAGTATCTCTAGCAGCATTTAATTTGGTTAATAAATCGGTTACAAAATCTTTTTCTGTAGAAGGAACTAAAATTACATTCGTCTCAGCCAAAGTATCAAGCTCATGGTAAATAGAATCTATTACAGCTTTGTTTTTATTTAACAGTATTTCTCTATAGTTTGGTGAAGAATCTAAGTCTAATGCAGACAACATCCATTCTTTGTATTTTACATCGTCGGTAGAATCTCTACGAACTACTATAATATTTTTGTCGGCGTAGTTAGCAGCAATATATTCTGACATATACGAAACTTGACGTTTTTGTGTAGGAATTACCTGAAATGCATTTGCAATATTTTCCAATAAATTTCCTTTGGTAGATAAAGGAGCAACCGTAGGAACACCTCTTCTACTTAATATCTCTGCAGCAATTTTATAGTTCTTCGAATAAAAAGGACCAATTACTAAGTCCATATCATCGAAATCTTTTTGTGCTACTATGTCGTATGTTTCTTGCGTATCGTTTTTAGTATCGTAAACGTGAACATTAATAGACATTCCAGCTTTATTTAAACTGTCTATGGCAATTTTAGCACCTGAATAAAAATCTAATGCAAAAAGTGTTTTCTTATAAATTTCGTCTTCTTTGCTAAGGTCTTGAAGTGCTTCAATTTTATCGTTTTTATCTAAATAAAGTGGTAACATAAAGGCAACATCATAAGTCTCCTTTTTCTTAAACTTATTTTTTCTTCCTTTTAATTCTTCAAAAAAGTCTACTGCCTTTTCTTCTTCAATAAATTCAATTTCTTCGCTTACATCAACTTCATCAAACTGAGGTATTTTTATACGCATTCCAGAACGGAAACCCTCCGACAAAATAGGATTGAACTCTAAAAGTACCTCTTCAGAGATTCCAAATTTATTTTTAATGGAATAAAAAGATTCTAAAGGTCGTACATCGTGCATAAAATACGCAACAGTATCTATAGATTCATGAATAATAGGAATCACAATATTCATCCCTCTTCGGAGACCTCTCTTTGCAGTAGGATTAGCTTTTACAATCTCACTAATAGAAATACCGTATTGTTTTGAAACACTATACAGTGTTTCTCCCCTTTTAACATCGTGTGTTTCTTGAGCCTGAGAAACAAGTGTACAGGCAAGGCAAAGTATAAGAGTAACAAAAAGCTTTTTAAACATATCGTTTTTTATATAGACTCACAAAAATAGACAAATTTAGCGATGAGAAAAATATGTGAAACTTAATTCTACATCAACTTTTATAAATAAAAAATGCCGTCTGTATAAGACGGCATTTAAAATATTATAGGCGACTATTATTTAACAACAGTCATTTGTTTTGTAATTTTTTCTTTTCCACTTTGCATTTTGTAGAAATATACACCTGGCTGAATTGAAGCTGACTTCATAGCAACTTTGTGCGATCCAGACTCAAATTTAGAATCTGCTAAAACCATTACTTCTTGTCCTAAGTTATTGTGTAAACTCAATCTTACTTTTGAAGTACTTGGTAAGTAAAAGCTAATTTCGGTAAAATCAGAAACTGGATTAGGTACGTTTTGGAAAAGTTCCATTTGTTGTACCAACATCTCATTTACAGTAATACTAGAAATTACAGTTAATCCATCTTTAAAGTAGTTACTAGAACCTCTTTCAAATGAATTCATGTTTAAAGAAACCATTTCGTTAGAAGATTTCTTCCACCATTTTAAACTAAAAACCTCTCCTTTAGAAAGACCTTCTTTTTCTGTAGTATATTCATCGTCTCCCCAAAGAGCTAAACCAGTATGGTGACCAATATAAACAATACTAGAAACCATGTTACCATCTACATCATAAGCAGCAATTTCATCACCTATTTCTGGAGATAAACTGCCCCAAGCTGTATCTAATAATAAAACTGTATGATTTGAACCTGTATTTACAGGGCGAGCAAATCGCTTAGTATCGTGTGCTTTTTTTGAGTCTTGTGCTTTTATTTGTGCATGAGAGTTTGTTGTAAATAAACACATTGCACAAACCAAAGCGGCTCCTTTAAGTATACTTGATCTTTTCATCTTATTGTCTTTAAAAATTATGGTTCTACGAATTTAGTAAAAAATATACATTCACTTGTTATAAAATAGTAAAAATTTAAAATCTATACTTTGCTCCAAAATTTAACCTTCTTCCTATAAGTAGCTCTTGTTGCAAGAAACCAAAACTGTTATTTAGTAAATTCATTCCTTCAATATAAAATCCAATTTGTTCGTTATATGCAAAATTTACCTTACAATTTACATCTATCATAGGTTTAACGTTATAAGGCATATTAATATTAACACCATCAACAGCTAAATACTCTCTAGCTCCAGTATAACGGACAGAACTACTCATAAACCATTGATCGTTGTAATGGTAATCGCCATATAAACCGACTTCTAATTCTGGAATATGAGATAAATATTCATCAAAAGACTTGTATTCCCCTTTTAACCAAACATGAAATTTATCCGTCCATTTGGCATCTATTTGAGCATTCAATTTCACCATATTTACTTTTGTAAATTGTGGGATTAAGCGAGGTTCATAAGTTGTATTATAATTATAAGATTGAATAAAATTCATAAAACCATCTTGCGTATTTGCTTCAAGACTTACTTGATAACTTACACCTCTAAATAAATTCCCATTAATACCTATACGTGTAAAGTACTTTGTATTACTAGGTAATACATCCTCTATTATGATGGAAGATTCGTGTGTATATGGATTTGCTCCGTAAATATTTCGTAAGCTATACAACTGTCTGTTTCCTCCTACTTCGGCATAAGTAAAAAGACCTTTATTAATCAGCTCATATTGAGCTCTAATTTCAGGGAATACTTTAACATTATCAACCAATAAATCAGTCTTAAAACCTACTTTAATTATAGAACGATTGTAATTTCTGTTAGTCGATAAATTAGATTCCCAATGCAATGTATTTACATCCTTAGATTGTAAAAAAGAAAAATCATTACTAAAATCCCAGTTTTGTATTTTCTTAAAACTTCCATAATATAGGGTTGAAGCAGAAATTTGGTATTCATTAAATTCTGTATTTCTAAAAAATAAATCTGACGAGATGGCCAATTTCTTAGGAATAAAGACAGAAGTAGTGTCAGTGAATTTAAACGCAGCAGCAAATTCTAATGATGAATTTCGGTAATAATTATTTCCTAAATCGAATCTAAATTTATCCTCAATAGAAATATCTGATTGAATTATAACAGGATTAAATACTCGTTTATAGTTTGCTCCAAAATTTAGAAAGCTGAACTTATCTTCCGTAGCTGGAAGTCCGGAAAAAGAACCATCGTAATTTAAGTAAACTTGGTACATACTTTTAGTACTTTTTCCGTTACTAAAATCAACTGCTAAATGAGGGTTTAAAAATGTTCCTAAACCCAATTCTATGTGCTTAGCATAAAGGCTTTCTACATTATTTCGTTCTAAAACTCTAGCAAACAAAGAGTCAAGATGTTGACTTACTCTAAACTCCTCAAAGCGTATTAAATACTTTAAATTTTCAGAAACTTTTGTAGTATCAATAAACAAAGGTTGAGACTTAATTTTATGAGCCTGCATTATTTTAGGCCTAAAATCTTTTACAACGTCTATAATTTCGTTGTTTAAATTCTCTTGAGCTTGCATACCAAAAACGGAAAAACAAGCTAATGCAAATACAATATACTTTTTCATAGCTTTATTCTTCGGAAGTTTTAAGTGAGTCTGTTTTAGGCAAAGAATCTAGTATTGGACTAGAATCTAATTGAAGTCTAAATTTTTGCTCTATATTTTGTTTAGCCATAATTTCAGCTTTTAAAGCCTTAGCTTCTTTTAATATTACCTCATCTTTAATATTCAGGAGTAATTGATCTAATGTATGCGTAGCTTGAAAAACATCTTCTTCTACCCAATAATTTTGGGCTAAAACAATGAACGACTTCCCAAGCCATTTTTTGTATAATGGTAGTAAACGCGATTGTTCAAAAATAATTCCTTTAGAAATTTCGTAGTCTCCCTTGTAAAAAGCTAAATAAGCTAGGTGGTACATAGCTTCAGCTTTTAACTCACCTTGACTAGCACCTTCAATAATTAAATATTTTTCGGCTGCTAAATTTTTATCTAAATTAGAAAAAGCCGCACGTGCAATAAATGTATTGAGTTCTAAAATCAAAGTCTCATCTACCCTACCCGAGTTTAAAACTAGCTGGGCTTGCTCAATTGCCTTATCGTATTCTCCAATTTTAATAAAACAATCCATTAAACCTTTTTTGGCAAACAACTGTTCCTCAACTGTCTCGGCCATTAAATCAAGCTTTTCAAAATTTGGCAAGGCTTTAGTAAACAATTCTTTTTCTTGGTATAATAGAGCTGTCTGTTTTATGGAAGCATGTGAATATATATTTGAATTATAAGAATTTACAAGTTCAAAAGAAGCCAAAGCTTTATCTAAGCTATCTATTTCTGATGCAGATTTTGCAAAATAGTAATGAGCAGATAAATTAAAAGCCCCATTAGGATAGTTTTTTAAATACGATTGAAATCCTGTGTAGGACTTATTGTAAAAGCCTTTTAAATATTGCAACTCAGCAGATTCATAAGAGGTAGAATCTAATGCTGAAGTACTAATATTTACAAAGCTCAAAGTTTCTAACCAACTGGCGTAAGCAGCAACATCGCCAAGGTCAACATAAACACTACGTGCATTATTTATAGCTTCTCGTGCGGTACTTGTGGCAGGATAATCAGCCACCAAACGTTTAAACTCTAAAATACTTTCCTCAAACTTTTCTGTATTGTAAAGTATAAGTCCAACTTTCATTCTCGCATTGGCTACAAAAACACTCGAAGAGTACAATTCTTCGATAGATTTAAAATTCTGAATAGCCAAATCAGACTTATTTAATTTTATAAAAGACTCTCCCATTCTAAACAAAGCATCGTCCTTATAAGTTGATGAAACATATTTAGAAGAAAAATCTGAGAGTTGTTCAACAACCTTTTCATGCTTGTCCATTTGATGGTAAGCTAAAGCAATTTGATAGGAAGCATAATCAGAATCTACACCCCATAATTCTATAGCTTTATTGTATTTAGAAATAGAATGGGTATAATCTTTTAACATATAATAAGCATCTCCCATACGAGAATAAGCATCGTGTAAACGAGTATCGTTTGAAGCTACATTTGCCGTAAACGTTTCGAAAGCACGAATAGATTCATCAAAATTCCACAATTTAAAATTCGCATAAGCGATGTGGTAAGAAGCAGATTCAAATTCTGACATTGTACTGGCTAATGCAGCATTTTGGAACACTTTATAAGCTGTGATACTCTGCTTAAAATTCTCTGCTCTGTAAAAAGATTCTGCTTTCCAGTACATTGCTAAAGCTTCGTACGATTTATTGTGTGTATAAAGTAGTGCTTTATCGAAATGATTAATAGAATTTGAATAATCGCCATCGTTAAACAATTGTACTGCTCTATAATAAGACACCTCTTGGTAACCTTGTTGCAAACGAATATTCCCTAAGCCATTTGTCTCCATAGACTTTATAGCTTTAGAGTAATCTTTATGCGTTAAAAATGCATTTACTAAGTACGAATAAGCTTCATCTAAATATTCCGACTCAGGAAAGTCGTTTATAAAATCCTGTAAAATCATGGTTGGATCGGCATAAGGATAACCCAACTCATAACATAACTTAGCAAAATTGAAATTCGAATGCTCTGTAATTGCATTATTAAATTTGAAAATTGAAGCTGATTCAAAAGCATTTTGAGCTGATTTTTTATCACCTAATTCCAAATAACAATCGGCCAAATAGTAATACGCATTTTGGGCTAAACTATCTTCAGCCTCTACAATTTTATTGAACGCAGAACTTGCCAAAGAAAACTCCTTGGTTCTGTAATAAGATTGCCCTAACAAATAGTAACCTAAATTATCTAATTTATTTTGAACCGCTAAATATTTGTATTTAAAAAAATAAATAGCTTTTTCGTAATCCTTTGTGTGGTAGTATGCCTCGGCTACAAGTTTGTATATTTCTACGGATGCGTCATTTATAGAATCTACATAAGGCAAACTAAAATTCAACAATAAATTGTATTCGTTTTGTTGATGATAAATTTGAGTTATATAAAGAGGGATTTCATTGCTGTATAAACCCAATTCCAATAAATCATCAAAATGTCTTTTAGCAGTTGCAAAATTCCCTTCAGCATATGCTATAAAACCAAAATAATACTTCGCTTTATTTGTGTACTCACTTTCGTTAGAGAGCAAGTCATGAAAAATGGCGGCAGCAGACTTTAACTCATCTTGAGAAAACAAACTATAAGCGTATTGGAATTTATAATTTGAACGAAACTTTTTACGGATTTTAGAAATATCAATCATTTCATAGTAAACACTAGCTTTAACATAAGCTCTTTTACTAAAATGAAAATCTGCTAAATTTCTAGCCGTTTCGTAATACAAGGTGCTGTTTGGATAATCGGATAGAAAGCTTTGTAATAAAAACTCTGTATCGTTATTGTACAAATGCATAGCCGACAAAGCTTTGTAATAATCTGTATTTATTGCTAAAAGACTATTTCTATCAGCTATAAGATCATCTAATTCTACAAAAGCTTGGTAAGCCATAGCGAAAGAAGCTGATTTATACTGTTGCAAAGCCGATTGATACGATTCCATTATTGGATCTATTTCGGTTTGCTGTGCGAGCATCTTTGGACCGTTTAAAAACGCCAAAGACAATACGAATACTACTATTCTCATTTTTGCTTATTTAATCCTTAAAAATAGAAAAACTAATGTGTTACTATAACTATAAATGCAGGAACTTATGAACGATTGATAGTTAATTGCTTTAACTAAAAATAGAACTTATTATGAAACTAAAATTCTATAAATTTATTTTACAAAACAAAAAAATGGGCAACCTTAAGAGATTGCCCATTTTTATATTTTCAAGAAATTACTTTTTCTTTTTAGCTTCTTGTTGTTCTTTCATCATATTTTCTAAACGAGCCTGAAACTTAGATTTCCCCTTTTTAGGCGTTACTTCTTTTTTAGCTTCCATTTTAGCTAATAAAGCAGAATCGTCCGTCATACCAGCAATAACTTTTTGCTGAGCAAAAGTAATTAAGTTGGCTAAGAAATAGTAGTAACTCAATGCCGCTGCATAATTGTTCATCACACCTAAGAAAATAACAGGCATCATGTACATCATATACTTCATCTGTGGCATTTGCGTAGTAGAAGAAGACATACTATTGCTAAACTTCATTTGTAAAACAGTGGTAACCGTCATTAATAAAGTAAACAAACTTACGTGGTCTCCATAAAAGGGAATACTAAAACCTAAATCGTAAATAGAATCGTAGGTAGATAAATCGTTTGCCCAAAGAAATCCTTGCTGGCGTAATTCTATAGAAGCAGGGAAGAAACGGAATAAAGCAAAAAGAATTGGCATTTGAAATAACATCGGTATGCAACCACCTAAGGGACTTACACCAACCTGCTTATACAAAGCCATGGTCTCTTGCTGACGTTTCATCTGATCTTCGTACTTCTCGTTAATCGCATCAATTTGTGGTTTTAACACACGCATTTTAGCCATAGAAGTGTAAGACTTATACGTAAATGGAAACAAGGCCATTTTAATAAGTAAAGCCATTAACAGAATAATAATACCGTAATTTAATCCCCAGCTTTCAAATGCATTGAAGATGTTAATTACAATGTATTTATTAATCCATCCAATAATACTCCAACCTAAAGGAACCAATTCCTCTAAACCATTGTCGTAAGATTTTAAAGTCTTTACATGGTTAGGTACAAAGAACCATTCCATTGCGTAAGAACTAGAGCCTCCTTGGTATTTTAATTGTGTAGAAGCAGAAATAGTTTTTAAGAAGTTTTGTGAGTTGGGATGTGCCACAGAACTCAATTCTATCTCTTTTCCTAAATTTGAAGATGTAAGAGCAGTAGAGAAATACTGTGATTTAAAAGCAATCCAATCTGTATTCAATACTCTTTCAGAATCGTCTGAAGTAGAAGATAAGTAATCAACTTCGCCATCAGCAAAATAATACGCTGAAGTATTCATGGCTTCGTTATCTCTGTTTTTTTCCTGACGAGGAATCTTAACAGACCAATCTAATTCTATTGGGTTTTGAGCTTGAATTAAACCATCTAAACCAATTAAATTTACGGTATAATCAACCTTATAAGAATTGGGCTCTAAAGAATAAGTGAATTCTAAATATTTTCCTTCTTCAACGTTTAAACGCATAGAAAGAACTTGCTTGTCTCCTACTCTAGTTTGGTTCGTTTCGAAAACAAAATCACTTGTTTGCAAGCGACGATTTTGAGACCAGAATGTAAGATTAAATAAAGAAGAATCTTCTCGAAGTAAGTTTACTGGAAGAGAATCGTGTGTTAGGTATTCTTTTAAAATAACACTTGTTACTCGAGCACCTTTTGCAGCAAGTTCAACTTTTACTAAATCGTTTTCTAGAATGAACTTATCAGAAAGATCTTCTTTACTTGCCGCATTTGCAAAAGCACCGTAAGCTTCTACTAAATATGCAGAGGATACGGAGTCTGTTTCAATAGTACTTACTGTAATTACAGGTTCCGAAATAGAGTTCGTTTCAGGGTTTTCGGCAACAACTTCAGTATTTGCCAATCGTTCTGTTTCGTCAATTTTAGCCTGATTGCTTAAAAACCAAAATAAAATAATTCCGATTAGTGCAAATCCAATTACCGAGTTATAATCGGTCTTTTTTTCTTGTTCTAGCATCTTATTTAAGCTTTATTCTTTAGTGCTGCCTTTACGAAACTCACAAATAATGGGTGAGGATTGGCAACGGTACTCTTATATTCTGGGTGGAATTGAACTCCAACAAACCAAGGATGAGTAGGGATTTCTACAATCTCTACTAAGCCTGTTTCTGGATTAGTCCCTGTAGCGGTCATACCAGCAGCTTCATAGTCTGTAAGGTATTTGCTGTTAAATTCATATCTATGACGGTGACGCTCGTTAATATGAACTTCACCATAAACCTCGTGTGCAATAGAACCTTCTTTTAAATCGCAAGCACAAGAACCTAATCGCATGGTACCTCCCATGTTTGTAATTTTCTTTTGCTCTTCCATAATATCAATTACAGGATGTGTAGTTTCTGGATTCATCTCTTTGGAGTGAGCATCAGAAAAGTTAAGAACGTTACGAGCAAATTCTATTACAGAAGCTTGCATTCCTAAGCAAATCCCTAAGAATGGTGTATTGTTCTCTCTAGCAAAACGAACTGCGTGAAGTTTTCCATCAATACCACGAGATCCAAAACCTGGTGCTACCAATATAGCATCCATACCTTTTAAAGTTTCGGCTGCTGAAACTTCTGTTAACTTCTCAGAATGAATCCAGTGTAAGTTAACTTTACAACGTGTGGTGGAACTCGCATGAATAAGTGCTTCGGAAATAGATTTATAAGAATCTTTTAATTCTACATATTTACCTACCAAGGCAATCTCAACTGTATCTGTAGGGTTATTTAAATTATGCACAAATTCTTCCCAGTGAGAAACATCAGATTCCCCTGTATTGTCTAAGCCTAATTTATCAAGAACTACCTGATCTAGCTTTTCTTCTTTCATTAAACGTGGTACATCGTAAATGGTAGCAGCGTCTATAGATTGAATTACAGCTTCTGGCTGTACATTACAGAAAAGAGCGATTTTTCTACGAATTCCAGCGTTAAGTTCATGTTCGGTTCTACAAACCAATACATCTGGAAAAACCCCAGATTCTTGTAATTGTTTTACAGAATGTTGGGTAGGTTTGGTTTTTAATTCGCCAGCAGCAGATAAATATGGAACTAGCGTTAAATGTACTACAGCACAATCAGCTGGTTTTTCCCAACACATTTGACGAACAGTTTCTACATAAGGTAGTGATTCAATATCACCTACAGTACCACCTATTTCTGTAATAACAACATCGTAATCCCCAGAGTTACCAAGGATTTGCATGCGTTCTTTAATTTCGTTTGTAATATGAGGAATAACCTGAACGGTTTTCCCTAAGAAATCTCCTCTACGCTCTTTTTGTATTACCGACTGGTATATTCTACCTGTGGTAACATTATTAGCTTGCGAAGTAGGATGATTCATAAATCTCTCGTAGTGACCAAGATCTAAATCTGTTTCAGCACCATCTTCGGTAACATAACACTCGCCATGTTCGTAAGGATTTAATGTTCCAGGATCGATATTTAAATAAGGGTCAAATTTCTGGATCGTTACTGTATAGCCTCTACTCTGTAATAGAGTCGCCAATGAAGCAGAAATAATTCCTTTTCCTAATGATGATGTTACACCACCTGTTACAAATACGTACTTAGCTGAAGCCATTAAATGAGACTATTTTCTTTGGTTACTTTGTTCTTTAAACAACTTTGCAAAATTAGAAATAATCATTCAGTAGAAAAAGGAAATTCAATGTTTTTAAAACTGCCAATTTGCTCCGATACTAGGCATAAAAGGAAGCTGATCAATCCGAGAATCGGTAATTTGATCGTAGTAGAAAATATTTGCTCTATTGTAAAGATTACTTATACCTAAAGAAGTTTCTAAAATGCTCTTTTTAGAAAACTTTATTTGCTTCTTTATAGAGGCATCCATTCGATGATAAGAGGGCATTTGCCCATTATTGTAGTCAGCATAATAAACGCCTAAATCTCCATTAGACTGAGTTACATCTGTTGCAATACCATTATCAAAACTCATGTTTTCGTAATAGCCTTGGGTTTCAGTAAACGGAAATCCAGATCCGTAGTTCCAACGCATATCAAAAGTCCAAGATTTGTCTTTTCCAAATTCATGAGAAGCTACAATATTTACATTATGACGACGGTCGTAATGAGGTGCATAAGTACCAAAAGCATCTGTTTTAGAAACCTTACCTAAAGAGTACACCATCCACAAACTTGAAGTTTGGTCGTTGTATTTAAGTAAAAAATCAACTCCTTTTGCTAAACCACTCTCCACAATAAAGTCCATCTTTAATTCGTCTGCAATATCTTCGCTCTGAGAATTGTCTTCGTGTAGCTTATTTCTATTTAGGTTTATTAATTGCCCAAAGTCTTTTAGATACCCCTCTACATTAACAGTCCACTTTTCGTTTAAATCTAATTCTAAACCAACTATTAAGTGCTTTGCTTTTTGCAAATACGAAGTTCGCTCTAGTCCATTTAAATTGTCTGGTAAATTAGTGGTACTCGATATATAGCCTTGAAATAAGTTTACCACTTCTTTACCTGTTGTAACGGCAACTAAATTTTGAGAAAACAAACCTGCAGAAGATTTTAATCTTAAATTCTCAGTTATATTAAATTTCAATCCTAAACGTGGCTCTAAGGAAGACTCACCTAAAGAAGTATAAGAATGGTAACGTAAACTAGGTTCTAATAATAATCGAGGACCTACATATTTATATTTTATAAACCCTGCAAATTCAGTTGTATTATCGTTGTGAGAAATTTTAATATCTGAAGGAGTGTAAAAACTTAAAGTATTCCCAAAGCCTAGAACTTCTAAACCATATTTTATTTGATTATCTCCTTCTAAGAAAGTAGTAAAATCTAAGCCCATATTAAAACCACCAATAGAACTATTTTTAGGTTTACCGCCAATGTTCGTTTGTTCTGTTTCGTAGGTAGAATAGGCGAAATTACCTTCTACCAACATACTAGATCCACTAGGAATTAAAATGAAGTTTGAACCAAAACCACTCGATTTCCAGTTAAAGTTTGTAAGTGATGAATACTTAACATCATCGCCATAATTAAAACCAAATAGATTTATTTTACTACCATTAGATCCCGAAAATGAGGCTTTTCCATAAATATCTAAAAAGGAATACGGAAGCCCTTCATCTCCTATATAAGAGTAAATATTCTGTGAAGTTTTGTCGATATAAGATGTTTTAGTAGATAAAATAAATGAACTACTAGCTCCATTTTCTTTTTGCTTAAAAATAGGTCCTTCTAATAATAATTTAGCTCCAAAAGTAGAAGCTGCCACTTTCCCCTTTAAACGTTTTTTATTCCCATCGCGAGTTTTAATATCAACTACAGAAGAAATACGACCTCCATACTCAGCACCAAATCCACCAGTATAAACATCAGCTGTTTTTATTATATCTGTATCGAATACCGAAAACAAACCTATAGAGTGAAATGCGTTGTAAAGAATCATCCCATCTAATAACACCACATTATGTATTGGAGCTCCACCTCTAATATACAATTGCCCTCCTTGATCTCCTGTAAAGACAACACCAGGAATAACTTGTAAAAACTGTGCTATATCAGGTTCTCCACCAATAGAGGGTAATTTCTTTAAGGACTTAGCTGTAAGCTTAACTACCGAAGTATTCACACTCGTTTTAGCCTCCTGACGTTCAGCAGAAAGTTGAATTGTATTTAACTGAATACTTGATTCTTTTAGATAGAATTTCTGGTTTGTTATTTTATTCGCTAGGACTTCTACAGTTGAAGACATAGGATCGAAACCTATATAAGACACTGATATTGTATAAGTTCCGGCAGGTACTTTAGATAAATTGAAAAAACCATTCGCATCTGTAGTACCTCCAACTTTAGTTCCATCTAGTACGACATTAGAAAACATTGCGGGTTCTCCAGATTCGTCTTCGTAAACAAATCCACGTACAGTTCCTACTTGAGCTATAAGTTGTGCTGAACTCAATAAAGCTAAGGTAAAAAGTAATAATCTATTCATAGTTTCTTTTTTCGAGCCGCTAAGATAATTATTAGCACTTAAATATTCGGTTTCACATAACAAGTTTCGTTCCAAATAGCAGTAAACAAAAAAAGAGTTCATAAATGAACTCTTCAATACTCAATAATATACGAAATTAACTTCCGCAAGCCTCACAATCTGGATTATCAATAGAACATGCTTGAGGTTGTTCTTTCTCTTCTAAATCACCTAACCAAGAATCAAAAGAATCTTCTTGTGGGCTTTGTGATGCAGTTTTTAATTTTACGTTTTCTTTAATGTCTGACATAGGGAATGTTTTGTGGTTTTTTAATATTACTAAACTAGCACAAATTCAAAATGTCTGCACAAAAAAAAGCTTATTCTTATGAACAACAAAAATAGCCTATAATTATGGATTTATGGAAGTTATGAACCTATATTTATAGTGTAAAATCAAAAAAAATAGAACTATTATTATCTTTAATTTAGCATCCTAAAATCATTATCAATCAAATTCTATTCTCTTTGTCCTACGCTTTTATTCAATACAAAATTCTGTCCTAAATAAACTCTTCTAACTTGTTCGTCGGCTGCCAATTCCTCTGCAGTACCAGCTTTAAGTATATTTCCTTCAAAAAGAAGATACGCCCTATCTGTTATAGAAAGGGTTTCTTGTACGTTATGGTCGGTAATTAAAATACCAATATTTTTCTTTTTAAGCTGATATACAATAGACTGAATATCTTCTACCGCAATTGGATCGACACCGGCAAAAGGCTCGTCTAACAAAATGAATTTCGGATTTACAGCAAGTGCCCTAGCAATCTCTGTTCTTCTACGTTCTCCTCCCGACAATAAATCGCCACGCGTTTTTCGGATATGTTGCAAGCTAAACTCATTTAGGAGTTCTTCTAATTTCACCTTTTGTTCAGTTTTTGAAAGCTGGGTCATTTCTAGAACCGCTTTTATATTATCTTCAACAGAAAGTTTTCTAAAAACAGAAGCTTCTTGCGCTAAATAACCAAGCCCCTTTTGGGCACGAACGTA
>Ga0308002_1000428_pt1 | contig 16048 bp, 19 predicted proteins | sample Neamet34_FD_203148 | JGI IMG/M metagenome (GOLD analysis project Ga0308002, IMG submission 203148) | Marine microbial communities from water near the shore, Antarctic Ocean - #34 | ecosystem: Environmental > Aquatic > Marine > Unclassified | place: Southern Ocean | collected 2014-06-06
CAACACTCTTCTCCAGGAACTCAATGTTACGTTCCTGCTCTTGTTGCATTACTTTATCAAAGAGATCTAAATACTCTTCTTTATTCTCTAAATATTCTCTATCCCAACCTGTCATGTATATACTCCGCTAATTTCACTTGTCCTTTTGCATTAGGATGATTGTCCAATTCTGATATGATCCAGGGAGTTTCGTCTCGTTCATGCTTTCCGAATGCTAACCGGTTCAATGAGTTCCCGCCAACTTTTGGTACTAGAGGCCATCCGATGAATTTTGAAGTATCTAGAATTTTATCATACTCTAGTATCAATTTAAGTATTTTCTCTTCATCTCGATCGTAGTTGCCAGCATACTTAACCCCATCATTATCATAGAATCCACCAATGCCACCTTCTAAATAGTTTTCATACAGTTCTATCATCTGGGTGTGAGCGTAAGGTATATTATGAGCTTGACACATCATTTCAAAAGCTGAGAAGTATCTCAAGCTTCTATTTACCCAATATACTATATCACCTTTTGCATCTGTTCTATTGTCCCACCAATTACCTGCCCATTGATAATCACGTCTTTGACATTGAGACCAAGCTGCTACAACTAACCCTATTTCATCCTTATCATCCATTCTCAAGATATAATCTTGCAATGATGCATATATGAACTCATTACCCTTTCCACAAATAGCTAAATTGACTAGCTTCATGCCAAGTTTTTCTGCTAATATTTCAGGCCACTTTGGCCATGAACAATCCATGTCAGGATGATGTGGAGTAGTAAAAGCTCCATCAGTAAAGCTATCACCACTTACTATTAAATATTTCATACAAATCCCTTTGGGTCTTTACCGGCACCACCCGATTTAATGTTAGTGTTTTTCATGCAGAATGTCTTACAATTTTTTGGAGCGTTCTCAGGATCATTAAACAGGCCTGTGTAGAAATTCTGCCATACATCACTCAAGAATACATTTCTTATATCTTCTGGAGTCTTTAAATTATCTATATGGAACCGTTCATCATAGAAGCCGCGAGTCCTCAGATGGTCTACCCATTGATCTTTCTCACAACAAGGTATGAAAAAACCCATACTATTAAACATAATTGGCTTACGTAGTTCTCTGTTTAGACAATCAGGATCTATTTCAATCTTCATGGGTAATGGATCATGTAACGTTGTGATTGCTATATCATTATCATTCAATACACTTCTAGGCTGAGTACGATGTTGTTCTTCTGGTTTATATATACTCATATCTACGCCAGTTCCAGTACCACCATTTGCCTTTGTACTATCATCTACCCACCTGGTACTATGCATTTCCTTAAATTCTATACCATACTCTGCAGCCATAAGGTGAGCTTCTTGTATGTCATTCTGGTTATACTTAAAGACAATATACTGCCAGGCGATATTAACATTCATAGATCGACCTAACTTCATCATCTCCCAGACCTGTTCCCCATTCTGCTTAATCCTATACTTATGAGAATCTTCTGGTAAACCATCCAGAGCAAATATCCAACTCCATCGTTTTTCACCTTCGAATAACTTAAAGACCTTTGTCCACCAGGTTGCTGATTTGCCGCTTCCATTAGTATGAAAGATCATCTTCTTATCTTTACCCTTCATATACTCTAACGTCTTGATAAAGTCAGGATGGTATATTGGGTCGGATAGATTCCCACAGAAATCATAATTATCAAACGTGTCTAGTAGCACCTTATACGAATCAAATCTAATGTTATATCTCTCGCCCCAACCAATACTAGCATCCTTCATATCGTGGCGCATCATACAACCACCACATTGAAGACGGCACGCTATACCACCTTCAAAGTTTAGATGTGTACTACCATTCAGTATCCAATCTATATCTATTTCATTTATCATATTTACTTCTTTGGCTCAAGAGGATATAATTCATTACCAAATGCCCAATTTCTTTCATAGCACCAAAAACAAGTTCCGCATACCTTTGTGAAATTATTAGTCCATCTTGCTGTACCAACACAAGATCTTGTTAATGGATATATCTCATTAATTAGAAACTCATGTTGTATGAATATATCAGCAATGAACTTCTTATCTACGTTAATAAACGGTTGATATATTGTTCCACGCATAGTCTCCCAATTAGCTTCATGATTACGTCTAGGCTCTGCAGTTTCATTAAACCCAAGTTTTATCATTTCTGATACAGGAGGATTACTCGACATGCCATCCATACGTAAGGGATAATCATAATCTTTCATTAGATTTTCTGTAATTGTATCTATCTGTATAACTTTAGACATACCGATAGTTGTCATATCTTTATATCTTTCCATGTTAGCAATTGCCCAATCAGCATCTACCCATGATGCAGGATCTCTATCATTGAACTCGAATACTAGTATATCTTGTAAATTAGTATCAGGAAACTTCATCTGCATTAACTCAACAATCTTAATAGCAGCATCAGCATCTTTCGGGGCATTAACATCACGGCAAGTATAAGGAATCCATTCTATATTAGGAAAGTGTAAACAACATAGATATAATGTGGCTGCTGAATCACAACCTCCTGATACTGATACAACTACTCGTAGAGGTAACCCATCTTCTCCAAGTTTAACACCCCACTCCTTATCTTCCCATATTGTTGGGTGAATAACTAAGTCGTTCTTAATCGTTTCTAAGTCGAAGAAATCGAGTTCAATATTATCATATGTTATTTTCATTATGTGTTCCTAGTATCACGCCATGTCTGTAGTTCAGTAGTAACATTAAAGTACTCTTCATTCTTAATTTTCTGAACAGTATTCTCTGCACTAGGCTTCGGAAAATTAGCATACAGCTCTTTCATGTTATCTTTGATGTTTCTTGATTTAGGATCAAATCCTCTATTGGTTTTAATCAACAATAAAGTAAACCCTTCATCCTTTGCCATCTGCTTAGCAATCTCAATCTCATGTTCATTGTAACCGAATATAATGAATTGCCATACAATAGCTACACCCATTGATTTACCAAGACGCATAGTCTCCCACACTTCTTTGAAGTTGGAACCAATACGATATAATTCACTCTTCTCGTCTATTCCATCTACACCAAAGTACCAGGCGTTCTCATTCATACCATAAGTAAATGCTTCTTCCCACCACTCACGTGTATGTGTTTTCTTTAATGATTGACCGCATGTAGCAATACGAACACCTCTTCCTGATCCATCTAGTTCTTTTAAGAATGATAAGAAGTTGGGGTTATAAATTGGATCTGATATCTGTCCACAGAAGGTAATGCAATGCTGATAGTAGTCTATGATCTTTTTAAAGTCTTTCGTCTCAAGATCATATGCTCGCTTTATTCTAGGAGCACCTTCCTTCTTCTGTCTTAGACATTGTGGACATTTTAGAATACAACGGTGAGATGAATCTATGTTAGGAGATCCCCATACCTCATTATGTGCATACCAATCTGATACTCTTTGACCGTCTTCAAGTTTAGTGAATCTCATATTACATTCTTCTGGTATAGGTTATTATCTTTCTTGAGGTTGCCACATTTATATTGACAATGTCGCATCGCCCTTTCAGGATTATTAAGCAATGTATCAAAGAAGTGATCCCATTCTTCTGATGTATATATATCGTTTAAGGAATCGACGTTCTTAACTCTAAGATGATCATCCTTCATTCCGAAGTATTCAACACCATAATCATTCTTAGGATCATCAAGCCAACAACAGGGAAGCATGAAGCCATCTGATGTATACGCTGCAGGCTTATGATAACTCTTAGGTTCGAATGTGAGACACCTTGGTTTAATTTCGACTTTAAAATCATCAACTAATGGTATCTTCTCTTGATCTTCTTTTTGTTTATTCATTGCCGCTTCTGATGAGCTCATAGTTTATTTCTCTCTCATGTTATATATATTTTCATACAAATGATCTGCTATTTTTTTCTGGCCTAATGCATTTGGGTGGTAGTCTAATTCTGAAATTTGTAGGGTTGGGTTATTAATATAATCTACAACACCCTTATCAAAATTGTAACCCCCGATAGCATGTTCAGTGGGCCACCCAATAAACGACTCATTTAGTTTATCAAAAAATGGACTGTCATATATAGTATGTAATAGACTATCTATATACTTTAACCAAACATGATTATCTAAATGTGCTGGATTAGTAAACATTAAATCTTCAAACATCGGTATCATTTGAAATTGCTTAAATGGTATATTATTAGATTTGCATATTTCTTGAAGGCTATAATATATTACTATACTTTCCTTAACACGCCATAGATCATCACCGTATATATTATTATTAAGTCTTTCTCTACACCTTGTGTTGTGCTGCCATACCTTACCAACTTTATAATCCTTTCGGTGAGCCTGAGTCCACCCAACGAGTACTAATCCTATATCATCAGTATTAATTTCTTGAAGTTTATCTAGCAAGTTAGCAAATATGTATTCATTACCAGAACCCATTTTTCCTAGATTCATATAATCCATATCTAATTTTTCTGCTAGTAATTCTGGCCACTTAGGAAAAGAGCAGTCCATGTCTGCGTGGTATATAGAATAGTAATTATCATCTGTCCAACTATCTCCGGCTGCGATTAGGATCTTTCTATTCTTTGGTGCTTCCAATGAGGTCATATTGCTTTCTCTGTGCTGGAGGTATATAGAATTCTTCTAATTCAGGGAACACATCAAATAAATGAGATTCCCACTTAGTGCCTGTGTAGTACTTGTCATTCATTAATAGATAATCTAACGTATCAAGGCAGTCGTACCCCTGGTTATCTTCTTTAAGTACATTCTGAATATCTGGGAAGTTGCTATATTTTTCAATAAGTGTCTCCTTGATTTTGTCAGGCAGTCTGTTAGCACATAACTTTTTAGGACCTCTTATATTAGACCAATTGATCTGATCAAACATTTCCTTGTTATCATCGAACCATTCTATTAATTCATAAAATCTAAGGACAGATAGAAAGGATATGGTACCATTAATATTTACAGTTACATTTGGATACTTCTTAACAGCCTTTATATTATTAACAATATCATTCCAATTCGATCTACGTCTTATATATTCATCTGCTTCACCAATGCCATCTAGTGATACGGTAAATTCAAATAACTTGAAGTGAGGAATCAATTTAGATATCTTTATCTTATCAAACTCCAGTACAGACATGTTAGTCTGATACTTCACCCTTATATTCTTTGCTTCACCAGATTCTACAATCTTCTCAAGGAGGTTATAGAACTTTACCATTACTAGAGGTTCACCGCCAATTAGTTTTAGGTTGTATATGTATGGAGCTATTTCAGCGATTTGATCTACTGCAGAATCTAGAGTGGCTTTAGTCTGATTAGTTGGTGGTGTCTTTGATGACTTACTAAAAATAGTTTCAAGAGCAAGTTCTTCTGAGTGTATAGATTTAAGTCTGGTGGTACTATCAAATGGCATACACATATAACAATCTAGGTTACACTGGTTACCAAATGCCTTTATCTGAACTTCAAATAATCTGCTTTCCAATTTAACTTTACCATTATCAACAAATCCTTCAACACTCTTACGTATATTTGGCCATAAGCCAGTATCGTTAGACTGAATCTTCATTGAAAATTGTCTGCGGGATCTACCATATTGCTCTTCGCTTTTAAAACATGCAGCACATACTTTCTTACATAATGTTAGATCAGAATCGGGATCAGTCATCTCTGTTCGTAGAGCATTTAACTCAGCATTATGAATAAAGTAATCTTGGATAGATGATGTGTCTATATAACGACCTAGATTTGATCCTTCAGTTGCCCACGAACATGGACGATATTCACCTCTAGTATTTGTGTACAACATCTGAAATGGAGCAGCACAAAACCAAATATCTTGATTCTTTATCTGCTCTTCAAGTTCGCCATTAGGTGACCTTTCGCTATTATTTTCGAACCATGCGCTTGTGTCAACTGATCCACCACCAAGAAACTTGTCACCTGGCCCACCTTTAGTAATATGATCAGGTAGGTTGTTTTTTTCAGATTTTATCATATAAGTACTCCGCTATTTGTATTTGACCTTTCTCATTGGGGTGTATGTCTAATTCTGAAATTATATGTTCATCAATAACATCCATCTGTATATTAATTCCCCCAAGATCAGATTCAGTAGGCCAACCAACAAAATTATCTTCAATCTTATCTATATATATGCTATCATTGATAGTTTGTAAAAGAGTTGCGTCTGTAGTTGAATCAGCATTATCACGAGACTGTTTTATAAGATTCCAATTATATCCACCATAGAGTGGTATCATTTGAACTTGTAGTAATGGAATATTTTTAGATTTGCATATTTCTTGAAGGCTATAAAATCTGAGTATACTTTCCTGAACCCAATGAGTAACATCTCCACGCCTATCAATAATCTGTGTGGAGTATGCTGGATCCATTGGATACGGATCCACACTCCTCCACATATCCCTTACTTTAACATCAACTCGTGGGGCCTGAGACCAACCAGCCATAACGTAACCTATGTCATCTGGTTCCATTAACTGAATCTGATCTACTAAAGAATTAAAAATATACTTGTTACCAGCTCCACTAGATCCTAGATTAATACAATCCATATCCAACTTCTCAGCTAATATCTCTGGCCACTTCAACCAAGAACAATCCATATCTGGATGTGAATGTGCAATATAATCTGGATCTGTCCAACTATCACCACTCGCTATCAAAACCTTTCTCATTTGATATTATCTATTGCATTAATTAAAACGTCTATATTATCTGAATTACGGGCATCACCAATATCAAAAGTCTCACGATTCCAATACACTCTTCCACCGTCTCGTAGATTCACGTCTCGTAGACTAAGCACATCCTTACCTAACCACTGACATTCCTTAATCAATCTTGGTGCTGGATCAAAGTAACTCTTCGTATAAACATATGTATCAAATATACCCAACAAGTTATGGACTGGTACTATGATGTTATTCAACTCAGGATTAATATAATCATCATCATATGCAATAATACCATGATCAGGATAATCTGCTATTACTTTCTCAATCTCTCTATAATAAATCTCGTTAGTACCAAGAAATAAATATTTAAATTGAATATCCTGCTTAGGTTGTTTGTAGTATTGAAATCCAATAACTTTCTTAAAGTCGTCACCAACTCCGTATGGGTACACTTCATAATCACATAAGTCATGTACTTTATTAATATTAAAGTACTCTAATGCTTGTGGATATTCTATTGGATGATTTGAGTTATAAACAGCTATCAATTTATTACTGAATAACATTCGTAGAGTAAACATCTCATCTTGTGAATATGACTTACTATCTTTGTAAGCTAGTGTGATCATACTCCTACCCATGATTAAGGTAGTATCGTTATTTGTTGGAACGAAGTCTTCAGCAAATATTACATTATCAAATGACGTATATTGTTCATTAATAGAATTGATATAATCTTGATCGTTGAAGTGTTTATTACATACAATAACTAATTGTGCTTGAGTACCAATGGAGTTAAGGTATTGACAGTGTTCATAACTGTAACGTAATAACCCATCACCAGGTTTAGATGTACATACTATATTCAGCATAGATGGTAGCCTTTCGTCATATTTTTCTTGGGTCATATCTTCATATTCTTCTAGTTCGGGATATATATCATATACGTTTGTACCATATTGCTCATCGGTAGCTTTAATATAGATCATAGCTTCATTAAATTTAACAGGATCGCCTTGGAGCTTTAGCGCTGATGTTATTACTTCATAATCTTTAAATCTTGTTATCAGTTCATCTTTTAATTTTCGTGGAAGATGTCTTACGTGTAATTCAGCAGGTTCTTCAATTATAAACAATGCCTGATCAATATCTTCAGCAGTGCTCCATTTAAATAATTCATCAAGTCTTAATACACTTAATATAGATACTGTAGTAAAGATTTTGATATGATTAGTAACTTTTCGTATTTTACTGACATTGGTTACTATAGTGTCCCAGTCTGATCGTCTTCTAATATAATCATTATATATTCCTATACCTTCAAGCGATACATTAGTATTCAGGTTTTTGAATCTTGGTGCGTAGTCCAATATATTATATTTGGTTGTTCCAAGCACCGTCATGTTACTATTCATATCCAACGTTATATGCTCTGAATGTCCCTCTTCAACTAGAAAATCAAGAAATTCAAACTGCTTCTTCATAACTAATGGCTCACCACCTTGTATCAAGAAAATGCTTATATAAGGCGCAAGTGCTTTAAGATCACTAATAGTATCTATTGAGCTTAATTTTGTAAATTCTTTATTATTATCACCAAACTTGATATACTTATTGAAGTCTATCTTTTTATTACTAGCTTGGCGTGTTGTTGAATTTTGTGGGTGGCACATATAACAATCTAGGTTACACTGGTTACCGAATACTCTAGTCTGCAGAACTATCAATCTTTCTTTTAGATTAAATTTTCCTGTTTCAATATAATCGAGAACTTGATTATAAACTGGTTCCTCATCATTTTCTAAACATGAGTTATGATGTGTTCTATCAGATACTCCGTATTGCTTTTCTTGCCTAATACAACTATGACAGTGGTACTTAGTATGATCACCAATTGTACCACTTAGTATTTCATTTCTAATTTGATTTAAGGTATCAGACTGTAGCCATTCCATTGGAGTTGTGTTTCTGGTATTTAGAGATTGGTCGCTTGTCATTCCCTGGCAGCATACAACCCAGTCGCCATTGACTGCTGAATAAAGATGATCGAACGGTTTAGGACAGAACCAAATTTCACTGGATTCATTCTTATCTATAATATCTTGAGCAGTTTTAACACCACTAACATCAGTTAATGGCACACTCTCTTGTTTATCAGAAACTATAATATTCATTCAATTCACTCAGTTATCGATTTTTCATTATACCAGGCTCCTAACATTCTATGACCTTTCTGATTTGGATGACCATCATTCCATCCTATTTTACAACTACGGTCAAGAATCTTTTGAGCGAATACGCCACCCATGTCCATGAAATACGGCCAACCAATTAATTTCAAATTGTCATCTTTTATTGCATCCAGCTTTTTAAACCACACATTATTCTCTACCTCATCTACGAATAGCTCATACAACCTTGAATCATAATTACGTATTGGTTTAATCATTTGGAATATATGCAATTCTATACCCTTAGATTTACATATATCATACAGCACATACATAGAATATAACGTCTGGTTAATTGAAAATGTTCTAACAGCTGATCTCTCTATACTCCAATTATACGTACTACAGTAATGCATATTAAATTCATATACAGATTTTAAATCAGTGCTTTTAGCTACCCAATCCATGTAATCAGGATCACTATCGTCTGTATCACTATAATGAATCCATTCAGGATCAACACTACAGTGAGGCAACGTAAACCTATACCAATTGCCAAGAGCAACTACTACTTTAGTTACATCATCAGTTATTAATATCTCTTTAATAACTCTGTCTATCATTGTTACATTATCTAAACCACTTGTAGCAACATTCTTTACTGGGCCAGGTATATAATCTGACCAAGTATTATAATTGGTATCAAAATCAGGGAATAGTTCACTAGGAAGGTTTGGTGTTGTGAAACTGTCGCCAGTTACAATTATCATACTATACTCTCAAATCACTCAATTATGCTTATATATATAAGTATAAATATATTTATATTAGAATGAATAGGATGACTATATGAATTGGGAACTATTGGGATGGGCAACATTTTGGGGATTCATGTGGTGTCAAGTAATAACTCATTATGCAGTATCAGTAGGCTTACATAGATATTTTGCACATCATCAATTTAAAGCCAGTGTAGCACATGAATGGGGCTTTATTATATTAATAATGATAGCATGTGTTCGTACACCCATCGGTTGGATAGCCTCTCATAGAATGCATCACGCAGATCCAGAGGGACCGCTAGATCCTCATAACTACAAAGAGATAGGTTACTGGAAGGTAGCATTAACTCTATGGACCATTCCAAAGATACCAATCAAATTTGCAAGAGACTTATATAAGAATCCACGGTTAGTATTTGCTCACAAGTACTGGAAACATTGTCTAGCTGTTTGGTGGATTGCTACCTTCCTAATTAGTCCTTACTTATGGTGGGGTGCTGCAGCGATGCCGTTCATCTTTGCTAAGATAGGATTTGGTATGCTAAACATATTAGGACATTGGAATGGACCCACTGATGGCCCATGGATGAATTGGATATTAGGTGGTGATGGATACCACAAAGCACATCATGATAACCCACGGCAATTGATACTAGGTAAGTATGATTTGGGTGGTAAATTGGCGGATAAGTTTTGGAAAAGAAAAGACAAATAAGGAATAACCGTTGGGTAGATGTACCCATGACTAATGACGTTTGGCATCTACTTAAAGAACAGAGGATGTCTGATACTTATTACAAACGGGGTGATGGTCAAGCAACCCGAGATTTAGATTGGGTTGAAGCTACACATAGAAATTGGGTACATGAGATAATTGACCTGAGTGAATTCCCATATTGCTATTTTGTTAATGGTACAACAGATGCAATACATCATTGGTTGTTAACTGATGATAGGGAGTATCAACACTATCAGGGGGAGTACGAATATCCTCAGATGATTAGGCCTGGACATGAAGCTTGTGTTGGATATAAAGATTCGGTTATAGATCCTGACAAAGTGCTTTACGTGTCTGTACCATCTGGATGTGATGGCAATTACTTCGATTTAGAAGATGTAGATTGTCCTGTTATATTAGATTGCACTTATGTATCAACTACCAATATACAACGTATCAATCCACCTAAGAATACTGAGCAGGTGTTCTTTAGTTTCTCTAAAGGATTTGGTCTTGTTGGACAACGGCTAGGTTTAGTGTATACAAAGGAACCTCATAAGACTCTACATACACTTAAAGAATTTGAGAATTGGAATTATGGTGGAGTTAAAACTATAGATTTGATAATGTCAAATTACTCAGTAGATGATATGTGGAATACTCATAAAGATAAACAACTTGAGTTATGTGATGAGTATAATCTTATACCATCCGATTGCTTTTTCTTAGCTAACTCATCCGACGAATATTATAAACGTAGAAGACGAATGAAATTTAATGATTCAGCTAGACTTTGCTTGACCCCGTTAACCACATGGTAGTGCCTCAGTATGATGGTGTACCATTAAGTAAATTAGATCCAGATAATATAGCGAGTGAGGTAGGTAAAGCTGGTGTTGTTATCATACGTAACTCTAGAGCAACACCTGAGGAGTATGCTGATTGGTCATTAGGTTTAGGGTATCATTTAAGTCCAGAGATATGGTGTACAGACAAAGAACATTCTAACTTGTTTTGGACTGTAACCAATGAGATGATGGATGATAGAAATCAAGGATTGTTTGGTGATTATGAGTTAGATTGGCATACCAATACTACACCAGTAGCTGACGCAGAAGAAGTAATAGGATTGTATGCTAAGACAATAACATATGACACAGAGACTTGGTTAGCTAGTTCAGTAGAATACTTTGCTCAACTATCTAAAGAAAAGCAAGACTTATTAAACCAACTTACTGTAGTACTTGATCCTAGAAGAACGTTAGGTGTTATTAAGAAGGCTTGGCAACCAGCGTTTCAAAAGATATATGGACAAGAAGTTCTTGATGAGATTAATAAGAACAGGAACACTCGTGAAATATTCAATGCTCAAAATATGGAGCCAGAGAATAAAGATAAGTTTAAATCTAGTAGAGGTATAATGAATGATCATAAACTTGTTCCCGATCATCCGTTAGGAGTAGAGGGTTTATTCTTCAGTCCTTATGAAGTACATGGATTTAAACTTGGTGACGAGATATATGATAAATCAGAAGAGTTGTTTAATGAGCTATGGGAAGATTATGTATGCAATGAAGAATACACTTACAAACATACTTGGCAGGAAGGTGATATAGTATTATTTGATAATATTATAGGCATACATAGAAGACCAGACATACTTAAAGATAAACCTCGCAAATTACTAAGAACAGCCACATGGTATAAATCTCATATGAGATTGCATCATGATTACGTGATATAAAATTATGAGAACAAAATATAAATTACCTACCCACGGTGAGCTTAAACATATAGTCATAGACTTGGATAAGCTTCGTGCTGCAGTAGATGAACTAGCTAACGATTATGTAGATGTTAAGACTGCTAACAAAGCTCTATGTGATAATCACATGGCGTTAAGTAAGTCCGTATACGATAACTTTATGCAGGTCAATTTAACTGACCTAAATGGTGAAGAGTTACCATACACAGATGATATAAAAGTCAGACTAAGACGTAATGAAGAAAAGCTATATAATAAACCAAATGACAAGCTCATAGGTAGCTACTTCGAAGAGATACTCAATCAGTTTAAATGCGATAAGATGAGAGTTAGGATAACCAAACTTGATGGTAATACGACTATACCAATGCATATCGATTACGATCCTACTTATGCAACAAGGGTGATCATACCTGTATACACTAATGACAAAGTTAATAATGTATTTAAAGTAAAGGGCGAACATATTGAAACCTATTTAGAGGCTGGTAAAGCATACTTCTTTAATACCGGATTTGCCCATGGTGTATTCAATGCATCAGATGAACCACGTATAGCCTTTATGTTTAGTTTGGATGGACAAGATGACATTACAGATATTAAATTATAGTAACGAAGAGTATAAGCAATTAGCTGAAGAGATAATATCAAAAGGTTATGCCATACTCAATGAACAAGACCTAACTCAACGGCAGTTAGTAGAAGTATCAAATCGTATCGGTCATTGTGAATCATACGGTTACTTCATGAATCCAAAAGATAATCCAGAGATAAGCATTGTATCAGGTCAACTAGACTCTAATGAAAAATCAATAGGTATGTTTGGTGACACAGAACTACAATGGCATGCTAATGGATCTGCACGTCATGCATTTGATCAGATATGTGTATCATTATATTGTGTAGAGGAATGTGTAGATACAGTATTGTCTATATGCAATCAATGTGATATGTTTGAAGCCTTATCCGAAGCAGACAAGGAACGTTATAGGACAATCGATATTCAGTTAGACAACAAGCATGATGCAATCTACCGAATATCTGAGAAGAACCTACCTGATGCTCCTGCTCCTGAAAATGAAATAAGAACCGGTAAAGATTTCTATCAAGAGGATATTGACAGAAGGCCTCTTGTAGGTATCCATCCAATTGATGGTAGGGAATATCTATATTTCATGGTGCCGTTCATCGTTGGTGCTTTAGAGAATGGTGAAACAATTGATCATGAAGTGTTGTATGACGAGCTTTGGAGTAAGTTGTTTAGATCTAAGTATATGATTCATCATGTGTTCAGGAGAGGTGATTTATTATTCATGGATCAGCTACATACTATTCATAGGAGATCACCAGTTCATAACTTAGAGAGACAATTATGGAGAACTGCATTTGACTATTCAAATATCAAGTTTGACTAATGAAGATCTTAGATATGTAGCTACAAAAACTCAAGTTGATGGGCATACTATATGGCATGAACAAAAGTTTGATGCTCAAGGTTTAGCTGCATTTATGAAACGATTCGGGGAGTGTGAAACTCCTGATCTATTCATGAACCCAAAAGATACTCCCGAGATATTTCTTGTTACTGGTAAGAAGGATGAGCATGGTAAGAAGTTAGGTATGTTTGGTGACACAGAACTTGGATGGCACTCTAATGGTAACTCGAGACATAATGTCGATAAGATTTTAATTGCTTTATATTGTGTCGAAGAGGATGATAATACCTGCTTGTCTATATGCAATACAACTCGTCCTTTTATGAGCATGTCGCTTGAACAACAAGAATATTATAAAGACATTACCATCAAGCTGAAGTTTAAGAATGACACAATATATCATTTAGAAGAAGGTGACCCTGAATTAGAATTCATGAGTGCAAGTAAAGGATCTATACGTAAGCTAGTTGGTGATCATCCACATACTGGTCAACCTTATTTTTACTTTCCTTATCATTTCATAGAGAAGGCTTGGAAAGGAAAGCAGAGAATAGACACCACACAAATGGTAGAAGACTTGAAGCATATTATATTCAAATCACAATACATGACTCACCATATATTTAAGAAGGGCGATCTACTACTAATGGATCAATTCACATCATTACATAGACGTACTCCAGTGTATGACAACAATAGATTATTATGGAGGGTAGCTAGTGACTACTCCAATACATAAAGTAAAATATGAAGGTGATTCTAATGAATTGGTTGAGTTTGTTACTGAAGCAACTAAGGATCAAAAATGGATAGAGTACACTGCAGGCACATGGTTTAATACATCAAATGATACATGCTGTACATACTACTATGAGAAATTCACTTTAGATAATAAATATAAAGAGATCATAGAGAATAGTATTGGGTATAAAATAATATCTGACATTAGTGTATGGTATTATCCAAAAGGAACTGTTCACTTCCAAAAGCATATTGATGATACACCATACACTGGAGTTGATCTAGGAGATGCATACACTAACAAGTACGCTTGCATAATACCAATATACGGTGAATGTAATTTGAACGTTTGGGAAGAATATAGTAAAACAACCACACCTTATTCTATAGGTGATATAGTATTATTAGCAAACCAAAAGTATTACCATTCAGCTGATTGTACAGATATTGGAAAGATCAGTCTGCATTGTTACATAGATAAACACCATGACTAACGTTGTAGGAGTATCATTCAGTCACGCATCCAACTCTATGAACACTCGTGGTTTAAAGTTATTAGAGCTCGATAGCGTATACGACATGAAGTATTTCGATATGCCTATATGTGACTCGAACTGTTGTAATGGAAAAGTTCCTCATGCTGTACATAGGTTTATTGAGGTATTAAGTGATGCAGATGTACTAGTATTTGCAATACCAGAAACCACTGGTCATTATGGATCAGGTTTTAAGAATGCTATGGATTGGTTAATAGTAGCAAGCAACTTTAATGCAGACTTAGGACAGGATGGTCCATTCTTTAATAAGCCTCTGTATGTTATAACGTTTACTCCATCTCATAAAGATGCTGGCGGTAGACATTTTGATATGACTAAACATCTACTACAAGATAAGATGGGTGGTATAGTTTATAATTCATTCGTAAAGAATAGTGGATGGCATGAATGTATTCCTAACAACACTAAGTGGGTACAAACAGAACGTGAAGAAATATACAATACAATAATGCCTGAACCAAGCCATAGGTATGACGATTGGCAAGATAGACCGATCGTCTGGCAAGAGCAATATGATGAGTGGGATAATTTATGGAAGGTATAATAGAATATATTGATGTAAAATATAATAAACAAACATTCATAAAGGCATTCAATGATGTAGCTGAATATGAACCACATAGCTATATAGAATGTGGTGCAACATCACACGTACTTAAATCTAATAGTGATTATTATGAACAATGGTCGTGTATATTAGATCAAGCTAATGAAGCTCATATGCATATGTGTGAACATGGAACAGGGTTCAATTTCAGCCCAACTATAAAACATAACGTACCACCACATATAGACTTTGATGATAGGGAAGGTGGACAATTCAATCTATTGTTACCATTGTTTGGTGCTGCTAAGATATCAATATACGAAACTATACCAGAGCAGTTGGAGTATAGACATGGCATGAAGCATTGGAATATGTTACAGAATAAGTATCCACCTAATAAGATAGGCGAGATTATTGTAGATAAACCAGTGTTATTAAATACAGCTTACCTTCATGATGTACAAGTAGTTGAATCACCCCGTGCTATATTTTGTATTGCATGGAGAGGTGTAAATAAAACATACAAAGAATTTAAAGACCATGTTAAAGAAATATACTCCTGATCCAGTAAAATA
>Ga0308002_1000437_pt1 | contig 15840 bp, 13 predicted proteins | sample Neamet34_FD_203148 | JGI IMG/M metagenome (GOLD analysis project Ga0308002, IMG submission 203148) | Marine microbial communities from water near the shore, Antarctic Ocean - #34 | ecosystem: Environmental > Aquatic > Marine > Unclassified | place: Southern Ocean | collected 2014-06-06
AAAAGGCCTTTTGCTCAAAAGCTAAAGGAAAAAGTTTTGAGTTTTATATTTATCAAATTAAAGGCGTAATAGACAAATGTTAGGCTGTTTTTGATTAGATATTTTCAAGTGGACAAAAATTAGGCTGTAAAATAGCAGATATTAGACTTTCAAAAAAGCATCAATAAACTTCATTTTTCTTTCATTAGACAAGCCATTATGGTTTCTGAGTTTATTCTTTAAATCTGCAAAATGCCCATCAATTGCATTTGTTGTATTTGGAATATTTAATTCATAATAATCATACCATGTAAACAACCATTTTAAGTTTGTTTTTAGACTTCTGTGTGCACTTCGTAGTCTTTTGTGAGTATAGTGACTTTTGCCTGTTACAGGATTCTTAGTTCGCTCATTTAGGAAAGGTTCCCATTTTGTAAACCAAAGTTCTAAGCCACCTTCAAACGATTCTTTATCTGTGACCTTCATCATTGCCACAAGCTCTTTTAATTCAATAGATGCAGGAAGTTTAGGGTTCTTTGTGATATATCTTCGGATGATGGCTACCTGATGGAATTGGCACATCTGAACTGGAATTGAACCAAAAGATTGAGCTAATCCTTTTCTTCCATCACTTACTATTGCCGTAATTGTATATCCTTTAACTTTAAGCTCATCAATTCCTTTTTTATATAAAAAGTTGGTTTCATTTTTCACATAATATTTTAATAGGTTCTCTTTGGTGATAGCATCCTTGAAGAGCATCACACCAAAACTCCTTCCCCAGTATGTTGTATCCATTAAAATAATAACACTTCTAGCCGATATAGGAGCAAGGCTAAGATCATAGGAATCAATTTTTCGCTGGATGGTACGTTTTGAACAATTATACCTAGCTGCTAATTGTAAATAAGTCTGCTTTCCGCGTAAATACTCATCCCATAATTTTGCTGGATTTATGCGTTCTCCCCCTAAAAACTGTTTACAACAAGAATGACATTTATAAAGTTGCTTGCCTCTTGATAAGCCATTCTTTTTCGTTTTTACACTCTTACAATTTATGCATTTTTTTTATTCATAACCTTTCATTTACTTCAAAGCTAGTCATAACAATCTATACAGAGGTTTTGAGCCTAACATTTGTCTATTACGCCTAATTTTATATTTTCATCAAATACCGTAGTTAAAATTTCTGCAAAATGAATACATATATTCTCGCAGGTTGGCTGAAAATCAAAAAGAATAGATTTGGTATTATTATGTAAATTTAAAGTTGCTAGTTTATCCTCAGAATTTAGAATTAACGCATGGTCAAAAGGGGTAATAATTAATTCATTAACCATTTTTTTAAGATCTTTAAAATCTAGTAACATTCCATTTTTCGGATGGCTTACATCATCTTTTGGTATTCCTTTAAGACAAACGAAAAGTTTGTATGAATGACCGTGAATATTTTTACACAATCCATCGTAATTATGGAGAGCATGTGCCATTTCGAAATTAAACTCTTTGGTAACTCTAATTGTATTCATAATTAAAAAGGTGTAAAACAGGCTTTAAATGAAGCAATACTTAAGTCTCCAAAACTGGGGCTATAATGAAAGCCTAATCCCCAGCCTCTTGCTATTAATGCAATACCCATCATCATAATTAAGACGGATTGTGCTTTATTCATTGCTACTTTAAATACTGTTGATTTAATGGAGTCTTGGGTGTATAATAAAAGTGAAAATAAAGGTAAAGTGCCGAGTCCAAAGCAGAACATGAACAAACTACCATGCCAAATTTTTGTAGCATTTAAGGCGCCTACTAAAGCCATGTATATCATTCCACATGGAAGTAAGCTATTTAGGATGCCAATAAAAAATCTATTTTTAGGATTCCCTAATCCTAAGTTTTTAGCAAACAATTCTTTAAATTTCCGATGGTAAGGAAACAGGGATATTTCTATTAATTTCGACTTTTTACGAAGCCATGGAATACTAATAGAAAGAACCATCACTATCCCAATAATAATAGAGAGTTGTTGTTGTAATCCTGCTATAGATAAACCTTTTCCGAAAATGCCAAATAGCAATCCTAAGATAGTGTACCCTAAAATTCTACCAATATGGTAATTGGGCAGAATACCAGCGCTCTTAGAATTTTGTTTTATAAGAACTACAATAGGTCCACACATACCAATGCAATGAATGCTACTTACAATTCCCAATCCAAAAGCGGTGATGAAATACATCATAAGAAAAGAATTTCGGTAAACTGATATTCTTTATTGTTTGCTATAAAGGTAGCGAAAACTTGCCATTTCCCTTTTTCTAAAAAACTATTTTCAACACTAATGATTCCAGAATTTGTATTTATAGGAAACGATTTATCCATCCGTTTGTCGGAAGCTCTGTAAAAGAATACTTCCCCTTTACAATGTTGATTTTTTAAACCACTAGGCAGACTTATAATTACTTGATCATTATTCAAGTTTAATTCAATGTTTTCGTTCAAACTCCTTGCATTAGCTTTCTTGTCTATAGTTTGCTGATACATGAGTTCTTTCTTATAGTAATCATCTGTTACTAAGTCTATTTTGGCGTTCATGCTACCAGCAACTATATAAACTATAAAGCTTATAAAGAAGATGAATATTATAATTACTGCTTTTCCCCAGTGTATTTTCATTGCTGTTTTATTGGTCCGTTAAAGGTGGTTTTTACTTTGTTTAGTAGTTTACCATTTTGGAAAACACCTACTTTAATCTTAGTTTTTATACTATTGAGTTCACTTTCTTTTATATAAATAAAGAGTGTTCCATTGCTGGATTTTTCAGGGTATAAATTAATTGCAGCATTTCCAACAATTGAAATTTCTCCAGGGTGACTCAACAGCTTAAATACTATAGGTACGGTGTCCTGTGACTTATTTAGTAATTTATAATTATACAAATTACTCACCCTACCTTGTTCGTGTTGATTGTATAGTCTTCCGGGAACTCTCAGTAAACTTGTATCTATACTAGATCTGGTTAATAGTAGCCCAGTTAGTATAAGAAGTAAACCTACCAATACTGCTGTGTAGGACTTCATTCTAGCGTCAAATTTAAACTGTTCGCCTTTAGTAATAGCGTTCTCTGAAGCAAAACGAATTAAGCCTTGAGGTAATTCAACTCTGTCCATTATCGTATCGCAAGCATCAATACAAGCAGTACAGTTTACGCATTCCATTTGCGACCCATTTCTAATATCTATCCCCGTAGGACATACTGCCACACAAAGACTACAATCTATGCAGTCACCTTTATTTTCATCTTCTCTATTTTCATTCTTTCTAAACTTCCCTCTGTTCTCACCACGTACATAATCGTAGGAAACTTGGATAGAATTCTCATCAAGTAAAACACCTTGCAGTCTGCCGTAGGGACAAACAACTATACAAGCTTGTTCTCTAAACCAAGCAAAAACAAAATAGAAAACAGTAGTAAAAATCAAGAGTAGGATTAGCCCGTTCCAATGCTTGGAAGGCGGACTTGTGATAATGCTAATTAATTGTTCAGTACCAATAATATAGGATAGAAAAGTATTTGCTATAAAAAATGAAATAAGATAAAATATCCCTCCCTTAAGAAGTCTTTTGTATATTTTATTGAGGTTCCATTTTTGTTTATCTAGTTTTATTTGCTGGCCTTTATCACCGTCAATTATATATTCAATTCGTCGAAAAATCATTTCTAGAAATATGGTTTGGGGACAAATCCAACCGCACCATATTCTTCCATAAATTACTGTAAAAAGTGTTACAAAAAGTACTAGACAGATCATGGCCAAAAAGAAGAGATGAAAATCTTGTGGCCAGAAAACAGAACCAAAAAGAATAAATTTCCTTTCTATTAAATTGAATAGAAATAGAGGGTGATTATTCAATCTAATCCAAGGACCTAAAAATAGAAAACCAATAAGAGCATAACTTACAATTTTCCTCCATTCGTATAGCTTACCTTTTGGTTTTAGTGGATGAATAAACTGTCGTTTTCCCTCCTCATTAATGGTTCCAATACTATCTCTAAAATGATCTTTATCTTGGCTGTGTTTCATTTTATGTAAAAAAACATCCCTAGTAATTTCTTACTAGGGATTAAGTTTATTCCATTAAAGTTCCTTCAGGAGCTTTTGGATTAGGTGGGTTTGTACCTTTTAAGCTGAATATATAACTAGTAATATTTTGTATTTGTGTAGGACTTAATTGTGATTTCCATGCAATCATTCCTTTTTCTGGAACACCATATTTTATGGTACTAAAGACTTCTTTAAATTCTCCACCATGCACCCAGTAATTATCTGTTAAATTTGGCCCAACCAATCCTTGCGCTTCGTTTGCATGACAAGCAGCGCACATAGATTTGTAGAGTAAAGCCCCTTTATTTAAACTAACGACATCGCTTATAAGCTCCACATTATTCTCATCGACTAGTACTATAATACCACTCGCTTGTTTTTCTGATAGCTGTTCTTGAGCTTCTACCAATTCGTTTTCATACTCAGCAATCATTAAATCACCTGTTTTTAGCACATGGAAATGCACCATATAAACAACTGCAAAAATAATAGACAAGTAAAAACTGTAAATCCACCATGTAGGTAAATTGTTGTCTAATTCTTTAATTCCATCGTAATCATGATCGAGCAATAAATCACTTTCATTTTCTATAGATTTAGTGGAAGAAAATTTAGCAACTAAAATACTAAACGACGATTTCTTATTCCCTAATTTATCTATTCCATTGAGCTCATTTTTCAATCGTACAATAACTCTAAGTTGAGTAAGTATCGCAAGAAAAAATACTGAGACTGTTAAACATAGAACAAAGTCTACCCAATTTAACTCTTGGTAAAATGAAACATTTAAGATCTCTGCACTAGCTGATTTACTAAATAAACCAGCTATTAAAAGTAATAATTTTGTTTTGTTGTTGCTCAATAATTTCAACAGGGTTTCTATAACAGATGGCAGAATTAAGAGAACAGCTAATAAGGTTATTGTAACTGCAATAAAAATTAATGCACCTGGGCTAGTTAAATTTTGATAGTCCTGAGAACTTAAAGCAGCAGCTTTATTTCCAATTAAGAGACCGAGGAATAGTAAGATGTATTTTGTTTGCTTTTTCATGCTTAATCATTTTTATCTAATGGGAATGCACTCATTTTATCGTAGTAATCTTTCTTCTTATAGCTTAGGTAAACAGCTAATAAAACAAAGAATCCAAAAAATATACCTAGGGATACAAGTGGGTAAATTTCTATACCCGAAATGCTTAGCATATGTCCTTTTATAAACTTTAACATTTTTTATTTTTTTATGTCTGTTCCTAGTCGTTGTAGATAAGCTATTAACGCTACAATTTCGCGATCGCTTTTAAGTTTGATGTTTGGATCTGTATTTAAATCTGCAGCAATTTCTTCTGCTTGGCGGTTTAAATCAACTACAGCATTTTTATATTCCTCATCAGAATAAGGAACACCTAGCGTAATCATTGCTTTAATCTTAGCTTTAGTATATTTTGTACTCAAAGCATCTTCGAACATCCAAGGGTATGGAGGCATTATAGAACCTGGCGACATAGACTCTGGGTCTAGCATATGGTTATAATGCCATGAATTGGGATATTTAGCTCCAATACGATGTAAATCGGGACCAGTACGTTTAGAACCCCACAAAAATGGGTAATCGTATACAAATTCGCCAGCTTTAGAATATTCACCATATCGTTCTGTTTCTGATCTAAATGGACGAACCATTTGTGAATGACATGAAACGCAACCTTCTCGGATGTATAAATCTCTACCTTCTAATTCTAAAGGAGTATAAGGCTTAACACTTGTAATGGTAGGTATATTAGACTCTATCATCATCGTAGGGATGATTTCTACAATCCCACCAATAAGAACTACCACTGTACTTAAAACCATCATTTGAACCGGTTTTCTTTCGATCCATCTGTGCCAATGTTCTCCAGTATGAGATCTATAGGTTGTTTCTAGTGCTGGTGCTTCGGCTGCTTCGTTAGCGAGTAAAGTTCCAGATTGTAAGGTTTTAAAGATATTATAAGCCATTATTAATAGCCCTGTTAAGTAAAGTAAACCTCCAAATGCACGGGTAATGTACATTGGTATAATTTGAGTTACTGTTTCTAAGAAATTTCCGTAGGCTAAAACACCATCATCGGTAAATTCTTTCCACATTAAACTTTGAGTAAAACCTGCCCAATACATAGGTAAAGCCCAAAATATAATACCTAAAGTACCGATCCAAAAGTGGATGTTTAGTAATCTTTTTGAATATAATTTAGTTTGAAATATTCTTGGAAGCATCCAGTAGAATATACCAAATATCATAAATCCATTCCATCCTAAGGTACCTATATGAACATGTGCAGGAATCCAATCTGTATAATGTGCTATTGCATTTACATTTTTAAGCGACAATAATGGACCTTCAAAAGTAGCCATACCATAACAGGTAAGTGCCACAACCATAAATTTAAGTATTGTATCTTCTCTAACTTTATCCCAAACACCTCTAAGGGTAAGAAGTCCGTTAATCATTCCTCCCCAAGATGGAGCAAGAAGCATAATAGAAAAAGCAGTCCCTAAAGATTGAGCCCAGTCGGGTAGAGCTGTATATAGTAGGTGATGGGGACCTGCCCATATATAGATGAATATTAAAGACCAAAAGTGAATAATAGATAATCTGTAGGAGTAAACTGGTCTATTAGCAGCTTTAGGAACAAAGTAGTACATCAATCCTAAAACTGGAGTTGTTAAGAAAAAAGCAACTGCATTGTGTCCGTACCACCACTGTACAAGAGCATCTTGAACTCCAGCATAAATAGAATATGATTTTAAAAAGTGAACTGGAAGTTCTAAATTATTTACAATGTGTAGAACAGCTACGGTAATAAATGTGGCAATATAAAACCAGATTGCAACGTATAAATGACGTTCTCTACGTTTAAAAATAGTTCCCATCATATTCCAACCAAACACAAGCCAAATAAGGGTAATGGCAATATCTATAGGCCATTCTAATTCTGCATACTCTTTACTTGTAGTATAACCCAAAACTAACGTTACTGCTGCGGCTACAATAATTAATTGCCATCCCCAAAAGTGAATCTTACTTAAAGTATCGTTAAACATACGAGCTTTAAGCAGTCTTTGTAAGGAATAATAAACCCCCGCAAAAATGGCATTACCCACAAATGCAAAAATTACCGCATTGGTATGTAAGGGTCTTAATCTACCAAAAGTTAGCCAAGAAGTATCTAAATTTAATGCTGGATAGAAAAGTTGAATTGCTATGGTTAGCCCTACAAGCATTCCCACGATTCCCCAAAAAATTGAGGCCAAAGCAAAATTCTTTACGATTCTGTTATCATAATGAAATTTCTGAATTTCCATAGTTATTTTGTTGTGGTGTTTTTACTTGTTTCGTCGAATAATATTCTGATGGCTGGAGTTTCGAAATCCTCGTATTGCCCTGATTTAATTGACCATATAAACGCTACTAAAAATAATATAGCAACGAATAGGCTAATGCTTATAAGAATGTATAGTACACTCATTGTTTAAGGAGTAAGTTTTAGCGAATTTAAGCCCAAAGCTGAATTGAATAAATGACTATAATCAGAGTAAACAATGATAAATATCATGCACAACTTAAGGTTATATTTTTCTAAGTTTTGCTATAATACGTGTACTAATACTTGTAAATGCCACCACAGAAATAGAACTTAGAGGCATTAATATTGCCGCAATTACGGGCGATAAAAGCCCTTGAACTGCAAAAAACAATCCTATACAGTTGTATAACCAAGAAATAGCAAAGGAAATTTTTATGATCTTTATACAATCTCTAGAAAAACACATGAACTTAACTAAACCAGAAAATGAATTTGCATCTAAAATTGCATCGCTCGCAGGTGAAAAGCTATTTAAATTGTCTGAAATACTTATACCTAAATCTGCCTGTTTAAGTGCTCCAGCATCATTTAAACCATCACCAATCATTAAAACCTTAGACGTGTTATTTTGTAAATCTTTTATATAATTTAGCTTCTGTATAGGTTGCTGTTTAAAAAGTAGCTTACTATTGTTTGGTACTAAGTTTCTGAGTTTTTCTTCAGCGTAATTAGAATCTCCAGAAAGCACGCTAATTTGATAGTTGGATGACAATTGGTTAAACAATGTTTTTAGGTTTTTTCTAAACTCGTGCTCAATCTTAAAATATCCAATTGTTTTATCATCAACTTGAAAAAAAGTTTTACTATTATTAAAATCACTCTTTAAGGTAATAAATTCTGTAGAGCCTAGTTTAATTGTACTTCCATTTATTTTAGCTGAAATTCCTTTACCTGGTATTTCTTTATAGTCTGTAACTAAAAGTTCATTTGAATTCTTAAAGAGCTTTTGTATAGCAGTACTAATAGGATGTGATGATTGTTTGACTAAAGTAAATAAGCAAGCCTTTAGATATTCAGATAAATCTGTTCCCGTATACGTAATAGTATTTTCATTCTTTTGTGTAAGTGTACCAGTTTTGTCAAATACAATATGATTTGTTTTAGCTAATTGTTCTATTACTGCTCCATTCTTTAAATAAAAACCTTTAGCCCCCATTAATCGTAAAGCAGAACCTAATGTAAACGGAGATGATAAGGCAAGCGCACAAGGACAAGCCACTATTAATACAGCACTTACAACGTAAATTGCTTTTGATGGATCAATAAAATACCAGTAAATAAAGGCAACTAATGCAATGCTAAGTACGCTTAAAGTAAAATATTTACTTACTTTATTTATTAAGCCATCAATTGAAGAATGTTTTTTACTGAAGGCTTCTTGGTTCCATAATTCGGTAAGGTAGCTCTGTGAAACTTCCTTCTTAACTTCTAATAGAATTGATTTTCCCAAATTTTTTGCACCTGCATAAATAAAATCACCTTTTAGAGCTTCAATTTCTTTAGATTCTCCAGTAATAAAACTATTGTCTATTAGCGCATCCGATTGAATTAATATACAGTCACAAGGTATGATTTCCTGATTTTTTACTCGAATTAGATCTCCAATTTGTAGCAATGTTATTTGAGTTGATTCTTCAGAATTAAAAATAATTTTAAGAACTGAAATTGGAAAGTAGGATTTATAATCTCTATCAAAGGATAATTTATGATAGGTTTTATTTTGAAATAATTTTCCAAGTAAAAGAAAAAAGACGAGTCCTGTTAAACTATCAAAATACCCCAATCCTTTATGAGTATAAACGTCAAACGAACTTTGAAAAAATAAAGTAATAATTCCGATGCTTATAGGAACATCAATATTTATGAATCTACTTTTAAGTCCTTTCCAGGCAGAAATAAAATAGTCTTGAGCGCTGTAAAAAACTACCGGTAAGGAGAGACTAAAAGCAATAGCTCCAAAGAAGGTTAAAAAAGATTGTGGTAAATCTCCTTGAGAATCAAAATACTCTGTAAAACCTAAAAACATAGTATTTCCGAAAGCAAAACCAGCAATTGCTATTTGATAAATAAGCTTAGAATCAATGTCCTTCTTAGGATTGTCTAAATTCTGTAAACTGATTGAAGGTTTGTACCCAATCTTTTGGAGTAAGTCGGCAAGTTCAATTAAAGAAATTTCTTGATGATGAAAATGTATAGTTGCTTCACGTTTAGTGAAATTTACAAGTACTTTTTTTATGCCTTGGTTTAGCTTAAATATATTCTCTAATAACCAAATACAAGAGCTACAATGAATATCTGGTAAGCTTAATTTTACAATTGCAAGTTTATCATCCCTGTAAGAAAATAGGTTTAATGCGATAGAATCGACTAAATATGAGAAATCGCTTTTGGATTTAGACTCAGGTTTAATACCAGGATTTTCATCAAATACATAGTAATCGCCTAATTGATTGGACGATATAATTTGAAAGACCGTTTTGCAGGCTGCACAACAAAAATACTTATCTTTATAAGCAATTTTGTTGTTTAATAATTTATCGGAACAGTGGTAGCAGTAATCCATTGATAGAGTTGAGCTAGCAAAATTCTTATATAAATAAAGTGTAAACTATGATAATTATCATGTATATAAAATCCAAATTAAAATAAATTTGTCACCGATGAATAAGAACCAACTTCCAGCTTGCTCCAATTGCAGTACTCGCCACCTTTCTGTTTTTGCAAATGTAAATTCCGATACCTTAAATAAGGTGTCTTCATCTAAGAGATGTTTACATTTTAAAAAAGGACAAGAACTTTTACATGAAGGAATAAGTGCCAATGGTATTTATTGTATCCATTCTGGTAAATTAAAATTCTCTAGATTAGGTACAGAGGGCAAGGAGCAAATTATTCGTTTTGGGAAAGCTGGAGATATTGTAGGATATCGCTCTATTTTAAGTCAAGAAGCCGTTTCTGCAAATATTGTTGCTCTTACAGATGTTGATGCTTGTTATATTCCAAAAGATGTTATTTTAAACTTGATTACTAAAGATGGTGATTTTACCAAAGCTCTCTTAACAACTGCTTGTCATGAGTTAGGTGAAGCAGGGAAAATAATAACAAATTTAGCCCAAAAAACTGTTCGCGAACGATTAGCAGAAGTATTACTAATTTTAGAAAGCACCTTTGGTGTTACAGAGGAAGGCTATATTGATGTTATTCTTAAGAGAGAGGAATTAGCTAATGTAGTTGGTACAGCAACAGAAACTGTAATTCGATTTTTATCAGAATTTAAAAGTGATAAATACGTTGAATTTAAAGGTTCGAAAATTAAAATACTAAATCGAAATAAATTAGCGGATACTGGTTCTGTATTTGACTATTAACCTAAGATCATAAAAAGTAAAAAGCCGCTTATGCGGCTTTTTTTTTAAGTAAAATTATACACTATGTCAATCTGGAAGAAGTTAAAGTCTGAAGACATCAAAAAGGTCGTTTTTGGTGCATTAAATAAAAACGCTAACTACTACAACGAAAGTATATTAGGTGTTCCAGCTTCACATTTAGACGACAAAGTTTTTTACCAAGACAATCCCTTTTTAGAACACGCTCCATTTTTATCCACTTTAATTCACAATCCAAATCATATAGGCTTTCATACAGAAGGTGTTTCAGAAAGTTTTTTTGAAGGTACGCACGAAATAGAAAAGGAGTTAATAAGAATTTGTGCTGAGGATATACTTTTAGGAGCAGAGGATGCACATGATGGTTATGTAGCGGCTGGAGGAACTGAAGCTAACATGCAAGCCATTTGGGTGTATCGCAACTATTTTATGCAAGAACACAATGCTCAGTTAAACGAAATTTGCATTATCTGTTCAGAGGATTCTCATTATTCTATGAGTAAATCTTCTAATGTTTTTCAGATTCCCATTCGTTTTGTAAAGGTAAATAATGAGGATAGATCTCTTAGTAAAGAATCTATTAAGACCGTTTTAAACGAAGCTAAACAAGCAGGAGTAAAGCATTTTATTGTTGTTGCCAATATGATGACTACTATGTTTGGCTCGGTTGATAATGTAGATGATTATACGGATGCATTACAAACTATTAAGGCTAGTTTTAAATTACATATTGACGCTGCATTTGGTGGTTTTTTCTATCCTTTTGCTGAGGAAGAAACTAATTTGAATTTTTCTAATCCATTTATATCTTCTCTTACTTTGGATGCACATAAAATGCTTCAAGCTCCCTACGGAACAGGTTTATTTCTGATTCGTAAAGGGTATATGAAATATGCAATGACTAAAGAAGCAAGTTATGTAAAAGGAGAAGATTGCACATTAATTGGTTCGCGTTCGGGTGCTAATGCTATTGCAGTTTGGATGATTCTGATGACCTATGGTCCTTTTGGTTGGAGAGAAAAAGTTTTGATTCTTCTAAATAGAACTGACAAATTATGTGCGTTTTTAGATAAACTAAAAGTTGATTATTTTAGACAGAAAGGTTCTAATATCATCACCATAAAATCTAGTAATGTATCTGAAGAAATTGCTCTAAAATATAGCTTAGTTCCGGATATACATAAAAATCCAAATTGGTATAAAATTGTACTGATGGATCATGTAACTATTGAAAAGTTACTCCCATTTATGGAGGAATTAAAGGTGTTTATTTCGTCAAAATAAATTATAAATCAAAAAAAAGTGAATCTCTAGAGATTCACTTTTTTGTAATTATAAAATTAAGCCAATTCACTATAATAATAGAGTAGAGGCTTACGGATATTTTAGATGTTTTCTATTACCATTGCAGAAGCACCTCCACCACCGTTGCAAATTCCGGCTGCACCGTATTTACCACCGTTTTGTTTAAGTACATTTAGTAAGGTAACGATTATACGAGAACCTGAATTACCTAGTGGATGGCCTAAAGAAACAGCACCACCGTTAACGTTTACTTTAGCAGCATCTAATCCGAGCTTTTGCATATTGGCTAAACCAACAACAGAAAAGGCTTCGTTTAATTCCCAGTAATCAACATCGTTTATGTCTATTCCAGCTTTTGTTATAGCTATTGGAACTGCTTTTGCAGGTGCCGTAGTAAACCATTCTGGTTCGTGTGCAGCATCGGCATAAGAAGTGATTTTAGCTAAAGGAGTTATATTTAATTCAGCTGCTTTTTCTGCAGACATTAAAATCAGCGCAGAAGCACCATCATTTAATGTTGATGCATTCCCAGCAGTTACGGTTCCGTCTTTTTTAAATACAGTACGTAATTTCAAGAATTTCTCTTTATTAATTTTTGTGTATTCTTCATCTTCAGAAACAACAATAGCATCTCCACGTCTTTGAGGAACTTCTACAGGAACAATTTCCTCAGAAAATTTACCAGTAGACCAAGCGGCGGCAGAACGTTCGTAAGAAGTCAAAGCAAAGCTATCTTGCTCTTCTCTAGAAAAATTCATTTCATCAGCACATTTCTCAGCACAAACACCCATGTGTACTTTATTGTATACATCGGTAAGACCATCTTTTACCAAACCATCTATAATAGCGCCATCTCCTAAGCGATAACCATTACGAGCTTTGTCCATATAATAAGGAACAGCAGACATGTTTTCCATACCTCCAGCAATAACGATATCGTTGTCGCCAGCTTTTATACTTTGAGCAGCCATCATAATAGCTTTCATTCCCGAAGCACAAACTTTATTTACGGTAGTACATGGAACATCTTGCGAAAGACCAGCAGTTAAAGCAGCTTGGCGCGCAGGAGCTTGTCCATTATTAGCTTGTAATACATTTCCCATAATCACTTCTTGTACGAGTGTTGGGTCTAAATTAATTTTATTTAAAGCACCTTTAATAGCTGCTGCGCCTAATTGAGGTGCGGCAACAGATGACAATACTCCACCAAAACTTCCCATCGGAGTTCTTACGGCAGAAACTATAACTACTTCTTTCATAATTGACATTTTTTAAGCACCGCAAGTTACAAAAAATGAATGGTCAATTTGTATTGATTTTCTCTTTGTGTAGATTGCAATTTTGTTTAAGTTCGTAGGAAATGATTTAGAGATGAAAAAAGTATTGAATTTTGTTCGCAATCACCATAATTTAATTTACCGTATTGGTTTATTTGTGGTTGCCATAGCCTTAAGTGTGTATTTAATGCCTCGTAAAAAAAGCTTTAAACATGAGCCTATAGAAGGGAAACCCTGGCCGCACGAGAGTTTGATTTCGGATATGGAGTTTTCTATTCTTAAATCAGCTGATAGAATAGCGCAAGAACAGGATCAAGTCATACACAATCAGAAAATTATTTTTAAACTAGAAACAAGTAAGCAGGTTGATGCTAAGCTTGCTCTGGATACAGCACTAGATCAGTTTGCGATTTTAAAAAACGAAAACAAACCTCCGTTGAAATCTCAAAAAGAACTAGATAAATATGTATTGAATATTATCAATAAAACTAATTCTACTTGGAAGAATATCTACAAAAAAGGGGTAATTCAGAATAATGGAAACATAGATGGTAAAGCATCGAATTACTTAATTATTGTTGATAAAGGAAATGGCAATCAAACCGCATATTTAGATGATTTCTATTCAGTTCCAGATGCTACTAATTTTATTAAAACTATTGACATTAAGGATGAAGATGACCATAAGTATATTGTAGATGCGCTGGTGGAAAATTTAACTCAGAACTATATTTTCAATCCAAATGAAACAAAGGCACGCTTAGAATACGAACAAGAAAAAATATCAAAGGTTAATGGAAAAGTAAGTATTGGCGAGTTAATAATTTCTAAAGGCGAGTTAGTAACTTCAAAAAAATATTTAAAATTACTTTCTTATAAGAAGGAGTTCGAAGGAGATCAGATAAGTTCTCGGGCAAATGTGTTTATTATAGTTGGACAGATTATTTTAATTAGTTTGTGCTTTTTAATCATCTTCTTATTTATAAGAGCCAAAAGAACTCAGTTGTTCAACGATTCTAGTGCTATAAAATTAATTTTATTAAACTTGATTTTATTTATCGCCTTAGCTCGTTTTTCTTTGTTATTTTCAAACAACAATTTAATCTATATAGTTCCGTTTTGTGTGCTACCACTAGTAATCAGGTCTTTTTACGATTTAAGATTGGCTTTATTTATTTACACTATTGCTATTGTATTAATTGGTTGGTTAGCTCCAAATCCTTTTCATTTCGTTTTCGTTCAATTAATGGCTGGAATTCTATCTATTCTAACGATTGATAATTTATACAAAAGATCCGATTTATTTATTTCTGTTGGTAAGATTGCTTTAGTGTACTTTTTAAGTTATTTGGGTATTTCATTAATTACCAAGGGTGACATATTTGGACAAGAATACAGTGTTTACTTCTTTTTGATGATTAGTGCTTTGTTGACTTTATTTACTTATCCATTGGTTTATGTATATGAGAAAATGTTCTCTTTAGTATCAGATATCTCATTATTGGAATTATCAGACACTAACCATCCCTTACTAAAGGAAATGTCTGAAAAAGCGCCTGGCACCTTTCACCACTCTTTACAGGTGTGTAATTTGGCAGAACACGCTGCTATGGAAATAGATGGTAACGTATTGCTTATTCGTGCTGGAGCTATGTATCACGATATTGGTAAGATTGACAATGCTTTATTTTTTATTGAAAATCAAATGGCTGGGGTAAATCCACATGATGAGCTCTCGTCTGATGAAAGTGCAAAAATGATTATTTCTCACGTTATAAGAGGGGTGGAGAAAGCAAAGAAATACAATTTACCAGATCAAGTAATAGATTTTATTAGAACACATCATGGCGAGAGTGTAGTACAGTACTTTTACCGACAGTATGTAAAGAAGTTTCCTGAGATGATGAATGACACGGATAAATTCCGCTATCCAGGACCTAAACCTTTTTCTAAGGAAACAGCTATATTGATGATGGCAGATTCTGTAGAAGCAGCGACTAGAAGCTTGCCTGAAAAAAATAGTGAAAACATAACTAATTTAGTAACTAAAATTATTCAAAGTCAAATGTCTAATGGACAGTTTGAAGAAGCCGACATAACGATCAAAGAAATCAACAAAATTAAGAAGGCTTTTATTAAAAAACTTTTAAGTATGCATCATTTACGCATCGAATATCCATCAATTTAATGACTTATTTACTTGTAAATAAGTCATTTATTAAGCAGGGTAGAAAAACTCTTAAAAAAGGCTTGTTTACTAAAAAATAGCAAAGTATATTTGCACTCCTCAATTGAGGGAGTTCATTGAATAGGAGAGGTGCCTGAGTGGCCGAAAGGACTTGTTTGCTAAACAAGCGTACCCTAATCGGGTACCCGGGGTTCGAATCCC